>JGI1684J13235_1000813_pt1 | contig 11272 bp, 10 predicted proteins | sample PonA232FremontCA_2_FD_13235 | JGI IMG/M metagenome (IMG submission 13235) | reverse complement strand
TCCGGGTTAAATGGCCATAGCATGCTAACTTGTTGGAATATCTTTAGCGAGTCGTGCCGGGGTGAGCGCTGAAGCGCAGGTTTCATCCCGACATCAAATGCCCTGGGGAACAAGCTTTGAACGGCTCCACCCTCAAGCCAGCAATGAACAAGGGAATGGTTTCTCTTTCAGGCAGCCCTTGAAGCTAATGGGCACGCTTTTTGAGCCTCCAGCACGTCCCTTCACCCGCAACCCGAAACGGGGAACCTGGAACGATGAACCGTGAACACCCCTACACCATCGCCGCCCCTTCCTTCGTCTGGCCCGCCAGGGTGGGAGACAACTGCCGCCGGCTGGAGGGCATGGTGGACGAGGTGGCAATCGTCTTCTTCGAAACCCAGGGCTGCCTAGATTACACCGAAAAAGACCTGCCCCCGGATCTGGCCCGACTGGATCTCACCTACCACGTGCATCTGCCCCTGGACCTCCCCTGGACCCGGGGAGCGGGCGAGGTGCACCGCCTAACACAGGCCCTCGCGGCGAAGACGGACTTTCTCCGTCCCCGCGGTTTCGTGCTCCATCCCCCCGACAACACGGAAGACCTTGCTCAATTCATCCGACTCTGGTCCCAGAGCCGACAAGCAGAGGACCTCTTTGTAGAAAACATCCAGGGCAACGACCTGAACGCGGCTTGGCCCGTCATCCGGGACTCGGGCTGCCGCGTCTGCCTCGACCTGGGCCATCTTCTGGCCTTTGGCCAGGAAAGGCTCCTGGAAACACCCGGGCTCCTGGAACAAACCGGCATGCTGCACCTCTCCGCCCCGGGTCCCTCAGGCGAGCACGAGTCCCTGGCCCGGCTCGATGCCCACGGATCCCGCCTGCTCCGGCATGTATTGCGCAACATGCCCGCCTCCAGCATCGTTGTGCTCGAATTGTTCCATCCGGAGAAACTCAGCGAGTCCCTTGACATTTTCCGCGCCAGGTTTAGAAATGGACGTTCAGCTCAAGGGGAAAGCAATCCCTGAACAGGAAGCAGGCTCCAGGATTCGGGAAGCGGAAGTCCGGAGACGGAAGACGGCTGGAAGGTGGCGTGATTCGGGAAACATTATCCGAAATCGGAAAGGGAATCGCCCCATCCGATCCAAGGATTGTCCCGATCCCGCTGCTTTCCGGCTTTTTTGTCCCCTGAAGCCCGAGTTCCGACCCCTGACCTCACAGGCAGTGGCTATGGCATACTTTCGACGCATGACCAACAAAGTGGATCAACTGCTCAAGCTGCTGACCAAGAAGGACAGATGGCTCATCCTGTTCATCGCCGATCCGGACGCCCTGGCCTCGGCCATGGCCCTGAAGCGGATCATGGCCAGACGGGTGGAGACCGTGTCCCTGGCCATGGTCAACGAAGTCACCCGTCCGGACAACATGGCCATGATCCGCTACCTGCAGATCCCGGTGCGCAAGCTTTCCCCCCCGCTCGCGGCGCAGTACGACAAGTTCGCCCTTGTGGACTCGCAGCCCCATCATCACCCTGTCCTGGAAAAATACCCCTTCTCCATCGTGATCGACCATCACCCGCAGGACCGAAACAAGCCGGTACAGGCCCCGTTCACCGAGATTCAGCCCAAATACGGGGCAAACAGCTCGCTCATGATGGAGCTTTTGTACAATCTGGGGCTTCGTCCGGGCAAGCATCTGGCCACCGCCCTGCTCTACGGAATCAAGACGGACACCCACAGCTTCGAGCAGGCCTTCCACGATGTGGATATCCGGGCCTTTCGCTATCTGAGCAAGCTGACGGACCACTTGATCCTGCGCAAGATCGTCCGCAGCGAATACCGGGTGGAATGGCTGCAATACTTCTCCCAGGCCTTTAAGAAGATGCGGCTCTTCGGCGACGGCCTCACCGTATTCCTGGGCGAGGTGGATTCCACGGACATCCTGGTCGTCCTGGCGGACTTCTTTCAGCGGGTGCACGACATCAGCTGGGATCTGGTCAGCGGGATCTCGGGGAACAAGCTGGTGGTCATCTTCCGCGGGGATGGGATCAAGACGGACATGGGCAATCTGGCCCAGAAGCTCTTCGGGGACTACGGCAAGGCCGGGGGCAAGCAGTCCATGGCCCGGGCGGAGATCTCCCTGGATGCCCTGGAAGAGGAGCATCCGCAACAGTTTATCTGGGAACGCCTGCAGAGCTGCAGGATGCTTCCCAAATCGCACAACCCCAGCAAAAACAAAAGTCCACAAGCATGACCCTGCGGGAAAAGCTCGGCTGGCCCAATGAGCCGGTCTATCTCATCGACGGCAGCTCCTTCGTCTACCGCGCCTTCTACGCCTTCCCCGAGCTGAGCCGATCCGACGGGTTCCCCACCAATGCCCTATTCATCCTGCTCCGGATCCTGCTCAGGCTGCGCAACCGGGAAAACCCCGGATACTGCGCCTTCGTCCTCGACGGGAAGGAGCCCACCTTCCGCAACGCGATCTATCCCGAATACAAGGCGCACAGGCTGCTCATGCCCGAATCCCTGTCCCGACAGATCCCGCCCATCACGGAGGGCGTGCGCCGCTTGGGATTTGTCTGCTACACCGCAAGCGAGGGAGAGACCGACGACTACATCGCCAGCCTCGCGGACCGGGTCCGCCCCGAGCACCCCGTGGTCATCGTGGGCTCGGACAAGGACCTCCTGCAGTGCCTGGACCGGGACGTGGTGCTCTGGGATCCGGGGACCAAGGAGGAAAAGATCACCACCCTGGAGGACTTCCGACGGGAGAACGGGATCGAGCCGTGGCAATGGCCCGACTATCTGGCCCTGACCGGGGACAAGTCGGACAATATACCCGGTGTGCCCGGCATCGGGCCCAAAACGGCCAAGAAGCTCCTGCAGCGCTACGGAAGCATCAGCGAGCTCCTGGAGCGCATGGACGATGTGGAGCAAAAGCTCCGGAGCAAGATCGAACAGAACAAAGAAGCGCTGAAGCTCTCCAGGCGACTGACCGGCCTCCGCACTGACTTTCTCGCCGATTTCTCAGCTGAGTCCCTTCGGGCCAACTCCCCGGACACACAGGGACTGACCGAGCTTTTCCAGGAGTACGAGCTGAGGAGCCTCTTGGGCGAGATCCGGACCCAGGAGCCCGGCTCCGGAACGGAAAGCCCCGAGGCGTCCAAGCAGGTCCGCAACTCCGCCTCCGGGCCGGCTGATCCGACGGACGCCACCCTGGGCCTTGCGGAAGCCGAGGATGAGGGCGGAGTCCTCATCGGCCTGGATAGCGATGAATTCCTCACGGACAGGGCGCCGGCCGAGCTCGCCCCCGAGCTGGCCCGGGCCAGGCGGATCTATCTGCCCAGCTACAAGGCCCTGCTGGAGAAGGACCTGTCCTGGTCCGCCCTTGAGGAGGAGAGGCTTGTGGACATCACCCTCGCCGCGCATCTGCTGGACCCGGACCAGAAAAACACCAGCTGGCGGCGCCTGCTGGAGACCCATCTGCCCCAGCTCGGGCTGCACCGCGACAACCAGGGCCTTGCCGCGCTGCGCCTGGGCACGGACCTGGAGGAGCGCCTGGAGCAGGCCGGGCTGCTGCCGGTCCTGCGGACCCTGGAGCAGCCCCTGGCCCCGGTCCTGGTGCGCATGCAACAGCGGGGAGTTGAAATCGACATGCAGGCCTTCCGCTCCTTTCTAGAGGACGTGAACAAGGAGCTGGAGCAGCTGGCGGAGTCCGTGTACAGCCTGGCAGGGGAACGGTTCAATCTGCGCTCCTCGCAGCAGGTGGCCCGGGTCCTGTTCACCGAGCTGGGTCTGGGGCCGGTTCGCAAGACCCCGTCCGGGGCACCCTCCACCTCGAGCGAGGTCTTGGAGGGCCTGCGGGGCCAGCACGCAATCGTTGCGGAAATATTGCGCTACCGCAGCCTGGAGAAGCTGCGCTCCACCTATCTGGAGCCCCTGCCCAGGCTCGTGGACCAGGAGCACAGGCTGCACTCCCGCTTCAACCAGATGAACACCGCCACGGGACGGCTGTCCAGCAGCGAGCCCAATCTGCAGAACATCCCCATAAGGGGCGAATTCGGTCCTCGCATGCGGTCCTGCTTCGTTCCCAAGCAGGGCAATCTCCTGGTCGCCGCGGACTACTCCCAGATCGAGCTTCGAATCCTGGCCCACCTTTCCGGGGACCCGAACCTGGTCCGGGCCTTCACCGGGGGCGAGGACATCCACACCAGGACCGCCGGCCTCATCCTGGACAAGGAGATGGACCAGATCGACTCCGACGAGCGGCGCCGGGCCAAGACGATCAACTTCGGCCTCATCTACGGCATGGGCCCGCAGAAGCTGGCCCGGGAGACCGGGCTTTCGGTCAAGGAGGCCAAGGAATTCATCCGGATCTACTTCAGCAAGCTGGAGGGCGTGAGCCGGCTCTTCGAGACCATCCAGGAGGGAGCCGAACAGCGGGGCTATGTGACCACCCTCTTCGGACGCCGCAGGCTCCTGCCGGATATCAACTCCCGCAACGAGAATCTCGCCCAGCAATCCAGACGCCTGGCGGTGAACAGCGTGATCCAGGGCAGCGCCGCGGACATCATCAAGAAGGCCATGCTCCTGGCCGCGGACGACGAGGAGCTCGCCCGTGTGGACGCCAGGCTCATCCTCCAGGTCCACGACGAGCTCCTGATGGAGATCCCGCGGGACGGGGCCCAAAAGGCCGGAGAGCGCCTCGCGAGGATCATGTCCGGGGTGGCCGAGTTGGAGGTTCCCTTGACAGTCGAATGGGGATTGGGCGAGAACTGGGCCAAAGCCCACTGAGGCAGGCTCAGCGAAGACGGAGCCGTCATCAACCCCTCGCGTCGGGGAACACTGCGGCCAGGAGCGAACATATACATGCTGAACAAAGAGCGACTGCTAACACCCGGCCCCACGGAGCTCGCCCCCCGGGTCAAGGCCGCTCTGGGCCGGGACATGATCCACCACCGCAAGGACCCCTTTCGGGAGGTCATGCACCGTAGCCAGCCGGAGCTGGGGCGTCTCTTCGGCACCAAGCAGCCGGTGCTGCCCCTGGCCTGCTCCGGGACCGGGGCCATGCAGGCCGCGGTGAGCAATCTCTTCCGGAGCGGAGACCGGGTTCTGGTGGCCAAAGCGGGCAAGTTCGGGCAGCGCTGGGAGGACATCGCCCGCAGACAGGGGCTCGAGGTGGATACACTGGACTATCCCTGGGGCGAGGCCGTCCCTGCCGGAGACATTGCGGACAGGCTACGGCAGCGCCCCGATATTGCCGGGGTTCTGGTCCAGGCCTCGGAGACCTCCACAGGCGTGCTGCACCCGGTAGAAGAGATCAGCCGGATCACGCGGAGATCGAACGCCCTGCTCGTGGTGGACGGGATTTCCGCGGTTGGTATTTCCCCCTGCCCCATGGACCACTGGGGAATCGACTGCCTGCTCACCGGCTCGCAGAAGGGCCTCATGCTGCCGCCGGGCCTGGCCCTGATCAGCCTGAGCCAGAGGGCCTGGGAGCGGGCCGAACAAGGAGGCACGGACTGCTACTACTTCAACCTCGTCCAGGAGCGGGACAAGGTCCAGGAGGGACAGACGCTGTTCACCACGCCGGTGAACCTCGTCTTCGGTCTGGAGGCGGCCCTGGATCTTTTCCGGGAAACCGGGTACGAGCGGGTCTACCGTAAACAGTGGGCCCTGACCCGGATGGCCCGGACAGGCGTTCGAGCCATGGGCCTCACCCCATTCGTGCCGGAGCACTACACCTGGGGGCTCACCAGCCTCCTGCTTCCGGAGGGCGTGGACGGCAAGGCCCTGCTGGACCGCATCGCCTCGGAATACGCCGTCTATATGGCCGGCGGGCAAGAGCACCTCAAGGGCCGGATGGTCCGGATCGGCCACATGGGCTATCTGGACTGGTCCGATCTGCTGGCCGGTCTCTGGGCCTTGCGGGAAGCCCTTTCCCGAGAGGTCGAAACACCAGCGGAGCCCGACTTTCTGGAGCAGGCGCTCAAAGCCTACAGCGCGGCCTGGCGGGAGCCGCTCCCCACGGACGGGGAACAAGCAAAACAAACAAACTGGGCCGGGGAGGCACTATGAACCAGGGAGACAATCCCATGGACAACCTGGGCACGCATCGCTCCCCGGAGGAGCGTCGCGAGGCTGCCGAGAAGTACACGGAAATGGTGACCGGCAGCCCGAATGAGCCCATGCCCAAGGTGGACATGAGCACCTTCATCATGTCCCTCTCCTCCTCCGTGTTGGTCTACCTGGGCGAGGTCCCGGATCCGGAGAGCGGAGAAACCACCTACAACCTGGACCTGGCCAGGCACACCATCGACCTTCTGGGCATGCTCGAGGAAAAGACCAAGGGCAATTTGCCCCCGGACGAAGAGGAGATGCTGAACAACATCCTCTTCGAGCTGCGCATGAAATACGTGCAAAAGTGCTGATCCCGCAGTTCAAACGAACCACCGAAACCGTAATCCCTTCATGGGCCATTCTTTCACTTTCCACTCGCACGAGGGAGATTCGATGCAGGACACCATTCGCGCCGCAATCGTGGGCATCAGCGGGTACACCGGAGCGGAGCTGGCCAGGTTGCTGCCGGACCATCCCCGTCTTGAGCTCACTGTCGCCACCTCCAGGGACAACGAGGGGAAACACCTCCAGGATCTCTTCCCAGCCCTGCGCGGCACGGATCAGGGTGAGCTCAGGATATCCGCCCCGGATACGGAGGAAATAGCATCCCGCTGCGACATAGCCTTCCTGGCGGTACCCAATGGAGCGGCCATGGAGATGGCCGCCCTGCTCCTGGACAAGGGGATCAAGGTGGTCGACCTGAGCGCCGACTTCCGATTGCGGGAGGACAAGATCTACACCTACTGGTACGGGATGGAGCATACTCGCACCGAGCTGCTGCAGGAAGCGGTCTACGGCCTGCCCGAGCTCTACGCCGACCGTATCGCAGGTGCCCGTCTGGTGGCCAATCCTGGCTGTTACCCCACCTCGATCATCCTGGGGCTCTACCCGGCCCTGGCGGAAGGGCTGATCCATCCCCAGGGCCTGATCCTGGACAGCAAGTCCGGGGCCAGCGGAGCCGGAAAAAAGATCAAGCCCGATTTCCTCTTCTGCGAGATCGAGAACGACTTCCGGCCCTACGGGCTGGGAGGTATCCACCGCCATACCCCGGAGATCGAGCAGGAGCTCTCCGGAGTTGCGGGCAGGGATCTGACCGTGTCCTTCAATCCGCACCTGCTCCCAGTGGATCGGGGGATCCTTTCCACCATGTACGCCGATCCGGCTGTGGGGACGGACATGGAGGAAATTGCCGCCGTGTATTCCCGCTATTACCGGGAAAAGGGCTGGGTCAGGGCCCTTCCCGGGGGAGAGATCCCCAGGCTTGCCAGCGTGCGCGGGAGCATGTACTGCGATATCGGGGTCCTCCAGGACCGACGCAGCGGCAAGATGATCGTTATTTCGGCAATCGACAATCTCTGCCGCGGCGCCTCCGGCCAGGCCCTTGCCAACGCCAACCTGATGCTAGGACTGGACATGGGCGCCGGGCTCGCGCCGCGGACGGTGTGAGGCGGAAAGAGATGTCTCGCGCAGAGCCGCGGAGGCGCGGAGAAGAATTCCCCCTGAGAGCCCCTGTTCAGGCAGGGGCTCTTTTCGCATCTCCCGCCTTTTCTCTCCATTGATTCCTCGTTACCGGATCAGCTACTGTCCAACAGCCAAGCACCTAGTCTTGACCCATCTCTTACACATGAATATAGTAATACTAGAATTATAGTAATACATGGCTTGGAGGTAGGGGTATGACCCAGGAAAGACCCACAACCGCATTGACCCAAAAATCCCAGATCACCCTGCCCAAGCGGATCAGGGAACACCTGGGTCTGGCCCCGGGTGATCAGGTTCGCTTCGAGATCGAAGGCGATGCTGTCAAAATCGTTCCCCTCGTTTCCAGATTGGAAGAAAACTTCGGCAAGGTGACTCCCCGCAACCGACCCGAGGATTTTCGACGGATTAGAGAGGATTTCGAGAGAGGTGTTGGAGAGGATGTCGGAGAGGAGAGCTAAGTCATGCGTTTCATCGACACCAATGTCTTCCTCCGCTACCTCACCGGCGACGACGCTGAAAAGGCCGCCAATTCCCTGGCCCTGCTCAAGCGTCTGGAGCGGAACCAGGAAAAGGCGACCACCAATCTTCTGGTGATCTTCGAAACCGTCTTCACTTTGGAGAGATTCTACAAGGTGGGCGCAGAGGAGGTTCGGGACCTCCTCCAGCCGATCCTAGAGCTCCGGGGGCTCAAGTTTCGTGAGGCGGACACGGTAATTGACGCGCTGGACATTCACACGAGAAAGAACATTCCATTCGCGGACGCTTTCAACGCCGCCTATATCCGCGCCAACAACCTCAAGGAGATCTACAGCTACGACGAGGACTTCGACCGATTCGAAGACATCACCAGGATCGAGCCCTCACACGACCCATCGCGCTAGCACCGGCTCGATATCTGAGAAAGATCATCTCGCGCAGAGGCGCCGAGGCGCGGAGAAGAATTTATTCACCGAGAGCTCCTGCCTCAGGCAGGGGTTCTTTTCATACCACCCCCATTTCTCCCTTTACTTACATTGCGGTAAATCCTCCTGGACAAGGCTTGACCTTTTCCAACGAGCCTTGGTTTGGATGAAGACGTGCCCCTATCCGAGGCGCGAGCGATTGTGAAGCCGCAGTGTATGCTTAATACATGAGGACTTCACAATCGCGCAGCAACGAAGGAGAGGGGTGCGTATTCGTCCAAACCCCCACCCCTCACCCTTCGTCGTTGCGTCGGTCGAGTATGCGCTTGCTCTTGCCGAAGGTCCGGGGCAGGTCGCCCGGATCCACCACCTTGACCTCGGGGGTGACCAGGAGCTGCTTCCGCAGGGACAAAGAGACGGCCCGGCTCAGATTGAGATCGGCGTCCGAGCTTGTCTCTTGCGTCCGCTCCACGTGGAGCAGCATCACGTCCCTTCCCTGGTGCCGCTCCAGAACGATCTGGTATTCCGATCCCGCCTCGGGGAAGGTTTCCAGGACCTCAGCGATCTGGCCCGGATAGATGTTCACCCCTCGAAAGATGAACATGTCGTCGGAGCGGCCCAGGATCCGGTCGTGCAGGGGCAGCTCCAGGCCGCAGGAGCAGGTCCCGGGAATCAAGCGGCAGAGATCCCGGGTGCGGTAGCGGATGAGCGGCGCGGCCTCCTTGCACAGGGTGGTGACCACCATCTCCCCCACTTCGCCCGGCTCCACCGGCTCCAGGGTGTTCGGATCCACGATCTCCAGAATAAAATAGTCCGCCCAGTAGTGCAGGCCCTCGTGCGCGGCGCACTCCAGGCCGGTGCCCGGGCCGTAGAGCTCGGTCATGCCGGGGATGTCGAAGGTGTCCTCCAGGTCGAAGACCCGCCGCACCCGCTCCAGCATCTTGGGGGTATGGGGCTCGGAGCCGAAGATGATTCGCTTCAGGTTGATGCGGTCCCGTAGCCCGAGCCGTTCCACTTCCTCTGCCAGGAGCAGGGCCATGGAGGCTGTGGAGCAGAGACAGGTGGATTGCATATCCGTCAAGAACTGCAGCTGGATCTCCAGATTGCCCGGCCCCAGAGGAAGCGCCGTGGCCCCGAATTGCTCACAGCCGAGCTGGAATCCCGCCCCTGCGGTCCACAGCCCGTAGCCCACCGCGATCTGCACCCGATCCATGGGGGACAGGCCGGCCAGCTCGTAGCATCGGGCCATCATGTCCTTCCAGACGTCCACGTCCCGCTGGGTGTAGGCCAGGACCTTCCGCTTGCCCGTGGTCCCGGAGGAGGCGTGGATGCGGACCACATCCTCCTCGGGCACGCTCAAAAAGGGTAGGGGGTATTCGCTCTTGAGATCGTCCGCAGTGGTGAAGGGAAGACCCCGCAGATCGTCCAGCCCGCGGATAGCTCCCGGCTCGGCCCCCGCTTCGCTCAGCCTGTCCCGGTAGAAGGAATTGCCGCGCCAGGCGTGCTCCACGGTCCACTTCAGCCCTTCGAGTTGCCGATTATACAGCTCCTCCCCGCTTATACGGGGCAGGAATCGTCTGGTCTCGGTCTTGATCGCGTCCATGGTCTCGCTCTTTGCAAAGGTATTTCTTTCTTGCCGACCCGGTGCAGCCACTTCCGGATCGGCCGGAGCCCGAGTTTATCCGGAACATCATCTGGCCGCGTGCGGCCTCTTGGCTAAACGCGCCAACAATCCGGGATCATCTGGTGCCTGACTGATGAGGTTCAATAAAGATACCACTGCCAAATCTCCGGACCCCAGAGGATGGTGAGCATCGTTCCCAGGCTGAGGAAGGGGCCGAAGGGGATGGCCGTCTGCATGCCCCTGCCCTTGGGGCTGTAAATGTAGATCAGGCTCACCGCAAGGCCGCAGATGGCGGACAAAAAGATCATTAGGGGCAAAAGGCGCCAGCCTACAAGGGCGCCCAAGAGGAGCATGAGCTTGATATCCCCGCTGCCCAGGCCCTCCACGCCCTTGAGGAGCTTGTACCCCTTCTGCAGCAGAAAAAAGGCCCCCGCTCCGGCCAGAGCCCCGAGCAGGGAATCCCGCCATCCCAGGTCCAGGATCAGCGCGGCGCAGGCAAAGGCGCCGACCGCCCCGGGCAGAACCATGACGTCAGGAAGGACGAAGCTCTCCAGGTCGATGAAGCTGAGCACGATGAGCAGGCCCCCAAAGACCAGATGGACCGCCCAGGCGCCTCCCAGTCCGAATTCCAGGTACAGGGCCAGGAGCCAGATCCCGGAGATGAGCTCCACAGCCGGATAGCGCGGGCTGATGGCCTGACCGCAGGAGCGGCACTTGCCCCGGAGCAGGACATAGCTGACCAGGGGCAGGTTCTCCCACCACCTGAGCCGGGTCAGGCAACCCGGACAGTGCGAGCTCGGGGAGACAATGGACTCCCCGCTCAGATAGCGGTGGATGCAGACATTGTAGAAGCTCCCCAGGACCAGGCCCAGGACGAAGAGGAATGCCGCGGTGGCCAATGTGGAGGAAAAAATCATGCTTTGTGTTCTCCCGGACTACAAGTAGACCTTAAAAGTCAGCTCTCCACACAACACTCTTCATCTCGAGCCCGAAAACCGAACTTCGAGCCCGGAAAAACCATGGGTACCTGTCTTCCAACCAAGCACAAATAGGATCCCTATTATGCAGGGCGTTGAGAAATTTCATGGGTCAAGCGCAAAAAAAGTTCAAGCTCGTAGTTTACCCCGTGAAACCTTCTTTCGTTTCACTGGGGCGTAGTGAGTCTACGG
>JGI1684J13235_1000811_pt1 | contig 11283 bp, 11 predicted proteins | sample PonA232FremontCA_2_FD_13235 | JGI IMG/M metagenome (IMG submission 13235) | reverse complement strand
TGGATCAGTGAGTCGGTGTGTCAGTGGATCAGTGAGTCAGTGAGTCAGTTGGTCAGTGTGTCAGTATATCGGTAAGTCAGCGAATCAGTGGGTCGGATATCCTATTTCCGACTTTCGATCTCTGAACTCTGACCTCCGACCCCCGGGACATGCCGGTTATGAGTATCCATTCTTCCACGGGATGAGCATGCTGGAGGGTACCTTCTGCCATCTGCCGGGCATCGGCCTGAAGACGGAACGCAGGCTGTGGGCTGCGGGGTATGGGCACTGGCGGGATCTTCTCCAGGCGCTGGAAGCGGGGGCGAGCCCTTTTCGCTGCGGCGCACGCGTGCGAGAGGGACTCGAGGAGTCGCTGCACAGCCACCAACGGGGCGATGCCGACTTCTTCGCGCAGCGTCTGCCACGGGACCAGATATGGCGTCTCTTCCCCGCCTACCGCGAGCAGGCGGCCTATGTGGACATCGAGACCACGGGCCTGGGCCGGGGCTTGGACCACATCACCAGTATCGCCCTGTACGACGGCCGTCGGGTGGCGACCTACGTCCACGGCGTGAATCTGGAACGGTTCGAGGACGACATCGGTGAATACCGGATGGTGGTCACCTTCAACGGCAGCCGTTTCGATCTGCCCTTTTTGCGTCAGCAGCTTCGTCCCAACCTGCCTTTGGCCCACATCGATCTTTGTTTCCTGCTGAAAAGCGTGGGTGTGAGCGGCGGGCTCAAGCGCTGCGAGGACCGCTTCGGCCTGGGGCGATGCGAGCTGGGCGGAGTGGACGGCTATGCCGCGGTCCTGCTCTGGCAGGCGTTTGAGGCCACTGGCCGTCGGGAGATCCTGGAGACGCTCTTGGCCTACAATGTCCAGGACGTGCTCAGTCTGGAGGTGCTTGGGCATCTGGCCTACAACATGAAGCTGGAGCAGATCGGGGCTGGCCTGACCCGCCTCGAGGTTCCGCCGATTTCCGGCAACCCCTATCGGGCTGATGCGGAGGTTCTCCGTGAGCTCGGATTCGGTGGGGATCAGGGCTGATCGTCCTGGGCGCAGCACTGGATTATGCGGCTCAGGCAGGCCCTGGCAGGGGCATACTGCTGTATTTCCGCGTCCTCGTCCTCTTCGGGCTCTTCAGGCCCCGGCTTCCAGTAGTCCACTTCGATCCTGCGGTGGGCCGAGTCGTACCATTTGCCCTCCGCCTGATACCCCTTTTTCAATCCCCAGTTGTGGCGGGAGCGGGTGAGCACTTCCCTGCCTTCATGGGGAAGAATGAGCTCGGCCGGTATCCAGCCTGGGTTCGGCATGTCTTTCTCCCGTGACCATTGGTTTGCGGTTGGAATTGGGTCGAACGTGATGCCAACGAGTTCGGCATCTGGGCCAGTCCCCCAGCTTGAACAGATAGAAAACTCTTCGTGCCTACTCTTTTTTCGGCGTAACTGTTCACCACCTTGCCGAACCGTAAGCCGACACGGGGCATTTTACNTCATGCAGCTCCAACTCTGGATTTTCTAACGCTCGCCACGTGGGGGCATCCCTGCCCCCACCCGACTCTCGGTGGCTGCTGTTTTCTGGGACCCAGCAAAATTTCCCCAGCGAGAAATCTTTTGTCACTTGAAAACATGTTCACGGTCGGGTTCCCCCACGTGGCGAGCGAAGAAAATTGGGCAGAGTCTCCGCCGAAATGATGCAAAATACCCCGTGTCGGCTTACAATGATCAGTGGGGTGGTGAATAGTTACTTTTCGGCAAACGCCGGGGTGTTCATTAGCGTGTCCGGAAATCGGCACAAGTGATCCCAGAGGGGGGAAGATGCTCTTTCCCGTAGTCGGCGAATTCCGGCGCAGGTACGTCCCCTGGGTGGTCATCACCCTGATCCTTCTCAATCTGGCTGTGTTCTTCACTCTGCAGTGGGGCGATTCGAGCTCCTACCGCGAGGCAATAACGTTCTACCTTGATTCCGGTCTGGCGGATATCGAGTACGCCTACTACCAGAAGTTCACCGGGGAGGGGACCGTAAGCAGCGCTCTGCGGAGAGCGGAGGACGAGGGAGACAAGGTGCCGGCTCCGGACACGGTGCGCAGCATGCTCCGGGACGGTCGTTTTCGCGACGCGCTGCGGGAGGGCGATCTCATTGGCCCGGGGGACCCCGGGTTCGAGGAGTGGCAAGACCTGCACAGCACCTACGAGAAAAAGCGAAGCCGCATACCCTCCTACCGCTACGGCCTGATCCCCAACAGCCCCGCCCCTCTGGACTGGCTGACCCACATGTTCCTGCACGGCGGTTTGGGGCATTTGCTGGGCAATATGCTCTTCCTCTGGCTGGTGGGATATGTCCTGGAATCCGGGGTGGGGCACTGGCGCTTCAGCGCTATCTACCTGGTAGGGGGGCTGCTGTCCGCCGCCATGTTCTGGGCCTGCAACCGCTATATGGCCTTTCCGCTCATCGGAGCCTCAGGCGCCATTTCCGGCGCCATGGGGGCGATGACCATGATGTACGGCTTCTATCGCATCAAGGTCTTCCTCAATCTGGGCTTCTTTTTCCACTACCTGAGAATTCCGGCCCTGGTGCTCCTGCCCATCTGGCTGGGCAAGGAGGGATACCATCTGCTCCGCTATCCGGAGAGCAGCGTGGCCTTTACCGCGCACATCGGAGGGCTGCTCGGCGGGGCCTTCATCGGCTGGATCAACAGGCGGTTTCTGGGTTTCGATCCGGCAAGGCTCTTTGAACAGGAGCCGGACAGGGTAAGCCCGGTCCTGGAGGAGGCCATGGCCGCGGTTCGGAAACTGGATTTTCCCACAGCCCGGTCCCGGCTGCGGCAGGTTCTGCAGCAGGACCCGGACAACGGCGTGGCCCTGAAGCAGCTCTTCTTCCTCGAGGCGCAGAATCCGGAGGCCACGGATGTTTCCCAATTGGCCAACAGGACGATGCGGGCCTTGCTTCGTTCGGGCGAGCCCCCCGAGGAAGTGGAACGGATCTATGCCGAGTATTGCCACAAGAATCAGCGCGTGGCCCTTGATCCCGAGCTCTGCCTCAGGCTGGCGACCCAGTTTGTGGGCATGGACCGCACCGATCTGGGGGAGCCCCTTCTGGTCCGGGCCTTGAAAAGCTCCGTCCCCCTGCAGGACGCTCCATCGGTGCTTTTGCGCTACGGTCGCCATTACCGGGAGAACGGCATGGAGCGCAAGAGCCGGGCCTGTTTCAAGACCCTGCTCAATCGCTTTCCGGATTCCCTGGAGGCCAGGATGGTGCGAGAAGGTGACGGCTGAGCTCAGGGCACCGAGTGGCGCAGGTAGTTCTCGATCTTCTTCCGCAGGGGATCCCGGGGATAGCGGGTGATGACGCCTTCCAGCACGCGCCTTGCCTTTTCCGGAGCGAGCAGTCGCTCATTGAGGATGTATCCGATGCGGAAAAGGGCCTCCACAGCGCGGCTGTGGTCGGGGTGGTTGCGGTACAGGCTCTGGAAAAGGCCCATGGCGTTTTTGTGCTCGCCTGCCTCGTCACGGGCTTCGGCGAGCTGGAACAGGGAGTCCGCGTCCGGCAGAAAGGTGCTGTCCTGTTCTCGGCACTTGTCGAACACCCGGGTGGCCTCGCGTCGCTCCCCGGATGCGAGGAGCCCGGGAATCAGGTGTCGCCCGATCCGGGTCAGGTCGCCGTCCCCCTTGAGCTGCATCAGCTGGAAGTATTTCCGGCACAGCTCGGTGGAGGGCTCCCTGGCCTGCTCGAAACGGCGGCTCAGGAACTCGCGCGCCTCGTCGTAGCGGCCGTTCTGGATCAGGCTGTCCGCGTGCCGCTCCTCGGACCAGGTCGCGCCCCCGCCCTGCCCAGCGGAGCCGCTGTTTTCCAGCTCCGGGGCCCGGAAATCCTCGTACCGGACCTCGTACCCGATTTCCAGGTGGTACTGAAGAAGGACGTAGCCGATGAGATGGAAGCTGACGAACATGTAGTAATANTTGGCCGCNACCGCGAGGAAGGGCTGAACAAGGCTCGGCAGGTGCAGGACGATTGTTTGCGTCAATGCGCCCGGTGCGAGGCCGAGGAGGATGAGGAAGAAGTACATCAGCAGATAGGCTGGGCCGATGCGCCAGGCCAGGGAGACGAATATCACGGGGTTGAGCGCGTGGATCAGGCTCCCCGTGCTGATCAAGACCATGAGCAGGGCGGGGAGGAAAACGAGAACGAAGAGGATATAGGCCAGGAGCAACCACGGACTGACCGTGGTGACCAGGAATCCTCCGAGGCCGAGCAGGAAGAAGAGAACGAACTGCTTGAGCACCGGAGTGAGGTCGTACTCCAGGATCCTGGTGCTCACTGAGGGTGGATAGAGGTTTCCCTTGGCCGTGGTGGTGAGGATCTCGTACGCGTAGCGGAGCATGAGGAAATAGGCCCCGATCTGGACCACGAACCCCAGAATGGGGACACGGCCCAGGACAACCGTGGCCGCGGCCACGATCACCAAAAGGATCAGGGTCTGGCTGTGGAAGGGATAGAGAAAGAACCGGTGCAGCCGCTCCCAGAAGGGAGGCAGGAGATTGGCCGCTCCCACCCACTGCAGCCGCTGGTTGCATCTCGGGCAGAAGGCCCTGGGCTTTTTCCCCCTCTCCCAGCCCGTATCCTTCCATACGGCGCATTGCTCGCAGAAGGAGGCCCCGCAGTGCTGGCAGGTCCACTCGCCCTGGCTTGAAGGGTGGAAAAGGCACGTATCGTGCATGCGCGGCTCCTGGGTTGGGACGGGGTTGCTGCATGGTTGCGGGCTGAGTATTGCAGGCACGGTTAGCAAAGATGCGTCGGACTGTAAATACTTATTGCCGTGTGCGCTGCCCCGTGCCCGGGCTTGCCTTGGCCGAGCCTTTGCCGTACAATTGCCGCGGCAACGGATCACGCCGAGCTCGCGGATTGGATAGCGCCCAGTCGGCGATTTCAGACGGGACAACCATCCATGGGAGGAGAACGGCTCATGCATGTGGTTTGTTTGAAGGGAAGCCCCAGAACGGAAGGCAATAGCTCCTCCTTGGCGGATTCCCTGTGTGCCAGGGCGGTGGACAAGGGCGGCGACGTGCGGTCCTGGAACCTGAACGAGCTCAACTATCGGGGATGCCAGGCCTGCTATAAGTGCAAGACAGAGCTGGAGACCTGCGCCCTCCGGGACGATCTGACCTCGGTGCTGGACGCAGTACGAGCCTGCGACGTGCTCGTGCTGGCCACTCCGGTCTACTTCGGCGAGGTCAGCGCGCAGATGAAGGCCTTTATCGACCGCACCTTCTCGTTCCTCAAGCCCGGCTTTCAGAGCGAGGACCAGCCCGGCCGGCTGGATCCGGGCAAAAGGCTGGTCTTCATCCAGGCCCAAGCCCATCCGGATCGCAACGAATTCGCGGACATCTACCCCCGCTACTCCACCTTCCTCATGTATGAGGGGTTTCGCGAGTCGGAGATACTGCGTGCCTGCGGGTACCAGGGACCCGGGGAGGCCGCCAGGGACAGCGAGCTGTTGGAGCACGTGGAGGACCTGGCCGAAAAGATCCTCGCGCCCTAGCCCGGCAGTCGCCTGCTGGAGGAAGCAAACTGGAGCCGTTATGAGCGATCGCCGGGGCGGAGAGCGAGTCCCTCTGCCGCATCCTCGCGGTCCAGCAGGGGGACTCGGGACGGGCCAAGATCGAGGGGATCCGGCGCCATGGGGGCGATGGCTTCCTCCTCTCCACCTGGGACGTTCCAGTTGGCCTGCCCAGTGTCCTGGACGAGACCGAGGCCTATCTCCCCAGGGAGCTGGATGCGGACCTGGTGCTCAATTTCGTGGGCCATCCTGACGTGTCCCAGGATTTGATCGCCATGTGCCGCGAGCGGGGGGTTCCCGTGGTCGCTCCGGGCCAAGGGGAGAATCTGGGCTGGGCCTATACCCCGCCGGTCTGATGCGCCCTCCGGCCCAGGCGTCAGTTGGGCGCCTACGGACGCTGTTTCGGGTATCCGGAGCTCGAGGTGCGCCTGCGGGAAGGTCGGATCAGCGAAGTGCGGGTCCTGCGCGGAGCTCCCTGCGGGGCGACCCATAGCGCCGCCGAGCGGGTGGTGGGCCAGACACCGGAAGAGGCCGAGGTGAATATGGGCCTGGCTGTGCAGTTCGCCTGCACAGCGGACCCGGCCAACTGGGAGCCCCTGGGCGGCCAGAGCCCGGTCCATCTGGCGGCCAAGGTGCATCAGACAGCCATGCGCAAGGCCCTGGGCAGCTAGGGAAGCCGCTCGCTCAGGTCATCGGTGTCGAGCTTGGCCAGATCGGCCACCAGGCGCCGATTGGCCGCGGGAAAGGAATACTCCGGCAGCCGGCTCGGCTTGACCCAGCGGGATTCGGATGCCTTTTCCAGACGGATGCTCTCCGGGGAGGAGGCCGGGCTGCAGAAGTAGGGCCGCATCCGCACCCGGAAGGAGGTGTAGCTGTGCCGGACAGCGGCCAGGGGACTCCCCACGCGGACCTCGATGCCCAGCTCCTCGCGGAGCTCCCTTTTCAGTCCCTCCACCGGGGCCTCGCCCTTCTCCAGCTTGCCTCCGGGAAACTCCCACAGACCGGGCATAAGCCCCACCTCGGGCCGCTTCTGCAAAAAAACGCGTCCCTTGTGGACCAGGACCCCCACCACGGTCTCCAGATGGGTGATCGATCGGGGTTCGCCCTTGCGGGGCCGATAGGCGGCGACACCGCGCCTGCGGGCCAGACAGCCGGCCCGAACAGGGCATTCCTCGCAACGAGGGCTGCGCGGCAGACAGACCAGGGCCCCGCACTCCATCAGGGCCTGGTTGAGCTCCCGGGCCCGTCCCGGGGGTATCAGGTCGGCCGCGGCCCGGCGCAGCCGCTTCTGGGTGGCTGACGACTTGACCGGCTCCTCGATGTCGAAGACGCGGCTGAGCAGACGCTCGACATTGGCGTCCACCGCAGGATAGGGCTCGTTGAAGGCGAGGCTCATGATCGCGCCCGCGGTATAGGGGCCGATGCCGGGGAGGGCCAGCAGGCGCCGGTGCTCCGCGGGCGGGGCGCCGTCGTGCTCCTCCAGGAGGATTCGGGCCGTTTGGTGGATGTTGATGACTCGGCTGTAATAGCCGAGGCCCTCCCACAGCTTGAGCAGCGTTTCCCTGTCCGCCTCGGCCACGTGGCGGACCGTGGGCAGGCGCTCCATCCAGGCGGTGAAAAAGGGGATCACCCGGTCGATCTGGGTCTGCTGGAGCATGATCTCTGAGATCCAGACCCTGTACGGGCTGGGATTCAGCCGCCAGGGAAGATCCCGCCGCCGCTTTGGGAACCAGTCCGCAAGGGCCCTGCCGATGGCCGATTCATCCACGGGTCTGTTCCTCCTGTTTGGGCCGGAGTTGAATTCCTGGACGACTCGCTGTATGATTCGCTCGGTGAGCGGAGTGCGGCAGCCCCTGCACCGAGAGCGGACAAGGGCTACTGTGCCCTGCGCGACGGTTTTGCGCAAGGCGACGAGGGATGGGTCTATCGGATGGTGCCAAGGGACGGGGAGGAGTGCGTTGCGGGCCGGATGGATGGGCCGGACCGGCGGGGATATGCTGGGTCGGGCCACGCCTCGCCCTTTTGGGATCCTCGATTCGCTTCCGTCCCGCCACAGGGAAAATATCCGGACGCGGTCCTTTCGCGCTGAATTGACCCTTGATCCGCCTTTTGCTAGGCATTGATCAAATCGAGCTCACCTGGCTGGGAGCGGATCGGTTGGAGCGCGGACATGGAGCCTGGAGGCCGGGGCGCAACCCCGACGGAGCGTGAGTATTCTGCGGCATGACGAGACAATGAACCATCTTCGGCCGCGAGCCGGGAGCAAACTATGGATATCCCCTTGCCCTGGTGGGCGCTGATCGCCATCGCCTGCCTCGTGGCTGGCGCGGTTGCCGTTGCCGTGATGTTTTTTTCCGGCAGGGTGGAGGAAGCTCACCCCTACAAGAAGCGAAGGAGCCTTTTCACGGACAACGAGCGCTCCTTTCTCGAAGCACTGGAACAGGCCGTGGGGGAGGAATACCGCATCTACGCCAAGGTCCGGGCCGCGGACGCCCTGAGTGTCCGTCCTCTGCCCAATCGGAGGCAGTGGATGCAAGCCTGGGACCGGATCCGTTCCAAGCACTTCGACTTTCTGCTCTGTCATCCGGAGGACTTTGCTCCAGTTGCCGCAGTGGAGCTGGACGACGCCTCGCAGGACAACCCGCGCAGAAGCGTGCGGGACGAGCTCCTGGAGAACGCCTGCCGTGTCTCCGGCCTCGCCCTGGTGCGGGTCCCGGGGGAAATGAAGGATTCGGTGCACGAAATCCGGCAACAGATCCTGGAGGAGCTCGACGAGCTGGATACCGGGCAGCAATCCGTGGCTGAACCCTTTGGTGTGGAGGGCCAGGACTCGGATAGCCCGCCGGCCTGTCCCAACTGTTCCTCGATCATGGTGCGCAGGCGCATCAAGAAGGGGCCGCGCACCGGAAGGATGTTCTGGAGCTGCAGCCGCTTCCCCAGATGCTGGGGGGCGCTGCCCATCCAGGACAAGTGAGAGCCAGCCCCGAGCTTCGCCACGCCGGGGCTTTCCCGCGCGTTTTCCGCCCCGACCAGTCGCGCAAGACAGATGCCCTGCTGCGCCTTCCTTAGCTGATTTTCTTCCCGCTTCCCCCCCCAAGAAGAGGTGGAGCTCGTTCCCGCTATGCGTGTTGTGCAATGGTTTCGACGATCCTCTCCTGATCCTCTTGGTGGAGATAGGGATGCATGGGGAGGCTGAATATTCTCTCGGCCGTGCTTTCACTCACGGGAAAGTCGCCCTTGCGGTACCCCAAATACCTCAAAGCGGGCTCCAGGTGTAAGGGATGGGGATAATATATAGCCCAAGGAATCCCCTGTTCCTTGAGACCACGAAAGATTTGCTCGCGATGCGCACTGTCTTCCGCCTGGATGCTGTATTGTGCCCAGGCGCTTTGTTTGTCCTGGAAAATGGGGGGTGTGGCGATATTTTGAACCGAATAAAGAAGCTGGTTATATCTCCATGCTAACTCTCTTCTCGATTGCAGCTCTTGGGAGAAGATTTCCGACTTGGCCAAGAGGACTGCGGCCTGGAGCGTAGCCATGCGGGCATTCATTCCCAGCCAGAGATTTTCCCCTTCCCTTCTGCCGTGGACTCTCAGAGATCTCAACACGTCGGCTGTTTCACTGTCCTGAGTGAAGCACATCCCGCCGTCACCGTAACATCCAAGTGGCTTGGCCGGAAAAAAGGAGGTGCAGGAGATGGTGCCCAAGCTGCACGGAGACTTGTCCTTGTCCAGCGATCCGAGGGATTGGGCTGCATCCACAATGAGATAGAGGTCGTTTTCCCTGGCCAGAGGCATGAGTGAGTCATAATCGCAGGGGAGTCCGAAAAGATCCACGCTGACGATCCCCTTGACTGTCAGAGGCCTGGAAAATCCATTCCTGGGCAGGGGGTGTATGGAGGGGTCGTTCTTTTGGACGGCTTTCAGGGCCTTTTCGATCTGATGAGGATCCAGATTGTGCGTTTGCGGATCGATGTCGATAAAGATGGGCACGGCGCCCAGAAGAGCAATGGTTTCAGCTGTGGCGCAAAAGGTGAAGGGTGTGGTCAGGAGGGCGTCACCTGGCTGGACATTCAGGGCTCGAAGCGCCAATAGCAGGGCATCTGTGCCAGAAGAACAGGCCACGGCATATCGCGAGCCGCAGAAGGCGGAGAGCTTCTCCTCCAATTTCTCGATTTCCGGACCATTGATGTAGGCACCATGTTCCAGGACACGGTTCATGTTTTCCTTGATACGGGATTCGATCCGTTTGTACTGGGAGTTGAGGTCGATAAAGGAGATGCTCATCCGTTCCTCTCGAGCCGTTTAGGGCTTGAATCGTGGAATTATTCTGCTGATTCCCGTGTTCAAGCGACTGATTTTTTCATTTCAGGGCCTGCCTGTCTCGCTCTTTTCGCGAAATCTGGTACATGGGGTCTTTCAAGGAGGTCGTTCGGAGGAAAAGTTCATTCAAAAGATTCCGCGGTAAGGGAAGGGCTGAGGGAGGGAGCGCGAGCAGGATACTCCCAAGAATTAGCTCCGTTCGATGTGCTCGAGAATGCGCGAGGCGGTTTCCAGGACCCTTTGCCCCTGTTCTCCGGTGACCTCGGGTTCCTGATCCAGCAGGACAGCCCTGGCGAATTCCTCGATCTCGAGCTGGAGGGAATTGACTTCCGGGATGGAAGGCTTTTCATAGACAATGTTTTTCATGTTCTCTTGTGTTCCGATCCGGCTGAGCTCCATGGAACAATCTCCGGCCTCTGGGGCTGTATCCGGTGATTGGAGCTTGAAGATTTCGGTTTTTTTCTCCAGAAAATCCATTGTGATGTATTGGTTTTTTTGAAAAAGGCGCATTTTGCGCATGGTCGTGAGGGAGATCCTGCTGCTGGTCAGGTTGGTTACGCAACCATTGGCGAAAGAGAGACGGACATTGGCAATGTCCTCGCTTTCTGAGACCACTCCCACTCCACAGGCATGAATGCTGGTTATCGGACTTTGGACGATGTAGAGGACGTGATCGAGATCGTGAATCATGAGATCCAGAATGACGCTGACATCGCATCCCCTCGGATTGAATTCCGTCAGACGGTGGGCCTCGATGAACATGGGAGCCAGGATGCGATCCTTGATTGCGAGCATGGCCGGATTGAAGCGTTCAATGTGGCCAACCTGGATCTTTTTTCCCTTCGTGCGGCCCGTGTGCACAATCTCCCGGGCCTGTTCCACCGTGGTGGCTATGGGTTTTTCCAGAAAGACATGGCAATCGTGATGCAAGGCCTGTATGGCCACTGTGTGGTGTTCACTCGTGGGAACCACAACGCACACGGCTGCGGCGTGTTGCAACAGGCTGGCCAGATCGTCGAAGGCCTTGGTTCGACACTTTTCTCCGACTTCGGCGGCCCGTTGCCTGTCCAGATCGAAGACACCCACCAGGTTGATCAGGTCCGATTGGGCGGCAAGGCTGGCATGAATGGAGCCTAAATGCCCCACGCCGATGATGCCCAGATCCAGCTTGTCACCGGTGTTGTTGAGGTGTGCCATGGTGCTCCTGTGCTTCCTTGAACCTCAAGGGATGAACTGGGTGCGTTCCGCACTGTTCCGATTCGCGTGCCAATCGGAGCACTTTTTGTATGAAAATGTGTCCAACTTTTTGAAATACAACAAAAAAGCGAAGTCAGGCGGGGCCGCTTGAGCTGGGTTTCATATATCACCATCACTTTGTCCATACCGCAATATGCAGGCGTTATGGTGTCATGAACCCCAAAAGG
>JGI1684J13235_1000808_pt1 | contig 11303 bp, 8 predicted proteins | sample PonA232FremontCA_2_FD_13235 | JGI IMG/M metagenome (IMG submission 13235) | reverse complement strand
AAAAAATATTTATTATTAAGAAAAAGAGTAATTTCAAAAGCTTTTTGAGGATCAGAAGTCCATTCCAATATTTTTTTACCCCAATACATTCGCATATAGCCATTCATATAACCACTTAATACCATTTCTTTTTGAGCAGCATTCCAATATTCATCATGAGTATTATAATTTTCTAATTCATCTAGGGAGTATAAATATTCCCTTTTATCCTCATTATGTTGGTTCAAAGTTTCTATCGCCCAATCAGGTAAAATTTCGGATAACTGTGTATTATAATTGTTATTGAAATATACAAAATTAAAACTAAGCTCTCTTCGGACAATAAGTTGTTCTAAGAAATCTTCTGCTTCAATACTTGTTTCTTTTATCTTTTTATATATATAGCTAGGAGAAATTTGGCCAAAATGTAAATATGGACTTAATTTGGATGTTACATTATGGTCAGGACTACTACCATATTCTTCATACAACTCAAGTTTATTATTTATAAATTCATCTAGCATTGAAACCGCCTTTTTACTACCCCCTTTAAATATGGGGCTCCTTTTTACTGAACTATCTATCTTAAGTTCTGATAATATTTGTTCAATATTATTTAGTTTAATACTTTTAAATTCATTTCGAAGAGAATTTATTTTTAATTTTTCTAATTGAATTTCATTTACAAATCTTTCAATTTTGTTTTTGATTTTTTTTCGAATTGTATAAGCTGCATACTCTTCTTTATCTGTTGCAATATCAACCGGTACTATCGTATTAGTATTTATTAAAATAAATCTACAATCTATTACTTGAGCAACTTGTTTTCTCCATGATCTTTCCTGATTTAGATAACCTCTTTCAGAAATTAACATAATAGCTTTTTTAGTTAAGGGTTTTAAATTATCTGCAGGCTTACCTTTTTTGATAACAAATCCAATACCTCTTTCTTTCAACTCGCTTTTTACATCTTTTAAACCTTCCAGCATAAAATAATAATGCCGTAAATTGGCATCAGGAAATTGATCAGATAAATTAAAAAATACAATCAGAGGCACCTCTAAATCATTAGCTTTACTTACTGCATAATTCAAAGCGGGATTTTCTTTTACCCTTTGGGCTGATTGCATCCAATAAATAATATATTTGTTTTTTTTAACTTGCCCCTCTTTAAAAATCTTAATATTATCATTTAGCATAAAATTACACAACCTTTTTAACACTTTTAATAATGTGAAAGCCCCCTACTAAAGAGGGGGCTCAAATTATTCATTATAGATTCATCTTTTCAATTATATCTTGTAAATTAGGTTTACCAACTTCTTGCAATTCATATCTTACTCTTGTGTGAGGCTTATCAATATCTATTATTTTAGTTAAATCAATTGGTGTTCCGATCACCACAGCCTCTGCATCTGAATTATTAATTGTATCTTCCAACTCTTTCATTTGCTTCCTTCCATAACCCATTGCTGGCAGAATATCTGATAAATGAGAATATTTTTCGAAAGTATCATTTATAGATCCTACTGCAAATGGTCTTGGGTCAATCAATTCTTTAGCTCCAAATTTACGGGCAGCAATTGCACCTGCTCCATATTCCATGTCACCATGTGTTAAAGTTGGGCCATCTTCAACAACAAGTACTCTTTTGTTCTTAATTAAAGAAGGATCTTCTACAAATATTGGTGAAGCTGCATCTACAACTGTAGCCTCAGGATTAACAGACCTAATATTGTTTCTAACCTTTTCAATGTTTTCTGGATATGCAGTTGATACTTTATTAATAAGAGCAACATCTGCTAATCTTAAATTGATTTCACCCGGATAATAAGAAAGTTCATGACCAGGTCTATGGGGATCAACTAATGTAATCATTAAATCAGGATTATAAAATGGCATATCATTATTACCACCATCCCAAAGTATTACATCGGCTTCTTTTTCTGCTTCTCTCAATATCTTCTCATAATCTACTCCAGCATAAAGAATATTTCCTCTTTCAATATGAGGTTCATATTCTTCCATTTCCTCTATTGTACAATCATTTTTTTCCATATCTTCATAATTTTCATAACGCTGAACTGATTGGGCAACTAAGTCTCCATACGGCATTGGATGTCTAATTACAACAACATCTTTACCCATTGCATTTAAAATATCGGAAACTCTTCTTGTTGTTTGACTTTTTCCAACACCAGTTCTTACAGCACAAACTGCAATTACTGGAACATCGGAGTCTAACATAGTTGACTCTTTGCCCATCATTTTAAAGTCAGCACCAGTGGCCATTACCTGTGAACCTTTACTCATTAAATATTCATAACTAACATCACTATATGCAAAAACTACCTCATCAATATTTTCTTTTTCAATAATTTCATCAATATCATCTTCAGCATAAATTGGAATTCCTTCAGGGTAATTTTCACCTGCTAATTCTGCAGGATATTTTCTCCCCTCAATATCTGGTATTTGAGTAGCTGTAAAAGCTACCACTTCATAGTCGTCATTGTCGCGAAAAAAAGTATTAAAATTATGAAAATCTCGGCCTGCGGCTCCCATTATTAAAACTCTTCTTTTCATTAAATTTCCTCCTTATTGTAATTAATATACAATTATTAATATTTATACGTCTTAGTATATATATTAAATATAATATACTGAAATCCTTCTTTAAATTTTTAATAATTTGTATCATTTAAAAAATAAACTGCTAATGTGCCGGGTCCTGAATGAGCTCCAATTGCAGAACCAATCATATTTACAATATAACCCTGAGGGCGGTAATTGTTCTGTATCATTCTCTTCAGTTTTTTAGCACCTTCAAGATCATCACCATGGCTAATACCAATAATCTGTTGGTCTAAATTTTCTCCTCTTTCTTTCATTAGTTCAATTATCCTATCCAAAACTTTTTTACGTCCTCTTTTTTCTTCTAAAGGTACCAATTCTCCATCTTCAACATGCAATATTGGTTTTATGTTTAATAATCCGCCAACAAAGGCTGCTGTTCTGCTAATTCTGCCTCCACGTCTTAAATATTCAAGGTTATCAACAGTAAAAATATGTTCCATATGTTCTTTATGATGTTTAATTACCTTTACTATTTCCTCTTTGTTTTTGCCCTCTTTAACCATTTTTGCAGCCTTATATACTAGTAATCCATACCCTAAAGAAGCACATTCGGAATCAATAATAGTAAGATCTAAATCACTATTTTCCTCTTCAATATTATTTTTTACAACTACTGAAGACTGATATGTACCAGATAATTTAGAAGAAAAAGCAATGTAGATGGCTGTTTGATTGTTTTCAGCTAATTGACTAAATAATGTTTCAAAATAATTAGGAGGTACTTGAGCTGTTTTAAATACTTTTCCATCTCTCATCCCATCATAAATTACTTTTGGATCCTCAACTTTTTCTGCTTTATCTTGTTGTCCTTCAGGATAGACTAATAGTGGTGCTATTGTTATATCATATTTTTCAATCATTTCAGAAGGAAGATCACAAGCAGAATCAGCAATTATTTTAACAGACATAAAAAAACCCCTTTCAGGTTATATTCACGTATTTATAACTAAATAACTACTTAAATATTAATTTCAAGATAAGAAAATAAACTCCTCTATTTAAAGAAAAATTACCAACTATGATAAATAATAAAATTCATTTCTAGGTTCTCTTAACATTAAATCATCCAAAGCTTGATGGGGATTTTTATTTTCATAGAGTACTTTATATACTTCTTCTGTTATCGGCATTTCTAAATCATCATGTTTTTCAAGAAAATTATAAACGGCTTTAGCAGTTTTCGCACCTTCAACAACTTGTTTAACCTTTTTTTCAGCTTCCTTAAAACTTTTTCCCTTCCCTATTTGAATACCAAATCTTCTGTTCCTGCTGTGATTGGAATAGCAAGTTACTACGAGATCTCCAAGTCCTGCTAAACCATTATAAGTTTCTCTATTAGTATCTAAATAAAGTCCAAATTTAACAATTTCTGCAAGTCCCCTTGTAATAAGAGCTGCTTTAGTGTTATCACCATAACCTACTCCATCAGTAACGCCAGATGCTACAGCAATTATATTTTTTACTGCTCCAGCTAATTCTACACCTTTGACATCTTTAATAGTATAAATTCTAAATCTAGATGTGAGCAATTTATCTTGAATATTTTTTGCTAATTTAGCTTCTCTAGAAGCTAGTACAATAGCAGTAGGAATTTCTTTAATAACTTCTTCAGCATGTGTTGGCCCAGAAAGAACCGCTAACTCACCATCGAAAAATTCTCTGATAATTTCAGAATTGGTTTTTAACGTGCTTATTTCTAATCCTTTTGCAGTTGAAATAAGGGTATGAGTATCATCTAATACATCTTTTATATCTTTCATCACAGTCCTTGTAGCACTTGTTGGCACTGATAAAATATTCCATTTTGAAAACTGAATAGCTTCAGATATATTATTAGTTGCTTTTATATTTTCATTTAATTTACAGTTCTCAAAATACTTAAAATTTATGGAATTATTATTTATAGAATTTACCACTTCTTTATCTCTTACATAAATTAATACTTCTTCTATATTAGTAGAAGCAACTTGGGCCAAAGCAGTTCCCCAACTACCCCCACCTATTACACTAATTTTTGTTTTCAATATTATCTACCCTTTCCAGGAGGCCAGGTCATTTTATTTTCATTTCCCTTAATAATCCTCTTGATATTTGAACGGTGACTAAATATTACTAATAAGGCAATTATAATACCAAAAATAATATATGAACTTTCACTGCTGTAAATAAAGAGAATACTTATAGGAAGAGATATCGCCCCCAAAATTGATCCAATTGAAACCATTTTTGTTAGAATAATCATTGTTACCCATACTATAAAGAGCACTATAAAAGATAGAGGGAAAAGGCTGAGTATAACACCGACACTAGTGGCAACACCTTTACCACCCTGAAAGGACAAGAACATTGACCAATTATGTCCGATTATAGCTAAAATAGCAGCTGTGAATACAAAAGCCATTTCATACTCGGGTAGAAGAAATGTTTTCGCAATATAAACTGAAAGAAAGCCTTTTGTTATATCTAAGAAAGCTACAAGTAGGCCTACTTTATAACCAGCTACCCGAGCTACATTGGTTGCACCAACATTGCCACTCCCATAATTACGAATATCTTTCTCTGCAAACTGTTTACCAAAAATATACCCATTTGGAATTGAACCCAATAGATAGGAGAAAAGCAAAACTATTATTAATTTCATTTTTGATTAACTCCTTTGTTTGATTTTAATTACAATTGGACTACCAATAAATCCAAAGTTTTCTCTTATAGCATTCTTTAAATACCTTTTATAAGCAAAATGCATTAAATCAGGATTATTTACAAAAAATACAAATGTAGGAGGTTTTACATCCACTTGACTACAGTAATAAATTTTAAGTTGTTTTGCCTTTTTGGTTGGTGGCTCTCTTAATTGAGTTGCTTCAGTAATCACTTCATTTAATAAGCCAGTTTTAATCCTTTTAGTACTTTGGTCTACACTATATTCTAATAATTCCAATACCTCTTCAATTCTTTTTCCCGTCAATGCAGAAATGAAACTAATAGGAGCATAATTTAAAAACTTCAGATTATAATAAACTTCATCTCTATAATGAGCCATTTCATCGGAATCAGCATCTATTAAATCCCATTTATTTATAGCTAAAACTATTGCTTTCCCAGCATCATGTGCATATCCAGAAATCTTTTTGTCTTGGTCAGTTACACCTTCTTGGGCATCAATCATCATCAGGACACCATCTGATCTTTCAATAGCCCTTATAGCTCTTATATTACTGTAATATTCAATATCATCATGTACATTTGCTTTACGCCTAAGTCCTGCTGTATCGATTAAATTATATTTTATATCATTAAATTCAATAGTTGTATCAATAGCATCTCGGGTGGTCCCTGGAGCCTCACTAACTATTACTCTTTCATGACCAACTAGATAATTTATTAAAGAAGATTTACCAACATTAGGTTTTCCAACAATAGCTATATTTATAATATCTTCTTCTGGTTTAGTTTCCCCATTTTCAAATCCACTTATTACATGATCTAATAGATCTCCTAGATTTTTACCATGTTCAGCAGAAATAGGTACCACTACTTCAAACCCTAAAGAATAAAACTCCCAAACATTTTCTTGCATGGTTTTAAAATCTTCTATTTTATTTACAACTACAAAAACTTCTTTGTTAGATTTTCTTAGCATTTGAGCTACTTGTTCATCTAAAGCATTAAGGCCTTCTCTTCCATCTACCATAAATAAAATATAATCAGCTTCTTCGATTGCAAGTTCAGATTGTCTTTTAACCATCGATTTTATTTCTTCATCAGTATTGGTTTCAATTCCACCTGTATCAATTAATTTAAACTGGTGATCTAACCATTCTGCATCAGCATAAATTCTATCTCTAGTAATACTTGGCTCATCTTCTACTATAGAAATCCTTGTACCTGCTAGTCTATTAAAAAGCGTTGATTTCCCTACATTTGGTCTACCTACTATTGCTACTACTGGTTTAGACATCTACTAACACCTCCATAATATCTTTTATATCATTACATAAATATATTTTTTTGTTAACAAATCTTTTTTTGAATTCATTTATTTTCACTTCATCAATGAATTTATTATTATCGTTTAATAACACACTAGGTAAAATTATATTTTTAGAATCTATATTTTTCAATTTTTTTTCAATATCTACAGCGGTTAAGAGTCCTGTTACAGTAACAGATTCACCAAAGAAATCATTTTTTACCACTTCAATTTCAATTTTTATACTATCTTGCTTTTGATTAATATCATCTATAACAGGTTTAATAGCTTTTTGGCCTAATACTGAAGTAATTATTGTATATTTTTCCCTATCTATATTTTCTTTATTTAATATATCCAAATATTCAACTTTAATGTTTTTATATTCTTCCCTAAATAATCTAGTTAATCCCACACCATTTTCAAGTTGTGGAAAATCATTATAATGACTATATTCAGGAATTTTATTATTGGTTAGTAAATAAAATTCGTCTGATGCATATAAAAAATTTTCACTAAATTTATCTAACAAAACTTCTTGCCACTTTTTAATCTGCTTAATAACTCTTTGAGCTTCTTTTTTAGTATAGGTTCTTAACTCATCATTTTTATATTTAGTTAATCCAACTGGTACTACTGCAAGAGATAAAATATTTGGATAGTACTCACTTAAATCCGTTATTGATTCATTCAACTTATCTTTATCATTTATACCGGGACATAAAACAAGTTGTGTATTGAAATTTATACCATTTTCTTTTAAATAGTCCAAATGTTTGAGAATATTAGCGGCCTTAGGATTTTTCATCATATCTTTTCTAAGCTCAGGATCTGTAGTATGTACAGATATATTTAACGGAGATAAATTATATTTGACTATTCTCTCAAAATCAATATCGGAAAGGTTAGTAAGAGTAATGTAACTCCCCTGTAAAAAAGAAAATCTATAGTCATCATCCTTCATATTTAATGTATTCCGTAAGTTAGGTGGTTGTTGATCTACAAAACAAAAGACACAATTATTTTTACATTGATTTAAACCATCAAAAACAATTCCATCGAATTCTATACCTAACTTTTCATTATACTTCCTTTTAACATTAAGCTCCTTAATTACTCCATTACCTTTTTTTATTTTTAAAATGAAGCTTAAATCAGCAATCTCATAGTTATAATCAATATAATCTTTAATTTTCTTGCCATTAATTGAAATTATTTTATCGCCAGCTTTAATACCTATCTTATCAGCTGTACTATTCTTTTTTACATTTTTTATCTCTATCATCAAATTTTCCTCCTGATACATAAAAATAATAACATATCTAAGCAGACATGGCAATAAAGTTAAATATTTAAAATAATAAAGACCTTACTATTCTTGATATGAATAGTAAGGCCCTTAATTACTTAGTTTTAAACTTTATTATTCTTCATCTTTATCAAAAATATCTCCTACTAATTCTTGAATTGTAGCACCTGAAGGTGTGTCTTGTTCTTTATTTTCTGAACTTTGACTTTTACTCTGTGAATTAGATTTATTTTCACTTTGTTGTTTTTGTTTCTCTTGTTTTGGTTCAAGTTCTTTTAAACTTAATCCAATTCTTCTTTGGTCAGGGTCGATATTTATAATTTTTGCTTTTCTTTCTTCGCCTTCTTCAACTACTTCATCAGGTGTTTCAACATGCTTTTGTGAAAGTTGTGAAATATGGATTAAACCTTCAATTCCTTCTGCAACTTCCATGAAAGCTCCGAAATCAACAATTTTGGTAATTTTACCTTCAATTGTTTCACCTTCATAATGTTTTTTAGCAAATTCTTCCCAAGGATCAGGTAGTAGTTGTTTAAGTCCTAAAGAAATTCTTTCTTCTTCTTCATTTACTCCAAGAACTTTTACTTCTACTTCTTCTCCTTCATCTAGAACTTCTCTTGGATGATCTATTCTACCCCAAGACATCTCAGAAATATGAAGTAAACCTTCAATTCCACCTAAATCTATGAAAGCACCAAAATCAACTAATTTAGTAACAACGCCTTCAACAGTATCTCCTTCTTCTAGGTTTTCAAGGGTTTCTTCTTTCTTTTCTGCTCTTTCTTCTTCTAATATTTTTTTAGCTGATAATACTACGTTATTTTTATCTCTTTCAACTTCTATAACTTTTAATTTAAGGGTTTCGTTCACATAATCACCAAGGTCTTCAACATAACCTACAGCTACATGTGAAGCTGGGATAAATCCTCTTACACCAACATCTACAACTAATCCACCCTTAACTTCTTTAGTAACTTCAGCTTCTAAAACTTCATCATTTTCATAGGCTTCAATAATTCTTTCCCATGCTTTTTCATAATCTGCTTTTTTCTTAGAAAGAATCATATTGCCTTCTTCATTTTCAAGAGTTAAAATGATAACTTCAATTTCCTCATCTTCTTCAACTAATTCACGAGGATCATCTACTTTACGATGATTGAGTTCTTCTTTTGGTATAAAACCTTCAGTTTTATAACCAACATCAACATATACTCCATCATCATTAACTTCTACAACGGTACCTGTAACTTTTTGACCTTTTTTAAGATCAGCGATATCATTATCGCTATAATTAAATTCTTCAGGATCAGAATCTTCCTTCTCTGTTTCTTCTTCAACTTCATCTACTACTTCTTCATTTGTTGCTTCTTCATCTTCTTCATCTACTACTTTTTCATTTGCTACCTCTTCTACCATTTCTTCACTTTCTTCTTGTACTTCTTCTTCATTTGCCTTAACTTCATCTTGCTCTTTTACTTCTTCTTCCATGTTTTCAACTTCTTTTTTCTCTTCAGACATAATTTCCAAGACCTCCTTGATGATCCAGTCAGGGGTTGACGCCCCTGCGGTTAATCCAATTTTATTTGCGTTACTAATTTTATCCCAGTTGAGTTCATCAACTGTTTCTATGTGAAAGGTTGGTGTGTTTGTCTCAGCACATATTTTAGCTAATCTTCTTGTATTAGCACTGTTATGACCTCCTACAACCAACATTACATCAACCTTTTTTGCTAATTCTCTTGCTTCCTCTTGACGGTTACCCGTTGTATTACAAATTGTATTAAAAACTTTCAATTCTTTAACTTTAGGTAAGATATATTTGATTACTTCCATATATTCTTCATAAGATTGGGTAGTTTGTGCTACCAACCCTACATTATCTTTTAATTTTAAATCATTTATTTCTTCATATGATTCAATAATAATACCAAAATTATCTGTATGACCATAAATACCTTTTACTTCAGGATGGTTTTTATCCCCGAAAATAATAGTTTGATAATTATTATCGACAAGTTCTTTTGCATATATATGAGCATTTTTTACAAAAGGACAGGTGGCATCAATTATATCTATACCTTTTTTTTCAGCTCTCTTTAAAACATTAGGTTCAACCCCATGAGTCCTTATTACTAATATACCATCTTCAATATCATCTACGCTATCAACTAAGTTTACTCCTTTTTCTTCTAAATCTTCTACAACCTGAGGGTTATGTATTAATGGACCTAAGGTATAAACATCTTTCGTATCGTTTTCACTTACAGCATCTTTAACTATATCTATGGCCCTTTTTACTCCAAAACAAAAACCAGCTTCATTAGCAGTTATTATCTCCAGCACCTTCACCTCCTTCCAACAAAACAGTCCATTACCAACAATTACCAATAGAGTCATGAAAATTAACTAATCTTAGTTGTTCATAGATATTATTAAAATAACATATTTTTTTCAAAAAGGCAAATAATTAATCAATAGAATCAAGTTCATTTTTGATTTTATCCATTATTAATTCTCCAACTTCTGTTTTTTCTTCTCTACTTAATTTTTTATCATGATAATCATCTAAAGTAAATGGTTTACCCACTGAAACCCTCAAAAGATTGTCTTCATCAGCATGCTTTATTCCAACCGGTAGAATGGGACTTTCACTCATCAAAGCTATTAATGTAACACCTGGTTTAGCGTCCCCTAATTCGCCGTCCTTCATTCTAGTTCCTTCAGGAAACATACATAAGACTTTACCATTCTTAAGAATTTTTAACGATTTTCTTATAGCACTTTTATCTGGTACACCTCTTTTGACCGGAAAAGTTCCCATTGTTTTTAAAATATATCCAAACCATTTTTTTTCAAATAGTTCTTCCTTTGCCATAAAATGCAACTGACGTTTTACTGCACATCCCGCTATTGGAGGATCAAGATAACTCACATGATTTGAAACTACAATCAGTGGACCTTCTTGGGGAACATTGTTTCTACCCGTGACCTTCCAATTATGGACTATTTTAAAGTAGATATTTAATACATAATATGAAAACCAATATATGAACTTACCCATACTAATTTACTCCCCTTTTTTTATTATATGAAGTATTTTAGTCAATACTTCCTTTTTGGTTAAATCAGTGGTATCTATTTCTATTGCATCCTCAGCCTTTTTAAGCGGTGAATGTTCTCTATTTGAATCTATTTTATCTCTTCGGTCAATTTCTTGTTTTACTTCTTTAAAAGCTTTATCAGATTCTTCGTCTCTTTTAATTATATCTTTATATCTTCTAATAGCTCTTTCTTGTACTGATGCAGTTATGTAAAATTTATAATCTGCATTGGGTAATACTCGGGTACCAATATCTCTTCCGTCCATCACTATATTTTTTTTCTGAGCTATTTTTCGTTGTTTTT
>JGI1684J13235_1000804_pt1 | contig 11320 bp, 14 predicted proteins | sample PonA232FremontCA_2_FD_13235 | JGI IMG/M metagenome (IMG submission 13235) | reverse complement strand
CGATAATAAAAGATGGAGTAGAACTGACTGAAAATTATCTGATTGTTCTACTCTGCTGATTCATCCAAAAGTGGGAAATCTTCCTCGTCAAACCCACCTGCTGGAGAAACATAATTTATTGGTTTTAAAGATCTGCTAATAAAATCGCTGACTTTTTCAGTCAACGCACCGCCGTGTAAAACCGCTTGTTTAAGGTGTTCTTTTGCTTCTTCATCTTTAGATATATTGGTTAGAATTGCTCCTAGAAATGTGCCTAGTTCTGGTAGTAAAGTTTTCAATACCTTAGGGTCTATAACTGCTAGGAAAGAACCTATGGCTTCCTTCACATCATCGTCTTGTACTAGCTTATGCAACCCCTCCACTACTTCAGGAGTCATTGCATTGTTCAAAGAAGTGATAGTTGGTCCGGCTAATACAGTTAAATTGGAGAAACCTTTAGCAATCCCCACCTCCTCCGATAATTCTTTCATAACAGGAACGATAGTCTTGAAGATTTCTGGATTGTTTTCAATAGTGTCAAGAATATCTCTGGAAGACTCAAGCAATGCAACGGCTTCGTCTTCGTCTATCTGACTCATAACTTTCGCCAATGCTTTCATCGAATCTATTTCTGATGCCAAAAATTTCACCTCCATAATATTAGATAATTCTTTTCTCTAATACCACCTTAGAAATCAACATCCCTGCAGTCATAGGCACACTTCAAAATTTCTTTCATTTCCTGCTTGTTGGTGGATCTGGGGCTTGTCAAAGTACAAATATCTTCCTCAGCATAACCAGCGATTCTATCCAGATTCTCTTCCCACTCTTTAGGGTCTATATCATACTCTTTCAATTTGTAATCAATATCTATCTCGTCCATTATGTCCGTAAATTTTTTCTCTAATTTATCCAGATATTCCTCTTCTGAGTTTGCTTCAATTCCTAATTTTTTTGCCATATCAACATGTTTATCCGTAACTTCTGAGTAAAATCTCAAAGTGGAAGGTATGAACATTCCTACAGCGGCTCCATGATGTATCCCGAAAACCTTTCCAACTGCATGCCCCAAACTATGGGTCAAAGCTGCATTACAGTTTCCAAAAGCTAGACCAGCTAAAGTCGAAGCCTCCAACATCATGCGTCTAGCTTCCATATCGTCAGGATTGTTGTAATCTTTCGGTAACCATTCAAAGATTCGCTTCAAAGCTTTAATCGACAGAAAATCGGTAATATCTCTTGATAAAGAGCTGAAATAAGCATCATAAGCGTGAGTTAGAGCATCTAGCCCGGTACCGGCTGTAATAGACGGTGGCATTCCTGCCGTAAATTTAGGAACTAAAGCCGCATAGTCCGGTACTATCTCTAGGGAAGCGACTTCCAGTTTTCGGGGGGGATCATGGGAATCATCGGCTCCTACTGCAGCCAATGTCGCCTCCGAACCAGTTCCTGCTGTAGTCGGAAATACGACCATTTTTGCTTTTTCCCTTAAACCTAGAAGGAGCATTGGTGATACATCTGCAAGGTCTACGTCAGGTTTTTCATACTTGATCCAAGCCATTTTTGCCAAGTCTATCCTTGAACCTCCACCCACTGGAATTATTAAATCCGGCCCGTATTCTCGCATCTCTTTGCCACATTTCCTAACATCTTGTAGAGGTGCTTCTGACTTTTCCGACGTCCATAGTCTATAATCCCATCCAGCTTCCTCTAACTTTTCCCCTACTTCTTTTGCGTACTTTTGTGTTGTACTACCTGAGATCAGAAACGCTTTGTTTCCATCAATATTTGACAAAATTTGAGAGATTACTTGATCTAAATCCCCGGATACGATTTCCGGTGAAACAAAAAGACCTTTCATTTTTCCCATAAGTTCAGGTCCATAATTTTCGAAAAAACCTCTGAGTCCAGAATCTTCGTACCAATACTCGTCTCCGGTCATTTGCTTCCTCTCCTCAAAATTTGAATCTCATCTTAATTAATAAATTTATTGATATTTAAAATCCTCTTAGTACTTTACATCATAAAATCATAACCATATCGATATTTGATATTCTTTTATCTTTCATGTAGACTTAACAATCCCTCTACTGAAATTAGAACCTCATAAATAATTACAACAATCCCAAGATTGCAAGTATAATTATCGAAAAAACCGCTTTTGGTAATTGGGATGTTAATTATAAACTAAGTTTTACATTTGCAGACCTTAACGATACTTTTTACTTCAATAAGGGTCGAAACTTTCCTTGGAATTACTAAAAAAGTGGAAGTGAGTTCTGATTCTTTTTAGAATTTGAGTAAGATATCTGAATCTTTTTTTGATAGTAAAAGATTAGTATTTTTGAGGATGTCTATGAATTCGGACCCTGTATATCTGGAATCGATTAGATCACTTGAAGAGGTTGTAGGTGTAGGTAGGAAGACTTCTGAAAAGCTTAAGACTCATTTCGAATCGGAAGAAGTCGCTTTGGAGACGATAAAAGAGGGAGATATTCTAGAAATTGCCAAAACACCGGGGATATCGTTTGCAGACGCTTCTAGGATAGTGAAGAAAAACATAAAGAAGGAGTATGAATCCGATGAAGTTTTGAAAACTGATTCTTTGGATAAAATCTATCAACGATTGTTGGATAAGGTGAAGTCCAGGGCTCAAACGGATTACGGTAGGTCCAGGTTGGATATTTACTATCCTTCGTCTTCCGAGGAAAGAATTCGTGAAGTAAGAGATTGGGTTGAAAATGTCCGTGAGATGAAGGTTAAAGAGGATATCGATGAGATTAAAAACGTGAAACCTTTGGAAGAGCCTAAAAATTTTGATATTTTTGATCGGATCATCCTTACCGAGGACTTTGAGACATCTGAAAGAATTCAGAATGAGGTGTCGGGAATCCCTGTTAATTCTGTTGAGGATCCTCAAGAAATCCGGAGGTATTTTGAGGATTATCAGAATGTTTTCCTAGTCGGCGAAAAATTGAAGGGTTTGGGACTGCAATCCGAGAAGATCAATCATTTGAATACCCCTTTGGAAGATGTTACACATATCTTTCCTGAGAAGACGATTGCTTATTTTACGGAAAATTTGGATTCCATTGAGAGCAGTTTGGAGGTATTCAATAAGGTGAAAACTTCTCTTTTCTCGGACATTTCCGAGGAGGAAGTAGGATGTTTGGAAAGCCTTTTGGGAAAGATTGATTCTGAGGGGGTTTTAGCATCGGATGAAGAGGTTGAGAGGTTGGAAAAAGCTTCTGAAAACTTGGGTCAGGTCATAGAGAAGAAAAAGGAGAAAGCGAATGCAGAGTTGGAGAGTTTGGTTAGTGAGAAAGAAATCAAGATAGAGGGGACTGAGATAACCAATCTTTTGAGGAATCGGCAAAAAGTCGAGGAAATCGTGAAATCGGAGCTCGCGGAAGATTATGAGGATATTGTCAAGAGGATCACTGAGGATATCATTGAGGAGTTGGATTTGAGGGGTAAAGAAGAGGAGTTGGCTAGAGAACTTTTTTCTATCGAGCTTAAAATCCCTCTGAAGCCTGATGAAGAAATTAAGAAAAAGATGGTACAGAAGTTAGACGATAAACTTTCTCAACGTTCTTTGGAATCAAAAAGGGGATTTGCAAGGGAGTTAGAGGATTATAAGGACCTTGCAGAAGAGTTAGTCGGACTGGTTTTGGAGCTCGATGTGGCTATGGCTGTGAAAAACTTTTCAGAAGATTTCGATATGAACATGGCGGAGTTGAGCGGTTGTGGTACGGAAATCTTGAATGGTGATAATCTCTTCATAGATAACTCGGATTCAATAGATTATAAGATAGAAAATGTTCGTCTTCTGACGGGAGTGAACAGTGGTGGTAAGACCTCTACTCTGGATTTGATCGCTCAGTTTTATCTATTGACTCAAATGGGATTCCCTGTGCCCGCTGAGGAGGCCGAGATTTCTCTTGTGGAGAAGATTTACTATTATCGTAATATCAAGAAGACGATGAGTACTGGTGCTTTGGAACATATCCTTATCAGGTTTGACGATCTTCTCTCGTCGGATGAGAAGAAACTGGTCTTGATAGACGAGTTGGAGAATATTACTGAACCTGGGGCGAGTGCAAAGATAATGTCCGGCATTTTGGACTTCTTGAAGGAGGGGGAGGATATTGCTGTATTCGTCTCCCATTTGGCTGATAAGATAAGGGATAAGACGGAGAAGGATATCCCTGTTGACGGGATCCAACCTGAGGGTTTGGATGAGAATTTGAATCTGAAGGTCGATAGGACCCCTAAGAGAAACCTTTTAGCGATGAGTACTCCTGAGTTGATTGTGGAAAAACTTTCTGAGAAGAATGATTCTGAGTTTTACGAGAAGTTGTCTGAAAAATTTGAAGATAAAGACTCGGATAGGGCATAAAAACCTAACCGTTAAAATTCATCATCATCTATTGTTTATAAGGTGTTTATATGGGAAAGTTAGAAGATAAAACCGCGATAGTCACAGGTGCAAGTTCCGGTATCGGTAAAGGGATAGCTAAAGATTTTGCAGAAGAAGGTGCGAACGTAGTTGTTTCCGATGTCGATGTAGAGAGTGGAGAAAAGGTCGTCGGAGAGATCGAAGATTCCGGCGGAAGTGCGATATTTGTCAAGACGGATGTTTCGGATGAAGAAGATGTGGACGAGCTCGTAGAAAAAACTTTGAGCGAGTACAGCAAGATCGATATCTTGGTCAACAATGCCGGTGTGTACATCCAGAAACCTATAACTGAAATGGAGACGGACGAGTGGGATAAAGTTATCGACGTCAACCTGAAAGGAGTGTTTTTGATGACTCGACGTGTCGCTCAAGAGATGGTTGAAAACGAAGAAGGTAATATAATCAATGTGTCTTCGATAGCTGGTGAAGTTGGTTATCCGAACTCTTCCGCGTATTCTGCCACTAAAGGTGGTACCATAGCTATGACTAGAGCTTTGGCTCTTGAGCTAAGTCCTAAAGGGATCAATGTGAACGCTGTAGCTCCTGGAGTGATCAAGACAGCGATGACCGATGACTTGTTATCTGACGAAGATGTAAAGGGACAGATGCTCGCGAATACGCCTATAGGTAGACTTGGAGAACCTGAAGATATCGCTTCTGCGGTAACGTATCTTGCTTCGGAAGATGCTGATTTTGTTACCGGAGAGACTTTGTTTGTCGACGGCGGTTGGCTTGCCGGCTAACCACCTACTTTCTTTTTTTATTTTATCAGGACTTGAATTTAGTAAATATTGTGTATTTCTCAAATCGAAAGATGTCAGTAATCACATGAATAGCATTCTGACAGGGATTCGTCGGTAATTTTCCACTTATTGTCCTCTTCGATGGTCGTAATATTTTCAGTTATCATATACAGGTTCTCTTTTCCTTCGTCTATCTCTAATTTAAGCTGGGTCATTTTATATTCTAGATTTAGTTTTGAACTATAACCTTCTTCTACGATTGAAAAGTTTTCTATTATTATCTTCTTATATCTCATTACGATAGTTTTAGCTAGGTTTTCATCCATACTATTCTCGAAATAACATTTCTGGAATAACTCCACGTTATTTTCGTTGATCGCTTTTATCATCCGTCTAATCACTCCTTCTGTATTTTCAGGAATATTCTCAATCTGTTCGATTGTTTTACCATCATTTTCAGGAATATTTTCTATTGTTTGATTTTCTATGAGGAGATTTGTTCCTATACCGACAGCTACGAGTATTGTCAGTGCTATTATAGGAATTGCAGCATTTGATATTCCATCATTTTTCATAAGATCCGCCTAATCAGAGGATCACAGATAAAGGATAATCAAACCCATAATCGCCAGAATAATTATCAATACATCCGGAATTCTCCTGGAAGAACCTCCGAAAGCGTAGTTGAGTAGTTTGTTGATTGATGGGATCGCTATTATCGAGATGAAAATTGCACCTAACGGGTTACTAGTTTTTTCGAATAAGAACCAAGCTAAAATCACCCCTATCAGGACCCATACTATCCTTTTAACATCTGATGATTTCACCGTCTCACCTTGTTGATTTTTCTGTTCTATCCTTCTAAGTGTTTATCTAATTTTTCCAAAGTTGAGTCCTCAGTGTCGATATGATCAGGCTAGGCTCGGATTTATTTATCTATGTGACAAATTTTCACTTGATATAAATGGAAGATAGACTCAGGAGAGGCATCCTAAATGGAAGATAGACTCAGGAGAGGCATCCTAAATGGAAGATAGACTCAGGAGAGGCATCCTCATAGGAGTGGTGGCGGGACTATTTTTGGGGTTTCTAGGCGGAGCAGTTTCAAATAAGGTCTTGAGAGAATTTGAGCCGGGTCAAGAATCGGATCAGAACGATTCGAACGATATCTCGACCTATAATCTGATAAAATTTCAGCTGAGGGAGAGGATTAAAGGTTATGAGGGTTTGACCGGTGCTGTCGAGAGGGATTCAGCGATATCTGAGAACGAGCATCCGGAAAACATCTCCAAAAAGGTCAAAGATTGGTTGGGGGGCGACGCTTCTTGTCGCCATTACGCGGCTCTCACGTTCACAATCATGGCTGAGCACGGGTATGACAATATTTCTCTCAAGATGGGGTATATAAATATAGAAAACGAAAGGACTCGCCATCTTTGGCTTACCTGGGAAAACAAAAGTTTAGAGTACCCGCTAGTCCAAAGGCTTCTGAAGCATGAAGCGGAAAATGTCTATTCAAAAGACGAACTTTGGGACTGAAACCTTTTTCAAATAACTTATTTTTCTACAAGGTATCTAAAAAGAAATTTTTCTCTGTAAAAAGCTAATAGACCGGTCCTAATTCATTCGTTGACCATTTTCAGTTTGGTTCCGTAATGTAGAAGTGCAAAGGTCAGCACTACAACCAAAAAAACCAGTCCGATCTTACCCAACGTCTCAATCATATTCTTCCTCAAATTTTCTTACAGCTTAAAAGTTATAATCTTTTTGAAAAAGCTCGATATCTAACTCAACAAACCGTCTATTATCAGATCAGCACTCTCATCTTCCGACAAACCTCTAGCCATCAACGTTTGCAATTGTTTCGTGTCCACACTTCCAATAGCAGCCTCATGTGTAACGTGTGCCTCCGAATTTCGAACGTCCACTATCGGTATGGCCTTCGCTTTGCCATTTCCTTGAACGATCTCCTTACAGTCCACATGACCACGTGCATCCGGAGCGTCCGCTATGAGTTTATTGTAAACTTCGGCCGATGCTTCGTCTCTCAAAGCCACGCGAGTGGTCAAAACACCTCTAGAATTTTTCCCGACCAGATTTCCCTTCTCACTGATGTTTATCTCGTCATCTCCCTGACCGTCGATCTTCGCCATCATCTCCAGGACGCTATCCTCCTTGGCGGTGGTCTCGTAGTCGATATCGATCATCCCTACCCTGCCTTCCAAGAGTTCGAAATCCGTTCTGAACCTTGCACCCTTTTCGAGCAAGATGTCTGCCTTGGGAATTACCTTGATACCGCCTTCTTCGCTGTGGATGTGTTTTTCCAGATAGGTATATTCGGCCCCCGGTCCTATCCTTATGTCGGCGTTCATGATGTGTTCTACGTCTCTAGCTTGTGGAAAGACACAATGTGCCAGTATCCCAATCTCGGCGTTTTTCTCGATGTTTATATCCATCTCGATGTTTTGAACGGCTTCTTCGTCCGTGACACCGAAACATAGGTGTACAGGGTCTTCTATCACAGCCCCCTCTTCGAGATTGATCGAGATATCTATACCGTTCTCTATCTGCTCGGTCTCGACGCTCAGCCCCGGTAAGCCTTGCAAACCGACTACTTCGTCCTTGTTGATTATGAGATGAGCAACGTCCGGGTCCGAAATGGCCCCTTCTATCTCGGCTGCCTCATAGATCTTTTCAATATCCATCTTTATCCCTCATTTGGTCTCCTTCTTGACTTCTTTCTTCTCGTCAGCCTTGTCCTGGTCCGAAAAGGCTTCACAGTTGAAACATTCCTCTTCGAAATATTTCCCCACTGCCGATACAGGTCCGTGATCCACTATGTCTCCGTCGCACATGAGGAATGCGTTGTCCGCGTGTTCTAAAGCTGAAGAGCTGTGGGTGATTAGGATTACGGTCGTCCCGTTATCTCCCAATGTTTTGATCACGTCGAAGATCTTCTCCAATGATGCGACGTCTATCCCCGAATCGGGTTCGTCCAACAGGACCAGGTCCGGATCCATCGCGAGGATGGATGCGAGCTCTATCTTTTTCCGTTCGCCACCGCTCAGTCCCGAATCCATCGGCCTGTCCAAATATTCCGTCGAGTCCATTCCGACCTTGTTCAAAAGCTCTTCTGGGTCGGTCCCGCTCTCTGTAGAAGATGTTATGAACTGCCTTACGGTCAATCCTTCGAACCGTGCAGGTTCTTGCCACGCCAGCGTTATCCCTTTTTCCGCTCTTTCGGTCACTGAAAGGTCTTTGATCGAATCTCCTTTGAAAATTATGTCCCCTTCGATGTCCCTATACCCGTCGAGTCCCATTATCGTGAAGGCCAGGCTCGATTTTCCGGCCCCGTTCGGACCTACCATGGCATAGATCTTGCTTTCGTTTATCTCCAGGTTCAGGTTGTTCAGAATCTTTGATCCTTCGATTTCTAAGGTCAGATCTTCTATTTTGAGGATGCTCATTTTAACCAATTGATAAATTGACTGATAGGGTTTATAATCCTTGGTTCTCGAAAATGTTTAATTCCTGTGTGGATTATGAATTCTTGAAACGATGGACATATTTGAAGCGATCAAGGAAAGGAGAAGCATCAGAAAGTACGAGAGTAGGGACGTGGAGGAGGAGAAGGTCCGGAAGGTGATCGATTCGGCTATTACCGCTCCTAGCTGGGCTAATACGCAATGTTGGAGATTTGTAATCGTTAGAGATGATGAGATAAAAGAAAAATTATCGGAAACTTTGTCGGATTCGAATCCTGCTACGGATGCTATGACTCAGGCTCCTGTCCTGATAGTTGGATGTGTTGAAGAAGGTCTTTCAGGTTTCAGTGGTGGTGAGCCGTTTGACGGGAAGGATTGGTCGATGTTTGACATGGGTTTGGCGGTTCAGAACCTGATGCTTGCCGCGAAAGGTTTGGACTTGGGCACGGTCCCGATAGGTGCTTTTGATAAGGACAAGGTTGGCGAGATCTTGGATGTTCCGAAAGATCTGGACGTCGTTGTGATGACTCCTTTGGGTTATCCGGCTGAGGATTCGAATTCGTCTCGTAAGGATCTGGAACAGTTCATGGTTAGAGACAAGTTTTGAATTTGTTTATTTCACTCAATCAGTTCGTTGTGTTCGACTAAAGTTCGAAATTTGGAGGAATGATGTTGGAGAGGTTAAAAACCGGTTCGGGAATGGAGAAGATTTTGCAAAAATCGGAGGAGGCATTGGATTCTGGAGACTTGATAGTTTATCCTACCGATACGGTTTATGGTCTCGGAGCCGATGCCACGTCCGATGAAGGTGTTAAAAAGGTTTATGAGGCTAAATCGAGACCTGAGGAGAACCCGATATCGGTTATCGTTGACTCTTTATCGATGGCTGAGAGGGTGGCTAGTCTCGATGCTAATGAAAAAAAGGTGATTAGAAAGATGTTTCCCGGTCCTCTTACTATCGTGTCCGATTCTAATTCTTACGTTTCTGATCTCTTGTCTGGGAACACCGGGAAGATTGGTATCCGTATCCCTGATCACGCTCTGGTCATAGACCTTGTTTCTCGTTTGGGTATACCGATGACGACGACTTCCGCCAACATTTCAGGGGGTAAAACTCCGAAAAGTCCAGAAGAAGTGATCGATCAGGTCGGTGATTCGGTAGAGATCGTCATTGATGATGGGAAATTGGATGAGAGTGATCCTTCGACGGTGTTCGCTATAGAGGATTCGAATGTGAAGATCATCCGAGAGGGACCTATCAGCAAGTCTACTATTCAGGAAGTTCTATAATCTCTTATCGGAGGTGGAGTTACTAAACCTAAAAAGGGAAGGGGCAAATAATGTAGTTGACTAGGTGAACAAATTATGCCATCTGATCCATTTTTTGATGAATTCAAAAAGATTATGAAAATGTTCGAAAAAGCGATGAACAGTGGAAATATGAATTTTGATGCGACCTCACAAGGTATTTCGATTAAAAGGGTCAATGATAAGACGCAGATCGATGTTCAGGGGGACATTTCTAAAGAGAGGTTAAAACAGTTGAAGAGAAAATACCCTGATGCCGAGATCAATGTGAATAGTCAAAGAAGTAGAGGAGGAACACCCGTAGAAATTATCGATGAAGACGAGAAGTCGGAAAGCATGGAAGAGGGGGAAGAAGAAGGGTTTTCTTCTCAGGAACTTGCTTTGAAAAGATTTCAAGAGAAGAAGAAAGAAGAAGAGGACTCGGACGATTCTTAGTCTGTTTTTCTAGAAGGTTTACAATATGGCAGTGCTTTTTGACCTAGATGGAACAATTCTCGGAGCCAGAAGGAATAAGCATAAGATAAGGAAGGAGTCTACGGATGAAGCTGGTGTGGAAGAGATCGAAGACGAAAAGTATTACGGGACGATTAACGAGGTCCTCGATGGCAGTAAGATAAAGAACAGGGTTCCGTTTTTTACCAAGATTTTGGACGATGAGGAGAAGGCTGAGAGATTAGCACCGATATATAATGAGAAGTCGTTGGATAATGCCTTTGTTTTTCCCGATGCTCTGGAAGCTTTGGAAAAAATCGATGAGAAAAAGGGGCTGGTGACGGACGGTCCGGCTGAAGTCCAGAGGGGAAAGCTGGAAAATTTTGGTCTGAGTAAGTATTTTGATTCTATTATCGTTTCGGGCGAGGTCGGAGTGTCCAAACCCGATAAGGAGATATTCGATTTTGCTTTGGATGAGCTTGATTCCACCGCTGATAAATCTTTGTATGTCGGTAATGTCCCTCAGTTGGACGTTCAAGGGGCTACGAATGCGGGGCTTGTGTCGGTTTTGAGGAGGAATGACGGTTCGGACCTGCCTCTTGAGGATTCTGACCATCAACCGGATTACATCGTGGAAGATTTGACGGAACTTTTAGATATACTTGATAAGGAAGGAATAGAGTAAAAAATTCGGAGAGGTCTGATATGGATTATTACTGTAAGGATTGTGGTAGGGAGATAGAAAGGTCGGAACTTGCAGGTTCTACTAGTCCTGTTTGTCCGGAGTGTGGATCCTATAGTCTGAGAAAGGCTGAGGATGAAGAGGAATAGTCAGGATCTTATTTGGATAATTCTTCTGCTCTTTCGAAAGCGGCTTTCACTGCTTTTTTGTAAGTTTCTAGAGCTTTTTCGTC
>JGI1684J13235_1000803_pt1 | contig 11323 bp, 13 predicted proteins | sample PonA232FremontCA_2_FD_13235 | JGI IMG/M metagenome (IMG submission 13235) | reverse complement strand
CCTGACTGCCGCCCAGCGTGTTGAAGTTGCTCTCCTGAAAGGCCAGCAGCAGGTTGCGGCTGCCGTCCTGGTTGAAGGCACCTCCACCGTCGCCGCCGACCACGTTGTCGCTGCCGAGCTGCGCCACGGACGCGCCGTTCTGCACGTCGCCGGACGCCATGCCGGAATTGAGCTCGATCGCGTTGTTGTCGCCGGCCTGGATCATCTGGGACGCGCGTGTCGCGACCGGCCCGTCCGCGCCGAAGGCGAAGCTCCCGCCGAAGTCGTCCACCTCCGGGAAGGCGGTGACCATGACGTCGCCGAGGTTCGGGTTGTTGCTCACGTTGTTGACGAGGTCACCGATGCGGCCGTTCCGATCGCCCTGCTGGGTGTAGGTCAGGGCGTTGCCGTCGCCGTTCTGCACGAAGCGGCGAATGCGGTTGTCGGTGCCGAGCTGCCGGATGCTGGCGGTATTGTCGCCGCCGCCCTGGAAGCTGTGCGAGGGGTCGTTGCTTGTGGCGTTCTGGCTCGTCAACGCGCGCGTCATCTGGTTGCCGTCACCGACCTGCTCGATCGTCAGGGTGTTCACGCCCGACCGCTGCTGCACTTCCAGCGTCAGGTTCGCGTTGTCGACGCCGATGGTGTTGTTGTTGCCGGTCTGCGTGATCGTGGCGGTGTCGTCACCGTCCTGCGCGTGATGTTCAACGTTGCCGGCGGCGTACGAAGCCGAGCCGAAGGCGAGGAGCGCCGCGACACTGACGGCGGTGAGAAGGGACTTTTTCATTGTTGGGATCCTTGCTTTGGCGGCGGCCTGAAGCCCCCTTTGGGCCCGGTCACGTCCGCTTGAGGTAATGTGATCGCGGTTGGGGCCGCCCGCGCCTCCAAAATTGGGGGGATTTGCGGAAAAATTTATATTCCGTTACCGCACGCGGCCCGGACCCCCGGGCCGTCGCGGCAAATTGGTCGTCCGGGGCCGTAAAAAAGCCCGCTCCGGCGGGCGGAGCGGGCGCGGGCAGGCTATGCGGTCTTGGACCGTCGGCGCCAGCGGCTCAGCGCGACTCGGCGTGCATGATGAGCCGCACGAGTTCGACCTGTCGGTGGATGTCCAGCTTGGAAAACACGTTCTTCAGGTGCCAGCGGGCGGTGCTTTCCCGGATGCCCAGGTCGCGCGCGGCATCGCGAATGGTGTGGCCCTCCCCGATGAGCGTGCCCACGCGGGCTTCCTGCCGCGTCAGCTCGTAGGTTTCACGCAGATGCGCGATCGCCCGCTGGCGGTCATCCTCGCCGACTCGCTCGCGCGGCGTTCCGTTCGGTGAAATCCCGTGCACCCCGTCCCTCCCGCCCCGGTGCGGCCACGCCGGCCGCGTGTCTCATGCATGCCGCCCGTCGGCCCATGGTCGACGCGCGGCATGCCCCTTGGAAGACACAAGTGTACCCGAACGCGGATGATACAAGTAACACTCTTGGGGGTGTCGCAGCCGCCGGCGGTTACGCCTTCAGCTTGTAGCCCGTGGCCACCATGCGGTGCGCGACCACGAGCAGAATCGCGTCCACCACCAGCACCATCGCCGCGCCCGTCAGCGGATCGCCGTCGGCGTGGCCGATGAAGCCGTAGCGCATCCCGTCGATCATGTAGAAGAAGGGATCCAGGTAGGCGGCGATGTGCCACGATTCCGGCAGGCGGTCGATCGTGTAGAAGGTGCCCGAGAGAAAGCTCAAGGGCGTGATGACGAAGTTCTGCACCGCCGCGACGTGGTCGAACTTGTCCGCCCAGATGCCGCCGATCAGCCCCACGAGCGAGAGCATGAGCGAGGCCATGAAGGCGAAGTAGACGATCGCCGCCAGGTTGTGCACGGGGATGTCCACGAAGGGCAGCAGCCCGATCCATACCGCCACGGCCACCACCAGCCCGCGCGTCACCCCGCCCAGCGCGTAGGCCAGCGTCAGCTCCGCCGGCGAGAGCGGCGGCATGAGCACGTCCACGATGTTGCCCTGCACCTTGGAAATCAGCAGCGACGACGAGGTGTTGGCGAAGGCGTTCTGGACCAGGGTCATCATCATCAACCCCGGCGCCAGGAAGACCGCGTAGGGCACGCCGCCCGCCGTCTCCATCGCCCGCCCCAGGGCCAGGGTGAAGATGGCGAAAAAGATCAGCGCCGTGATCATGGGCGCCAGGACGGTCTGCATCCCGACGTTGACGAAGCGCATGACTTCCTTGCGGTACAGCGTCCAGAAGCCGCGCCAGTTGACGCGGCCCATCGCGCGCGGACGCGGGGCGGCGGTGCGGCTGGGCTGCAGGGTCATGGGGCGTGACCTAGCGGCTGTGCATCCGCAAAACAACCTGGCCTGGTTGCAAAGCGCACATCCGTGCCATGTTCGCGCCCGTCATGACCGACGATTCCGATGACGCCCGACAGCCGCGCCGGCGTCAGCGCGGCGGCCCGCGCAAGGCGACGCCCGAGCGCCTGGAAAAGGCGGCGTGGCACTACCTGGAACGCTACGCCACCTCCGCCGCCAACCTGCGCCGCGTGCTCCTGCGCCGTGTGCAGCGTTCCGCCCAGTGGCACGGCACCGATCCCGACGAGGGCGCCGAAGCCGTGGACGAGATCGTCGCCAAGCTGCAGCGCCTGGGTCTGCTCGACGACGCCGCCTACGCCGAGGGGCGCGCGGTCACGCTCCACCGCGCCGGGCACGGCATGCAGGCCATCCGCGCCCGCCTCGCCCAGAAGGGCGTGGACGCCGACACGATCGAGCACGCCCTCGAGCGCCTGCGCGAGGAGGCCGCCGACCCCGAACTCGGCGCCGCGCTGCGCTACGCCCGCAAGCGCCGGCTCGGCCCCTACCGCACCACCGGCCGCGACGCCAACCGCGAGCGCGACCTCGCCGCGCTCTGCCGCAAGGGCTTCGGCCCCGACATCGCCCGCGCCATCGTCGACACCGACGACCGCGCCGCCCTGGAAGCCGAAGCCGACATTCAGCCCGGGCCCATAGGGTAAATTCGGTCAAGGTCATAGCCTTGACCGTACAGTTTACCCGTTTGTGAGAAGAGAGGAGTAAATTCGGTCAAGGTCATAGCCTTGACCGTATAATTTACCCGTTTATTAGGAAGAGAGGAGTAAATTCGGTCAAGGTCATAGCCTTGACCGTACAGTTTACCCGTTTGTGAGAAGAGAGGAGTAAATTCGGTCAAGGTTTCACAAGATTGACCGTATAATTGACCCGTTTATTAGGAAGAGAGGGATCTTTCGTCCGGGTTTTTCAGCAAACCTTCCTCGAAAGATCCCGGAAACCTGACAGGCAGGTTTGTCCCATCCGTCATTTGACACCGGCGTCGCGTCGAGATGAACGGGGCTCTCACGACCGAGCAGCGACCGCTCGGCTGGATTGCAAGATCGGGGTCTTGCAACGACGATCGAGGCGCGACCGCCACCAGATCCCCAACGGAACCGCACGGACCGACCATGAGCGAACCGACCATTCGCCCGGCCGAGGGCGCCGACGCCGAGGCCGTCTGGGCCATCATGGAACCCGTCGTGCGCGCCGGGGACACCTACGCGCTGGAGCCGGACATCGCGCGCGAGGACGCGCTCGCCTACTGGCACGCGCCGGGCAACCGCGTGTTCGTCGCGGAGATCGGGGGTGAGGTGCTGGGCACCTACGTCCTGCGGGCGAACGCGCGCGGCCCCGGCGACCACGTGGCCAACTGCGCCTACATGACCCATCCCGACGCGCAGGGGCGCGGCATCGCCCGAGCGATGTGCGCGGACTCCCTGGAGCGCGCCCGCGCCCACGGCTTCCGCGCCATGCAGTTCAACTTCGTCGTCAGCACCAACACCCGCGCCATCGCCCTGTGGCGGCGCTTCGGCTTCGAGATCGTGGGCACGCTCCCCGGCGCCTTCCGCCATCCCGAGCACGGCTTCGTCGACGCCCACGTCATGTACCGCTGGCTAGGGCATGATGAGGTCGGATCGAAACGATCCGGGCTCTGAGTCATGCCCGCACATGAATGAGATCGAGCGCGATGAGGCACGTTGGATGCTTCCACGTCGTCTCATCGCGCTCTGGAGAGGAGTGATCCCTCACCCGGCGCCGTCCAGGCGCTCGCACGCGGCGTGCCGGCGCGGGGCGGCCAGCGCGTCCTGCGCCGAGACCAGCGCCAGCTCGCGGCGGTCCGCATCCCGCGTCGCCAGCAGCACTTCGTGCACGGCGTCCGCCGCCGCCACGAGGGCGTCCGCCAGCGCCGCCCCGCGCACCAGCGCCGCCGTCACCAGCCCCGCCAGGAGGTCGCCGGCCCCGTTGGGTGCCACGGGAAAGGTCAGCCGGGGAACGGTGACCGCCCAGGCCGCCGCCGGGGTGACCGCCAGCATCTCCACGCGCTCGCCGTCGGCTGCCAGCGAGGTCACCACCACCATGCGCGGACCAGCGTCCAAGAGCGCCCGCGCGGCGGCCAATGCCGCGCCGCGGTCGCCGGCGGGGCGGCCCGTCAGCTCCCCCAGCTCGAAGGCGTTGGGCGTGACCAGATCGGCGCGCGGCACGAGATCCCGGGCGATCACCTCGGCGACGGCGGCGGGCACGTAGCGACCCGGCTCGGTGTCGCCCATGATGGGGTCCACGACAGTCAGGGAATGCGGGCGCAGCGTCCGCACGCGGTCCAGCGCCGCCGCCACGGGACCGGCCTGCTCGGCCGCGCCCAGATAGCCGGCGAGCACACCATCGCAGGCTCCCAGCACGCCCAGGCAGTCGAGCCCGCCGGTCAGGGCGGCGATCTCGTCCGCTCCGGTCGCGCGGCCGGTGCAGCCACCGTGGCCGGGATGGTTGGACAGCCGCATGGTGTCGAGCTGCCACGTCTCCACGCCCAGGCGACGCAGGCCGAACGCCGCCGCGTCGTTGCCGACGTGGCCGTGGACGACATGGGAATGGATCGACAGCACGGACATGACGCGGCGATCCGCTGGTGGGCGCGGCACACGGGTGCATCCGGTGTGCACGCCTTCTGACACCGAATCAAAACCCCGTGATCCGCGATTTACACGGGTTCGCGCCTACAGCATCTACGGTGGTGCAATCAAATTCGAGGGAGGCCGACCATGCGGTTCGACACCACACGCCGTGCCGCCGGGCTGGCGGCTGCCGCGGCGGGTGTGCTGGCGCTGGCTGCGTGCAGCAGCACCCACGCCGAAAGCGGTGATCAGGCCAGCAACGCCGAGACCCCCGACATCACCGTCAAGCAGGACAGCGGCAAGGTCGTCTACTGGATCCCGCCGGGGCCGCGCAAGCTGGGCGAAGAGGTCTTCGGCACGCCCGACAATCCGAAGATGACCTTCAAGCCCAAGCTCAAGAAGGCCAAGGAGACCAAGGGTCCGCCGAGCGTTCCGCAGCTGCTCAAGGATCTGCCCACGCTCGTCGCCGTGCCCATGAAGGCGCGCTCCGAGGGCCCCGACGGCGGCTGGATGCTCAAGGCGCCCACGCCGTTCGGCGACAAGGGCCAGATCATCCAGGGCAGCTTCGCCAGCAAGCTCTACGACAACATCAACGAGGACCCGCCGGGCAAGCCGGGCAAGACGCCGGACGAGGCCACGATGGAGGCCGAGTTCACCGACCCGCAGGGCAACGAGTACCGCGTCGTGCTGGATCACGTCGTCAAGCCGCCCTTCCCGGGCTACGAGACCGACGGCGGCGTGTTCCTGGACGGCTACCTCCACGGCGGCACCGGCACGGGCTCGCCGCTCATGCCGCAGGTCTGGACGATCGCCGCGTGGTGGGGCGTGGGTGAACTCTACGTCAACGGCGAGCTGGTCAACGACCACCGCGTGATGCACCTCATGACCACCGAGGTCGTGCGCAACAACGATTACGAGCTCGCGCAGCAGGAGGATCTGCCGCTGCCGCCCGAGGACTGGCTCGTGAAGGGGCAGCCGCACCACACCCACCTGATCCTGCCTCCCGTCGAGGGCACCAAGAAGGGTCCGGTGTTCTCGCCGGTGGAGAGCCAGTTCGAGCTGCCCAACGGCAAGAACCAGCCCTTCATCCACGTGATGTTCGAGCAGGACACCGTCGTCCGCTGAGCACGCGCGCCGGGTTCCACCCTGCATGGGCGGAACCCGGCTCCCACTCCGCGCCATTTCGAGGAGGATCGCGATGCGTCGCACGATCCGCACAGCGGCCTACGCCCTCGCCGGGTTCGGCCTCGCCGCCGCACTTGCCTCTCCGGCCGCCGCCCAGAAGACCGTCGAAGTCGTCGGCAAGGAATTCAAGTTCAAGCCCGACACGATCGAGCTGGAAGCCGGCGAGACCCTGGTCATTGAGTTCAAGAACCAGGGCGCGCTCAGCCACAATCTGACCTTCAAGAAGCTCGACGCCGACACCGGCACGATCCAGACGGACGGCACCGAAACCATCCGCGTGCAGCCCGAGCCCGGCACCTACACCTTCGTCTGCACCGTGCCCGGCCACGAAGCCGCCGGCATGACCGGTACGCTGAAGGTGAAATAACCACCGCCGCTTTGCCCTCGTGAACCGCTTGCCCGTCGTGGTATTCCGGACGGCGTCACGCGGCCCGCGCCATTGGATGCGGGTTCGCCCCGGGATCAGCCGTGACGGCAAAGGAAGGTTCGCGATGGGCTGTTTCATCCGCGCTGTCGCCTCGGCCGTGGTGGCAGGCGCAACCGTGCCGGTGGCCGGCGCGGCGAGCGCGGCCGAAGACGCGTCCGGCACGCCGGATGTGCAGTACCCGGCGCCCCAGGCCGGCTACCTGGACTCCCACCGCGACCTTCAGGAACCCAAGGAACGCCTGGGCGGCCCGCTGGACATCACGATCGAGCAGGACGGCGGCGTCGTCTTCATCGCGCTGCCCGACACGCGCGAGTTGGACACGCGCGTCTTCGGCGTCCCCGGCAAGCCGCGCGCCTACGGCGGCACGCCCTGGATCAATGGCGTTCCGCCCGAGCTGCGCGAGAAGCAGGAAGATGGCGCCACGGTCACGGCCGAAAAGACGCCGTACGGCGACAAGCACACCACGATGCTCGGGGAGTCCTTCAAGCTCCAGGCGCGCGACGTCACGGCGACCGACGCGGCCGTGACGCAGGACAGGGTGGAGATGACGGCATCCTGGCGGGACGAGGACGGCAACACCTATTCCGTTACCTGCTGCACCCGCATGTCCGCGCACGGCGTGGAATTCCCCACCTTCGGCGGTGTGGTGACCAACCACCTGCTGCACGGCTTCACGCGCCTGGGCACGCCGCTGATGCCCACGCAGTTCGCCCATTTCGCGTTCTGGGGCATGGGCGAGGTGCGCTTCAACGGCCAGGCGACCGGCGAGCCGCGGCTGGTCCACGGCATGCTCACGGAGTACGTGCGCGAACAGGGCTACAAGCTGGCCCACGACGACGGCGTGCGCCCGAAGGAGGATCTGCACTTCCACCTCATGGTGCCGCCCATGACGCCGCGCCCCGACGGGACGGGCTTCATGCGCGACCCGGTGATCACCGGCTTCGAGCGCGCCGACGGCGAGATGCTGGGCTTCTGGCACGTCATGTTCGAGCAGCTCGACCACGAGGCCCGGCCGGTGCGGTGATCGCCGGGAGGTTCAAACGCCGCGCGTGGTCACACGATTTTGAGTCCGCCCATGGTGCACGCGCCGTGGCGGACTCCCCACATAGCCGAAGAGAACACCGCGGCCGGCCACGGTGCCGCCGCGAAGTGGAACACGCATTCCAAACCGAATGGGAGGTTGCCATGAGCGCCCCGAAGAACGGCTTTCAGATTCACACCAAGGACAGCGCACCGGCCGATTCCAAGCCCCTGATGGAGAAGGTCGAGCAGGGCTACGGCTTCGTGCCGAACTTCTTCGGCGTCATCTCCGAGTCCCCGGCCGCGGCCGAGGCCTACATGACGCTCAACCAGATCTTTACCGGCAAGTCCTCGCTTTCGGCCGAGGACGTGCAGGTCGTGCTGCTCACCATCAGCCAGCACAACAAGTGCAACTACTGCGTCGCCGCGCACACGGCTTCGGCGGAGCGCACCGGCCTCGACGCGGGCACGGTCCAGGCGCTGCGCGAGGGCCGCAACCTGCCGGACGCCAAGCAGGACGCGCTGGCCACCTTCACCCGTAAGCTGATCGACAAGCAGGGCTGGGTCAGCGAGGACGACGTCCAGACCTTCGTCGACGCCGGCTACACGCGCCAGAACCTGCTGGACGTGATCCTCGGGCTGTCGATGAAGACGCTGTCCAACTACGTGAACCACATCGCCGAGACGCCGGTGGATTCGCCGCTGGCCGACAAGGCGCTCGACAAGGTCGGCTGAATACGGGAAGCTGAAAGCCCCGCCGCGCGCCGCGCGGCGGGGCTTTTTCGATCCGAGCCATGAACAGTTGCATGGAGTCGAACCATGAGCTATCTGCACTCGAACCCCGGCGCCTCGCTGATCGACGCCATGGGCATGGTGCCGGAGGCGGTCGTACCGCTGCACGACTTCGCCGAGGTGGCGATGCGCGGCGACGCGCCGCTGTCCGGGATCGACCGCGAGTTGATCGCCGCCCGCGTCTCCCACGCCAACGGCTGCGACTTCTGCCGCGACGCCCACGCCACCGCCGTTCACGAGCTGGGCGGCGATCCGCAGACCATCCAGGACGTCATCCACGCCGCCGAGCCGGGCACGCGGCCGGACCTGGCGCCGCTGCTCGCCTACGTGGACAAGCTCAACCGCGCGCCCGGCACGATCACCCAGGCGGACGTCGACGCCGTGCTCGACGCCGGCTGGTCGGAGCGTGCCATCACCTACACCATCCTGGTCTGCGGCTACTTCAACCTGATGAACCGCTGGGTGGAGGGCCTGGGCATTCCGGCCGACGGCGAAACCACCCGCATGGCCGGGCGCATGCTCGTCCAGCACGGCTATCAGGGCATCGCCAGGATGCTCTCGGCGGCGGAATAAGACGCGTCCCCCAACCCCCACGCACACGTCCGCGCGTCATTCCCCTCTCGAAGTTCGCTCGCTGACGCGTTACGCTGCGCTGCAACGGACAACCGGCGCGCGGGCAACGGCCCGCGACCCCGCCGGCCGGGAGCAGGGAGAGATCGATCGTGACCACGCGCAGCGAGCGCCCGCTTTCGCCCCACCTCCAGGTCTACCGCCCGCAGCTCACCTCGGCGCTGTCCATCTTCCACCGCATCACCGGCGTGTTTCTCGCGCTGGGCACGCTGCTGCTGACGGCGTGGGTGGTGGCCGCCGCGACCGGCCCGGAAGCCTTCGCCGCCGTGCAGGGCTTCATCGGCTCCATTCTGGGCTACCTGCTGCTGCTCGGCTGGTCGGCGGCGCTCTTCTACCACCTCGCCAACGGCATCCGGCACCTCTTCTGGGACGCCGGCTACGGCTTCGAGCTGGCGAACGTCTACCGCAGCGGTTACGCCGTGCTGATCGCGACGGGCGTGCTCACCCTGCTCGCCTGGGTGATCGGTCTCATCCTTCAGTGACGGAGGCAGGGCGATGAAGGCGATGCGCACGCCGGCCTCGCGCGTTCGCGGGCTGGGCTCGGCGAAGACGGGCACGCAGCACTGGTGGTCCCAGCGCCTCACGGCGCTGGCGATGATCCCGCTGGCGCTGTGGTTCGTCGCCTCGGTGGTGACGATGGCGGGCGCGGACCACGCGGCGTTCCGCGCCTGGGCGGGCTCGCCCGTGGTCGCCGGGCTGCTGCTGCTGCTGATCGTGACCACCTTCTATCACGGCTATCTGGGTTTGCAGGTCGTGGTCGAGGACTACGTTCACCACGAGGTATGGAAGCTCGGCACCCTGCTGCTCCTCAAGGCGGCGAGCATCGTGTTCGCGCTGACCGGGGTGCTGGCCGTGTTGAGCATGCTGTTCAGCGGGTAGGAAAACGCGATGGCCAAGCGGCAGACCAACGGCAACGGTGCGAGTGGCGGCGGCGCGAACGGAAACGGCGCGAACCGTGGCAGTGCCCCGGGCGCGCTCGGGCAGGCCTACCCCATCGTCGATCACGAATACGACGTGGTCGTCGTCGGCGCGGGCGGCTCCGGCCTGCGCTCAACGCTCGGGCTCGCGGAATCGGGCCTGCGCACGGCCTGCATTTCCAAGGTCTTCCCCACGCGCAGCCATACCGTGGCGGCGCAGGGCGGCATCTCCGCCGCGCTCGGCAACATGGGCGAGGATGACTGGCGCTGGCACATGTACGACACCGTGAAGGGGTCGGACTGGCTNGGCGACCAGGACGCCATCGAGCACATGACCAAGGAGGCCATCCCGGCCATCATCGAGCTNGANCACTACGGCGTCCCCTTCTCGCGCACGGAAAGCGGGCACATCTACCAGCGCCCCTTCGGCGGCATGACGACCCACTACGGCAAGGGCACCGCCCAGCGCACCTGCGCCGCCGCCGACCGCACCGGCCACGCCATGCTGCACACCCTCTACCAGCAGGCGATGCGCCAGCACGCCGAGTTCTTCATCGAGTACTTCGCCCTCGACCTCATCATGGACGAGGGGCAGTGCCGCGGCGTCATCGCCTGGAACCTGGACGACGGCACGATCCACCGCTTCCGCGCGCATCAGGTCATCCTGGCCACGGGCGGCTACGGCCGCGCCTTCTTCTCCTGCACCAGCGCCCACACCTGCACGGGCGACGGCAACGGCATGGTGCTGCGCGCCGGCCTGCCGCTGCAGGACATGGAGTTCGTGCAGTTCCACCCGACCGGGGTGTTCGGCGCCGGCTGCCTCATCACCGAGGGCGTGCGCGGCGAGGGCGGCTACCTCACCAATGCCGAGGGCGAGCGCTTCATGGAGCGCTACGCGCCCTCCACGCTCGACCTCGCCAGCCGCGACGTCGTCTCGCGCGCGATGACGGTGGAGATGAACGAGGGCCGNGGCTGCGGGCCGNANAAGGACCACATCCACCTCAACCTCATGCACCTCGACCCCGAGGTCATCGACCAGCGCCTGCCCGGCATCGCCGAGACCGCCAAGATCTTCGCCGGCGTGGACGTGAAGCGCGAGCCCATCCCGGTGCTGCCCACCTGCCACTACAACATGGGCGGCATCCCGACGAACTATCAGGGCGAGGTGCTGACCAAGCTCGACGGCGATCCCGACAGCGTCGTCCCCGGCCTCATGGCCGTGGGCGAGGCCGCGTGCGTCTCCGTCCACGGCGCCAACCGCCTGGGCTCCAACTCCCTGCTGGACCTCGTGGTGTTCGGCCGCTCCGCCGCCCAGCGCGCGGCCGAGAAGGCCACGCCCGGCGAGGCCCACAAGCCGCTGCCCTCGGACTCCGCCGAGCCCACGCTCTCGCGCCTGGACGGCTTCCGCCACGCCGACGGCGACACGCCCACGG
>JGI1684J13235_1000802_pt1 | contig 11323 bp, 7 predicted proteins | sample PonA232FremontCA_2_FD_13235 | JGI IMG/M metagenome (IMG submission 13235) | reverse complement strand
TCCCGGTCCCACCCGTTCTCCGAGGCCACCTGGGGCAGCAGCAGGCCGGAATGGACCCCCTTCTGGATCGCCAGACCGTGTCGTCCCGGCTCCACGTCCTGTGGATCCGGACAGGGCTCGAGGGGACTCATGATGGAAATCTCGATCTCGATCCGCTCCAGCTCGGATTGGCTCAAAGGCGGGAACCTGGGATCGCTGAAGGCGGCCTGCTTGGCCATGTTGGCCACGTTGGCGTACACAGGCTCGTCCGCTGAGAGATGCCCGATACAACCGCGTAGCTGTCCCCCGATTTTCAGGGTCACGAAGACCCCGAACTTTTCCTTGAGCTTCTCCGTGGGCGGCTCGGGAAGCTCCACGGACGCGTCAAACTCCTGCTTGATGCTGGTCAAAGCCAGCTCCCGCAGATACTTCTTTTCCTCGTCCGTCAAAGAAAAGCGAAAGCCCTGTTCCTGCATACGGCTCACCTCGTTATCTCATTATGGGATTCCGTGCTTATATTTCATAGTATCCGAAAACGCGCAGCGATCAAGTCAACCGACCTCCCCGGAAATAGCTCTTTCCCCCTTATCTCCACAATCACTTGATCACAGAACCTGACCACGTAAACACTGAGTCCTAGAATCCCGGCTCCAGCCCGGGACTCATCAGGCAGGCCCCGACGGAGCTCTCCTCTACCGCAGGCGATGGGGCGTCATTCAGGAACACCCGTCCCTGCCGAACCTGCAGGCGCCCCTGGGAAAGCCACTGCACGGCCTGGGGATAGATCCTGTGCTCCGGGACCCCAATGCGCTGGGCCAGGGTTTCGGCATCATCCTCGGAGCCGGCAGGCACGGCGGCCTGGATGATCACCGGCCCGTGATCCATGTGCTCGTCCACGAAATGCACCGTGGCCCCGGAGATGCGCACCCCGTACTCCGCTGCGTCGCGCTGGGCGTGCGCGCCACGGAACCCGGGAAGCAGTGAGGGGTGGATATTCAGCACATTTCCGGAGAAGGCCTGCACGAAATCACGGCTCACCAGGCGCATGTATCCGGCCAGGATCACCGCCTCGGCCCCGTGCTCGCGGATGGCGGCGATCACCGCTTTTTCGTGGCTCTGCCGGTCCGGATAGGCGGTATGGTCCTCGACGCTGGTGGGCAGGCCAAGCGCCTTGGCCCGCTCCAATCCGCGTGTCCCGGGCCTGTTGGAGAGAACCAGGTTGATCCGGGCGTCGAGGACGCCCTGCTCGATGCGTTTCGCGATGGACTCCAGATTGGAGCCGCTGCCGGAGGCGAGGATGGCGATGGGCAGAGTCATGGGCTCACTCCGCTAGTGCCGTGTGTTATAAGTCCTGTCTCAAATAGTGTCACTTTCTCATGTTGATTTTCTTTTTCAATTTGACCCACTTTTCAACGACACGGAAATTCGAAATTCGGGCAATTTTGTAAACTTATCAATAAAATAGAATCAATTGCCCAAAATTGAGACAAAATTCTTGAGACACAGTACTAGAGGATTTCATTCCTCTCCACCGGCGTCGCGGGCGATGGCCTGGGCCAGCTCGGGCACTGTATAGCGCTCTGGCCGCACCTGGCAGGCAAAGCCGTATTCGGAAAGCGTCTCTTCGGTGACCGGACCGATGCAGGCCAGGCGCAGGCCCTGTTCCGTGTAGGGGCGGAGCTGCTCCGGCCCGACCAGCTTGAAGAAATTGTGCACCGTGGAGGAGCTGGTGAAGCTCACATAGTGGACCTCGCCCCGGTCCATGGCCTCCAGAAGCTCCTGCGTGTCGTTGTGGGCCAGCTCGGTCCGGTAGACAGGAAGGATCTCCACGGCGAATCCGGCCCGCTCCAGCTCCTGGGGAAGCACCTCGCGGGCGGTCTCCGCGCGGGGGATGAGGATGCGCTGTCCGAATCCGCCGTGATTGATGATGCCCTGCACCACCTCCTCGGCCACGTAGCGGCGGGGCACGAAATCGGGCTCCAGGCCGCGCCGGCGCAGCTCCTCCGCGGTTGCCGGACCGATCGCGGCCAGGCGCCGTCCCCCGAAGGCGCGGCTGTCCAGCCCCTGCCGCCGGAGGCGGTCGAAAAAGTGTTTCACCCCGTTGACCGAGGTGAAGACCACGCTGTCGTAGGCGTGAAGCTCGCGGATGGACCGATCCACGGCCTCGTAGTCCGCAAGAGAGCTGATTCGGATAGTGGGAAACTGCAGGCAGCAGGCCCCCATATCCCCGAGGGTGCGCATCAGACCGCTCGCCTGCTCCCGGGCCCGGGTCACGACCACGCCCCGTCCCAGCAAAGGCCTCTTCTCGAACCAGTCCAGCCGCTCCTTGAGACTGACCACTCCGCCCACGATGAGCAGGGCCGGGGCGCTGTACCCCGCCTTTTCCGCCTCCTCGGCGATGTCGTCCAGCGTGCCTGTCAAGGTGCTCTGCCGGCAGGTGGTGCCCCAGCGGACAAGCGCGGCAGGGGTGGCTCCGTCCAGGCCGACCCGCATGAGGTTGGCGGTGATGGAGGCCAGATTCTTGACCCCCATGAAGAAAACCAGTGTGCTCGCGCTACGGGCCAGGGCCTGCCAGTCCAGGGCGCTCTCCCCCTTGTCCGCGCTCTCGTGGCCGGTGACGAAGCTGACCGAGGAGGAAAAGCCGCGATGGGTCAGGGGAATGCCCGCATACGCGGGCGCGGCCACCGCGGAGGTGATCCCCGGGACCACCTCGAAGGCGGCGCCGGCTTCAACCACCTGTTCCGCTTCCTCAGCGCCGCGGCCGAAGACATAGGGATCGCCCCCCTTGAGCCGGGCGACCGTCAGACCGCGTCCGGCGCGATCCACTAGGACCCGGTTGATCTCCTCCTGGGACAGGGTGTGGTCCCCGCCGCGCTTGCCGGCGTAGACAAACTCGGCTTCCTCGGGGCAATAGCTGAGGAAATCCTCGTTGGCCAGATAGTCGTACACCACCACGTCCGCGGTCTCGAGGATCTCGCGGGCGCGGACGGTCAAGAGCCCCGGATCTCCGGGGCCCGCACCGAGCAGATAGACCTTTCCCTCGTTCATGACTCATCCTGTTGATATTGGGCCAGCTTATCCCTGAGAGAGCCCAGCTTGTCCCGCTTCTGCCGCAGCTCGTCCCGGCGCTGCCGTTCCTTGTCCACGACATCCGCCGGAGCCTTGTTCACAAAGTCCTCGTTGGCCAGCTTCTTCTCCGAGCCGCCGAGGTCCTTGTCCACCTTGGCCAGCTGCTTGTCCAGACGATCGATCTCGGCCTGGAAGTCCACCACGCCCTCCAGGGGCACGAAGAGCTCGCATCCGTCCACCACGTTGCTGGCGGCGGCTCCTGGAGGGGTGAGCTTCGCATCGATGCTAAGCTCCTGCAGCCGGGCCAGATCGGACACCACCCGCCGGTTACGCTCCAGAAAGGCGGCCCGATCCCCGTCCATGCGGGCCAGCAGGATCAGCTTGCGCCCCGGGGGAAGTTCCAGCTCGCTTCGCACATTGCGGACGCTGACCACCACCTGCTGCAGAAAGTCCATCCAGGCGGGGAGCTCCTCGTTCCGGCACTGTGGGCGCATCTCCGGATAGGGCACCCGGGCCAGATTCTTCTCCTCGATACCCGGAAAATGGCTCCACAGCTCCTGGGTGACGTAGGGAACAAAGGGATGCAGCAGAACCAGGAGCTCGGTAAAGCTCTTGTGGAGGCAGGCCTGTGCCTCCCCGCGGAGCTGTTCGTCCTCGGAAAAGAGCTCCGGCTTGATCATCTCCAGGTACCAGTCGCAGTAGGTGTGCCACAGGAACTGATACAGCTCATGGGCTGCGTCATTGAAGCGGTATCCTTCCAGGGCTTCGGCCACCTCCTTTTTGATCCGCTCCATCTCCTGCAGAATATAGCGGTGGCTGAAGGACTGCACCGCGGTGAAATCGACCTCTGGCACAGGGTCCTGCAGGTTCATCAGGGCGAACCGCGCCGCGTTCCAGATCTTGTTGATGAAGTGGCGATACCCCTCGATGCGGGACTTGCTCAGTTTCACGTCCCGGCCCATGGCCGCGAGAATGGCCAGGGTGAAGCGGAGCGCATCCGCCCCGTATTCATTGATCACCTCCACTGGATCGATGACGTTCCCCGTAGACTTGCTCATCTTCTGGCCTTCTTCGTCCCGGACCAGGGCGTGGATGTATACGTGCTCGAAGGGCACCCTGTCCTGGAAATGGATCCCCATCATCATCATCCGGGCCACCCAGAAGAAGATGATGTCGAAGCCTGTGACCAGGGTGGAGGTGGGGTAGAAAGTGCGCAGGTCCTTGGTTTCCTCGGGCCAGCCGAGAGTGGAGAAGGGCCACAGGGCCGAGGAGAACCAGGTGTCCAGCACGTCCTCGTCCTGGGCCAGGTTTTCGCTGCCGCAGGAGGAGCAGGCGCTGGGATCCTGTCTGGAGACGATGAGCTCGCCGCAGTCCCCACAGGTCCAGGCCGGGATGCGGTGGCCCCACCAGATCTGCCGGGAAATGCACCAGTCCCGGATGTTCTCCATCCAGTCGTAGTAGTGGGTGAGCCAGTGCTCGGGGAAGAAGCGGGTATATCCATCCCGCACCGCATCCGTTGCGGCGCTGGCGAGATCCTTGGTCGCCACGAACCACTGCTTGGAGATGAGGGGCTCGATATCCGTGGAGCAGCGATAGCAGTGGCCCACGTTGTGGGTGTATTTCTCCACCTGTTTGAGGACGCCCTGCTCCCGCAAGTCGGCGACCACTCGTTCACGAGCGGTGTGCCGGTCCAGGCCCTCATAGGCCGCCCCGGCATCTTCGGTCATGTACCCCGTATCGTTGATGACCCGGATGCCCGCGAGACCATGGCGCTCGCCGAGCTCGAAGTCGTGGGGATCATGGGCGGGAGTGACCTTGAGGCAGCCGGTGCCGAAGGAGGCGTCCACATGCGCGTCCGCGATCACGGGGATATCCCGCTCCACCAGAGGCAGACGCACGGTGCCTCCAACAAGATGGCTGTAGCGCTCGTCCTCGGGATGGACCGCCACTGCGGTGTCACCGAGCATGGTCTCCGGCCGGGTGGTGGCCACCACAACCTCGCCGCCTCCGGCCAGGGGATAGGCGATGTGGTAGATGCCGCCCTCCTGCTCCTCGTACTCCACTTCCAGGTCCGCTAAGGCGGTCTGGCAGCGGGGGCACCAGTTGATGATGTAGTCCCCGCGGTAGATCAGGCCCTGTTCAAAGAGCCGGACGAAAACCTCCCTCACCGCCCGGGACAGGCCCTCATCCATGGTAAAGCGCTGTCTGCTCCAGTCCACTGAGGCGCCCATGGCCTTGATCTGGTACAGGATCTTGTCCCCGTATTCCTCGCGCCACTGCCAGACCCGGCGCACGAACTCCTCGCGGCCCAGCTCCTGGCGGGAGACACCCTCCTGGGCCAGGGCCTTCTCCACCACGTTCTGGGTGGCGATGCCGGCGTGGTCCGTGCCCGGGACCCAGAGGACGTTGTATCCTCTCTGCCGCTTAAAGCGGCAGAGAACGTCCTGAAGGGTGATATTCAGGGCGTGGCCCATGTGCAGGCTGCCCGTCACGTTGGGCGGCGGGATGACCATGGAAAAGGCCGGATTCTCGCTGTCCGGGTCCGCGGTGAATGTGCCCTCCCGGTCCCAGAAGTCGCGCCAGCGCTCCTCGACCTGTCCGGATTCGTACCCCTTGCTCAGCTCGACGTGACCGCCCATAATCCGCTTCTCTCCTATGCTTATGGCTTTACGGCTCCTGTTCCGCACGGGGGTTTTGCTGGCATACGGGGCAGAACACGGAGCTCCTGCCGGTTACCGTAATGCGCTCCAATCCGCCCCCGCAGCTCGTGCACGGCTGCCCAGCCCGNCGATAGACCAGGAAGTTGTTTTGAAAACCGCCGGAGGTGCCGCTCGCATCGACAAAATCGCTGAAGGTGCTGCCCCCGGCCTCGATGGCTTGCTGCAGGACCCGGATCAATCCGGTGTGGAGCCCGACGTATCCCTCGTATCCAATCGCGTCAGCCGGGGTTTCCGGATGGATGCCCGCCAAATGCAAGGATTCGTCCGCATAAATGTTGCCGATCCCTGCGAGCAGGGTCTGATCCAGCAGAAGGGGCTTGATTCGGCCCCTACGTCCCCGGAAGAGACCCACGAAGTCGGTGACGTCCAGATCCAGCGGCTCCGGCCCCAGACCGGCATAAAACGGCCAGGCCCTTAGCTCCGCCCTGGTGGCGAAAAGGCGGCAATAGCCGAATTTCCGCACATCTCGGAACAAGAATACACGATCGTCGGGTAGGCTAAAAACAAGGTGTGTGTGTTTGTCAAGCTCGACGTCCTCCTGCCGGGTCACGAGGAGACGTCCGGTCATCTTCAGGTGGAAGGCGAGCAGCGTCCCGTCCTCCAGCTCCAGCAGCACGAGCTTGGCCCGACGCCGCACGCGGCTTACGCGCTTGCCCAGCGCAGCGGTGCCCAGCTCCCGGTCCGAACAGCGCAGGCAACCGGAATGCCGCACCCTGACATCCTGCAGCCTGGACCCGGCCAGGGCCCGATCCAGGCAACGAGCCACGATTTCCACTTCCGGAAGCTCCGGCACTGAAACATCCTTTCCTGCACGAGCTCTCAGGGAGCGACGTGGGCTTGTATTGCAAACGGTTTCGGGATAGATTGTCAGAGGAAATTTGAGGGATAAAGGATATTCACTGGAGGGTCAAGCCCGCATGATCATCGACGCCCACGTGCACATCTGCCCCCCGCAGGTGCGGCTGGACCGGCAGCCTTTTCTCGAGGACGAGCCCGAGTTCTCGGGGATCTACTCCGACCCCCGGGCCGAGCTCGTCGGCGCGGAGGATCTCGTGGCGACCATGGACGAACAGGGAGTGGACCGGGCCGTGGTCTTCGGCTTCCCCTGGCGCAAGGAGGCCAACTTCAGGCTGAACAACGACTACGTCCTCCAGGCGGCCCAGCGCTATCCGGAGCGCCTCATCCCCTTCTGCTGCCTCCATCCCGGCCACAGGGACGCGGAGGCAGAAATCCGCCGCTGCTTCGACCGGGGCGCTCGGGGCGTCGGGGAACTCGCCTTCTACAGCCGCGGCCTGGACCAGACCGCCCGCGACGAGGTGGGCCGTGCCGCTGCGATATGCGAGGAGGCGGACCGCTTTCTCCTGCTGCACACCAACGAGCCCGTGGGACACAATTATCCTGGCAAGAGCCCCATGCACCTGGGCCAACTCTACGCATTGCTCAAGGAGCGGCCCCGCACACGGTGGATCCTGGCCCATGCCGGAGGGGGACTGCCCTTCTACGGCCTGATGAAGAAGGAGGTGGAGGAGGTGCTTGCGAGCTGCCTCTTCGACATCGCGGCCCTGCCCTTTCTGTTCAAGCCGGAGGGCCTCATGGCCATGTGCCGGGCAGCGGGAACGGAAAAGTTCGTCCTGGGCACGGACTATCCCCTGCTCCCGCCGCGCCGCTACTACAAGCTCCTGGAGGCGTCCGGGCTGAGCGAGGAGGAACAGGCCATGATCCTGGGGAGAAACATGGAGCGGGAGTTATCGTGACGCGTTATCCGTTGTTCGTGCCTGCCCTTTATCCACAAACAATCCGGCACTCACGGCGCTGTGAGTGTCGGACCATTATCCATAATCCGAGAAGATGAAACCTTCGTTCGTGTATTCTGCTTTACGGCTTTTTTCACCACGAAGACCACAGAGAAATGAGAGCTTGAAATGCTGGATGCCATTGGCGAGCCGATCGTTGAAACTGATCAGTAGTTCCGTTCCTCTGTGCTCTCTGTGGTGAGTATCTGACATAAATTCGAAACGATTGTTTTTCCTCTGTTCTTTATTTGTGGGTAAAGGACAGGGCTTGCCCGGATCCGAGGAGCCAAAGATCTTGAAACCGGAGTGTATTCAAAACACATGAGGATTTCAAAGTCTTGCGGCGACGAATAAGATGGGCGAGCTTTCGTCCAAACACACCCCTTACAGGATATAGCGGGTGAGGTCCCGATCCTCCTGAATGCCCTTGAGCTTGTCCCGCACGTACTCCGCGTCCACGGACACCTTGCCCTGCTCCATGTCCGGGGCCTCGAAGGAGAGCTCGTGCAGGACCCGCTCCATGAGGGTATACAAACGCCTGGCCCCGATATTCTCCGTCTCCTCGTTGATCTTCTGGGTGAACCTGGCCATCTCCTGGAGCCCGTCCTCGGTGAATTCGAGCTCCACGCCCTCTGTGGCGAGCATGGCCTCGTACTGCTTGGTCAATGCGTTCTGGGGCTCGGTGAGGATACGGTAGAACTCCTGCTGACTCAGGGCGGAGAGCTCCACGCGGAGGGGGAAGCGCCCCTGGAGCTCGGGCACAAGGTCCGAGGGCTTGCTGTAGTGAAAAGCGCCTGAGGCGATGAACAGGATGTGATCCGTGCGGATCATCCCGTACTTGGTGTTCACCACGCACCCCTCCACCACGGGCAGGAGGTCGCGTTGCACACCCTCGCGGGAGACATCGGACTGCTGGCCTCCGTCCTGCTTGCTGCAGACCTTGTCCAGCTCGTCGATGAACACGATCCCGCTCTGCTCCACTCGCTCCTTGGCCATCTCCATCACCTTGTCCTGGTCGATGAGCCGATCGCTCTCCTGCTGCACCAGGTACTCGAAGGCCTCGGGAACGCGCATCTTGCGGGTTTTCTTCTTCTTGGGGAACATCTTGCTGAACATGTCCTGCATCTGCATTTCCATGTCCCCCATGCCCGGCATGGACATGACCCCGACCTGCGGGCCGGAGCCCTCAACCTCAAGCTCCACGTAGCGCTCGTTCAGCTTGCCGTCGCGCCACATCTGCCGGAACTTCTCCCGGGTGGTCATGTACTCTCCCCGGGAGACCTCGCCGCCGGATCCTTCCGCTGACGTTGTTCCCGACGTTGCCTCGGTTTCCTGCTGCTGGCCGCTCTCCTTCCGCTTGGACTTGGAGCTGGGAAGCAACAGGTCCAGAAGGGATTCCTCCGCCATCTCCCGGGCCTTGTCCTGGACGTTCTCCCGCTCCTCCTGGGTGACCAGGTTCACCCCGATCTCCATGAGATCGCGGATCATGGACTCCACGTCCCGGCCCACATAGCCGATCTCGGTGAATTTGGAGGCCTCCACCTTGGAGAAGGGGGATCCGGCCAGCTTGGCCAGCCGACGGGCCACCTCCGTCTTCCCCACGCCCGTGGGGCCGATCATGATGATATTCTTGGGCGCCACCTCATCGCGGAGCTCCTCATCGAGCTGCCTGCGCCGCCAGCGGTTGCGCAAGGCCACGGCCACCATCCGCTTGGCGTCCTCCTGACCGATGATGAACTTGTCCAGCTCCTGCACGATTGCGCGCGGGGTAAGTGCGGCATCCATCGTATGCTTCCTCCTCTTGAGGGAAATATCCCTTGATTGCCTAAAACGGAAGGGCGCCGCAAGGGAGCGGCCCTACCCGGAATCGCTTTCCTCGGACTCCAGGGTCTCCACCACGATATTGCCGTTGGTGAAGACGCAGATCTCCCCGGCGATCTCCATGGCCCGAGTAGCGATCTCCCTGGCGGACAGATCGCTGTGCCTGGCCAAAGCCTTTGCCGCGGACTGGGCATAGGGGCCGCCGGATCCGATGCCCAGGATCCCGTCGTCCGGCTCGATCACGTCCCCGGTGCCCCCTATGAGAAGCATGGTGCGAGAGTCGGCGACCAGGAGCATGGCCTCCAGGCGTCGCAGATATTTGTCCGTGCGCCAATCCTTGGCCAAATCCACACTGGCTCGCAAAAGATTTCCGCTGAATTCCTCGAGCTTGGCCTCAAAACGCTCGAACAGGGTAAAGGCGTCCGCGGTTGCCCCGGCGAAGCCGGTGAGCACCCGGTCCCTGTACGTCCGCTTCACTTTTCTGGCCCCGTGTTTCAGGGCCACAGCCTGGCCCATGCTCACCTGGCCGTCCCCGGCCATGGCGATCCCCTGGGCGTCCTTGACCGCGAGAATGGTCGTTCCCCGTATCTCCGCTGTCACTGAAAACCTCCGCCTCGTTTGCTTGTCCCGGCCGGAGACAACAAACAGCCTCCCTTCAGCTGAATGGGTCAAGCCATCATTCCACGGACCTTGCCTTATCCGGCCAAACACTCTCGACGCCGCAGGCCATGGCAGGAAAGCCGGGTTGCGTCAAGTCGCGCTCCTGTCGCCCGCTTCCCCTATGCCAATCCAAGCCTCGAAAGATACTTACCATTTTCCGGAAAATGTCAACTCGCCTTTTTTTCCGACCCTGCCGACCGCATTGACCCTTTGGACGTACTCCTCTATTTTTCTTCCCACCGCTTCGCTCGCTCCGGGCTGAGCCTCCCGGAAGCCAAACGAGAATCCGGAGAACGCCATGGGGGATGTCTTCGCCACAAGACGAGAGGCCCTGCGCCGCAAGCTGAAGGAGAACGGCCTCGAGGCCTACCTTGTCCTGCACCCGGCAAACCGCTACTACCTGAGCGGATTCGAGCTGCACGATCCGCAGTGCAACGAGAGCGCCGGATGCCTTCTGATCACCGTCCAGGGACGGGACTGGCTCTGCACGGACGGCCGATTCCTGGAAGCCGCCAGGCAGTGCTGGCCGGAGGAGACCATTTTCGGGTACACCGGCAACAGGGCGGGACAACTCGCGGAATTCCTTGCGGACAAGACGAAGAGCCTCGGCTTCGAGAGCCGGATCATGAGCCACCAGCTCTTCGACTGGCTGAGCTCCGAGCTTGAGCTCGTGCCCTCGCGGGGATTGGTGGAGGAAATGCGGATGATAAAGGACGAATCCGAAATCGAGGCCCTGCGCCACTCCTGTCGCCTGAATCACGATGTCCTGACCGAACTAAAGTCACAGCGGATAGCCGGTCGGAGCGAAGCGGCCATCGCCTGGGAGCTGGAGAAATCCTTCCGGGAAGGCGGGGCATCGGAGCTGGCCTTTCCTCCCATCGTGGCCTCGGGAGTCAATGCGGCCCGGCCTCATCACCTGCCCGGCACCACCGAAATCCAGGAGCAGGCCCCACTCCTCCTGGACACCGGAGCCAGACTGGGGAACTACTGCTCGGACCAGTCCCGCACCCTGTGGATCGGTTCCCGCCCCACATCGGAGTTTCAAGCCACGCTGGACCTCGTGCGGCAGGCCCAGAAGCTGGCCATAGACAGCATCCGGCCCGATCTGGCAGTTCGGGACCTCTACATCCGGGTCTCGGAATTCTTCCGAAAGCACGGGGTTGCGGACTCCTTCCCCCACGCCCTGGGGCACGGCATCGGGCTGGAGACCCATGAGCCCCCCGGACTGGGATCCACATCCAGGGATGTCCTGCAGCCGGGAATGGTCATCACCATCGAGCC
>JGI1684J13235_1000801_pt1 | contig 11324 bp, 9 predicted proteins | sample PonA232FremontCA_2_FD_13235 | JGI IMG/M metagenome (IMG submission 13235) | reverse complement strand
GGATGAAACACTGGCATCAGCGCACGCCCCGACTCGCCACGCAGCATTTTCATGCTTGGTTGTGCCCGGGTCGGCCGGGAATGAGAGTTATATGAAATAGCTTATGATGACATATCTCGATAATACCCAGGAAATCCGCAATAAATGAGAGTCGGGTGGGGGCAGGGATGCCCCCGCGTGACGAGCGTTAGAAAATCCGAAACCGGAGGTTTTAAGTGAAAAAAATGCCCCGTGAAGGACTACACTGGCTCAGCGCACCGCGTCCAGGAGATCGTCGAATCCGAGGAGGCGGTGCGGGTTGTTCCAGATGGTGGTCACCAGGGATCCGGGACGATACATGCCCCTTTGCGTCAAGTGGGTGATCGCCTCCAATAGATAGGTGTTGATCTCGTTTTTGGGCAGCACGTAGCGCCTTCCGTCGATAATGAACTCGGATTGGCCGTTCTGGGGAAGGCAGAAGAGGCCGTGGTGGCTGAGCCGGGCATCAATGTACACATTCCACAGCTCGACGAAGTTTTTCTCCTGCTGGGCGTCCAGTTGCATGCGGTCCCTGTGGCGATAGCCGAAGCGCGGATTGATCCGGTCCGCAATGTGACCCAGCTCATGGTAGAGGACGAACCGATCCCGTGCGCCGGGGCGGACAATGGGATGGATGTACAGCGTGGCATGGCGCTGTTCATCCATCTCCACACCCACGTTGGGACCGGTCTTCTCCTCGATGGTCAGGCTCCGGAGCTCGGAGGCGAGGTCGCGATGCAGCGGATGGTGCTTGAGCGCACGCCAGAGAAGCTCCTGGTCCACAAGGTTGCGGAAGTCGTAGATGTGCATATGGCCTTGTGATCCTTATTCCGTATCTATGACCCAAGGCGTTTTCCGGGCTCTATCGCCGTAATTGCGCCTTTTACGGGAGACGGATCCTTTCTGCGCGGCTACAACTCCGCCATATTTACCCTTTCTCTAGCACGTCCCGCGTTGCCCCGTAAATATCTCTCTACGGCGTTCCCTGTGGACAAGCCTTGAGCCGCAGGATAAGATACATGGTTGAATTCTCGCAACGCCAAGAAAAAGGAAGGACCGGCTATGAGCGGGGAAAACGTGGCTCTGGGACTGATCGGGAGCCCTCGCAAGGGCGGAACGAACTACGCCGTCCATTACGCACTCCAGCGCCTCGAGGAGAGCTACGGGGTCGAGACACGGTTCTTTTCGGTGCGGGGCAAGACCATCCACTTCTGTATCCACTGCGACTACTGCATCAGGAAGAAGCAGGGCTGCATCTATGAGGACGACATGGATGAGCTCTACCCCCTCCTTGAAAAGGCATCGGTCTGGATTCTCGGCTCGCCGGTGTACCACGGCCACATCAGCGCCCAGCTCAAGGCGGTCCTGGATCGCACCCGCGCCCTGCTGGCCAGGCGTCCGGGAGCCCTGATCGGCAAATACGGCGCGGGCATCGCCGTTGCGGGCGACCGCAACGGAGGCCAGGAACAGGTGTTGGGCACGATCGCGGACTTTTACCTGATCAACGAGATGATTCCGGTTGGCGGCGGGGCTTTCGGCGCCAACTGGGGCGGCTCGGTCTGGACCGCGGACCGTGGCTCCGAGGGGGCGGCGGAGGACGCGGAGGGACTCAGAACCATCCGCAGGACCGTGAACAAGCTGGCCCGCGCCTCGGGGCTGGCTTCCTCCTGAATAGGCGTTCAGGGTTCCCCGTTCAGGGTTCCGAGGTGTGGTTGCGAATAGTGGTCGTTAACGTATCGCGAATCAGGATACGCAAAATATCAGCAAACCACTCTATAAAATTGGCTCGTGGAGTGATCTTTCCGAAGGATCAGTGGGTTTTTACGGTGTTATTCCTGGTGACTCGACTGAGGAAGGATTCCCTCGTTTACAGCTTGATTGCGCCTCTTCCCCCTCTTCAACCCTGAACGGGGAACGCGGAACCTCACACCCAAATCGCATCAAGATGCCTGGCCGCGATGCAGGTGCCGGCACATCCGGCTGTGAAGTCGATGAGCTCCGGCAGGGAGATGCGGCTGTTGAAATCGCCCAGGTGCGGCCCGGTGTTCAGGAACACGTCGCGCTCGCCCTGCGGCGTGCGAAGAGCCGCATCCCGGCTCATCCCCTTGCTCCGCAGGAGCTCCACGAACTCCTCCCGCTTCATTCCCAGTTGATCCTCCCGGCGCAGGGCCTCGCTCATGTGCCGATCCACCCCCATCTCACGGATCATCCGCTCCACGAGCGGGTCCAGGCCGGCGGGGGCAGGTCCGGTGTAGGCGCGGCCCACAAAACCCAGGAAATAGCTGGAGAAGATGGAGCGCACCATCAATCGGAGCTGTTTCGCATGGAAAAGGTGCCTGGCGTCCGCGGGCACGCCCCTGTCATCCAGTCCGACCAGTTCCGGATTCCGCAGGCGGAAGACGCTGCCGGCAACCAGGAGCAGGCTCAGGATCTGGGTTCCCGCCGCGCGGAAGAGCTCGAGCGGGGCGCCGCCGTAGGGGGCCATGTGTTCGAAGTCGCGTAGCCCGGAACCGCCGAAGTTGGGATAGCGGCAGGAGTGGAGCCAGCGGTCCAGGCGTCCCTTGCGGTCCCAGAGATAGCGTCCCGCGTCGTCGCGCCGTCCAGCCTGAATGCGGTTGTGGAACAGGGGAACGGGAGCTGTGTGCAGGATTCCCGTCGAGGTGTAGCGGCCCAGAAAAAAAGCGCTGCGGGCCAGTATGCGGCGTGCCTGGCGAAGGGATCGAGGCTCCCCGGTTTCGGGGTGTTCCTGAGGATAGGCGAAATAGTCCGGATCCGCCTTGAAGGCCAAAAGCGGCCCGTCCGAGGGAAGACGCTCTTTGAGCGGGGAGGCTGAGTGGCGTGGAATCCGGAAGAGGCAGCCGCCCCGGAGGCGGATCGGGTGCGGCACATGGCTCCCGCGAGAGGAGGAAACGCGGAGGCCCCGCAGGTGTTCCAGCCAGGCCGCCTCCTGGGCCAGGCGCTCTGTGCCGTCGGATCCCGGGCCGTGCTTGAGCACGAGCAGGCTTTGGTCCTGCGCGTCGCGCAGGACCAGGCTCCGTCCCGCCCGAAAACAAGAACGCGGCTCGATGCCGGCAGTTGCCGCGAGCTCCTCCGGATCGGCGTATTGGACAGCGAGCGGTTCCGGTGATGGGGTCTCGGGCTGGGGAACAGAAGGGGATAAGCCGCCCAGGGCCCTGGCCGCGGCCATGCATCGGTCTCCCAGGGTCTGCAGGGAAAAGCGCTGCAGCACGCCGTGGGCTTGCAGTCGCAGGTCGAGCCCGGGAGCGCTTTGCACTAGATAGACCAGTGTCTCGGCGCAGCTGCGGTAGAGGATGTGGCCGCAGCGCTGACTGCTATGGCTCTTGTCCCGCAGGATGGCCTCCAGTTTTTCCAACGCCTCGGGACCGTTTCGGTCCGGTGCGGCCCGGACCTTGCGGGAAAGCTCCTGCACCGCCATGTAGCTCGCTTCCATGTTCACGGCGCGCCTGTCCTCCTCTCCTTGCCACCCTGCATGATAAGGCCAATTTTCAATAGGCTGTTACACGAAACCGCCCGGTTCCCGAAGGGGAACCGGGCGGTTTCGTGGCGCTATTGCGGTCCGTCGGAGTGAATCCGGCGGTCCGTTTTCTTGAGGCTATTTCGAGCCGAACTGCCGGACCTGGTCCTCGATGTGTCGGGCCAGGTTTTCGGCAGTATTCACGATCTCCCGGTACTTCTCGTGTCCGGGAACGTGCTGCACTTTGACCGGATCCAGGGGCTGTTCCGCGCCTATTTCATCCAGCCAGCGGCTGATGATGCCCGGGCTCTCTCCGCTCCATCCGTAGGAGCCAAAGGCCAGCCCCAGCTTGTTCTTGGGCCGCAACCCCTGCATATAGGTCAGCATGTCCGCGACCAGAGGCATCACGTTGTTGTTGTGGGTGGGCGAGCCGACCAACACTGCGGCGGCGTTCCAGACCTGGGCCATGACGTCGGAGTGATGCCAGCTCTTGAGGTGGTAGAGCTTGACGCTGATCCCCTGGGAGGTGAGCCCGGAGGCCAGCGCTTCGGCAATCTTTTCCGTGCTCTCCCACATGGTGTCGTAGAAGACAACCGCCTTCTTTTCCGGCTTCTGGGCGGCGAACTCCTGATAGGCGGCGACGGCGTCTCCGACGTGCTCCTTGAGGATGAGCCCGTGGTCCGGGGCGATCATCTCGATATCCCAGCCCAGAGCCTGGATCGCTTCCAGGGCCTTGGGCACCCTGGCCGAGTAGGGCAGGATGATGTTGGCGAAATAGTGGGCCATTTCCTTCTTCAGCTCGGGCCAGGAAATCCAGTCGTCGAAGCGTTCGCTGCTGGCGATGTTCTGGCCAAAGGCGTCCTGGGAGATCAGGAGCTTCTCCTCGGGAATGAAGGAGACCATGCTGTCCGGCCAGTGCAGCATCCGCGTCTCCGCGAACTGCACGGTCCGCTTGCCCAGGCTGATCGTCTGGCCGTTCTCCACGACCTCCAGAGGCCACTCCTGGCTGGAGAACCTGCCGCGGATGAACTTGTCCCCCACTCTGGAAGAATAGATTTTCTGCGGACGGATACGGTCCACCACGTAGGGCAGGCTGCCGGCGTGGTCGGGCTCCGCGTGGTTGATCACGATCTGGTCGATTTTCTCGGGCTCCACCACCTGGGCGACCTGGCACATGAACTCTTCCCGATACTTCCAGGATACGGTGTCGAAGAGGGTGATCGTATCGTCCAGGACCAGATAGGCATTATAGGTGGTGCCCTGATAGGTTTGGGAGTAGCCGTGGAAATTGCGCAGATTCCAGTCCACAACGCCGACCCACCAGACTCCGGGCTTGATTTCCTGGGGACCCATGGTCGCCTCCTTGCTTGCGTTTAACTGTCCCTGCTTAGCAGGGCGCTGAAAATCTTCCAACTGCTGCTTTGTCAGCACCTATGTGAGATGACAAAAAACGTCTGATCGACTTGGCTTCACAAATAGATGCCGGATTCAAACTCTCACCTAGGCGAACTACGCCCAGTGAAACAAAAGAAGCTTTCACTGGGTAAACCGCGAGCTTGAACTTTTTTCGCCAGTCCCTTGAAATTTTGGAACGCCCTGCCTGATAATGACTTTTCAAAAAGCTGTTAGACTCACTCGGCAAAACGGGAATCATGGGGCCCGAAAATCACGGGCATCTACCAGTTCTCGCCCAGGAGCTCGAAGTGGGCCGTGGGGTGGGCGCAGGCGGGACATTCTTCCGGCGCCTCGGCCCCGGTGTGGATGTAGCCGCAGTTCCGGCAGCGCCAGGTTACCTCCTGGGAGCGGCGGAAAACCCTGCCCTGCTCGATGTTGCTGGCCAGATCGAGATAGCGCTTTTCGTGGAAGCGCTCGGCCACGGCGATGTTCTCGAAAACGTCCGCAATTTCGTGGAACCCTTCTTCACGGGCTGTCTTGGCGAAGCCGGGGTACATCTGGCTGTGCTCATAATTTTCTCCGCCCGCGGCCTCCTTGAGGTTGGCCAGGGTGGAGTCGATGATGCCCGCGGGAAAGGAGGCGGTCACCTCGGCTGTTCCGCCCTCGAGGAACTTGAACAGCCGCTTGGCGTGCTCCTTTTCCTGGTCCGCCGTTTCCTCGAAAATGGCGGAGATCTGCTCATAGCCATCCTTCTTGGCCTGCTTGGCGAAGTAGGTGTAGCGGTTGCGGGCCTGGGATTCGCCGGCGAATGCGGTCAGTAGATTCTGTTCCGTCTTGGTTTCCTTGATTGAGCTCATGGTCTGCTTTCTCCTTTTAATTGGCGGTTTGTCCTGCTAGTGTCTTGTCATGTTTCATTTTTCGGATACAAAGAGCACACAGAATATCTGTATAGAAAAAAACAGAAAGCTGTGAATCATGGAGCGACAAGACACTAGATTGTTTCTTTTTCAAAAAAAGAAACAAAAAGATGGTGAAATAATCTTTTGATTTTCTTGCTTCTTCTTTTGTCAAAAGAAGAAGCGAAACGAGTGACTTGTCCTGCTCAAGCTGTCGTTAAGATGAAACATATGTGTGGTTATGCAGGGACTCCATAAAACCGACGATTCACGCTGGACAAGTCATTAGTGCTCGCGTTTCGATCGCGATTGCCTTCAACGTGATTTCCCGTGGCCTCAGAAAGGAACTGTGGCATTGTATAGGCCTTCGGCATGAGGCGGGTCTCCTCCGGTCAGAGGCTGTATTCCCGGATTTCAAGGTCTTATTTCCAAGAGGGCACAGGCCAATACGCAGCATACGGCTCAGATGATTATATCCGGACCGGAAGCGATTGCAAAGGTGATTGAAGCGATGGCATCAGGAGGTGCATTCTGGACACAGTCCGTGGAATATCAGGCTGTAGTCGGTAATGGTGAAGTCGGTCTGCAACTCGTGCATAACGAAGGATATGTCCGGGCAGTTGAATATGTCCGCGATCATGCCGCACTGAGAGCAGTGGATATGGTAGTGGGGTTCGGGATTGCCGTCGAACCGCATCTGGCTTTCCGCGACGTGCAGCTTCTGGATGATGCCCTGATGATAGAGGATGTCCAGATTGCGGTAGATCGTCCCCAGGCTGATTTTGGGCACTTTCTTGCGTACGCGTTCGTAGAGATCGTCAGCCGTGGGGTGGGTTTCCATCTCGTGCAACACCTCGATGATGGCCTTGCGTTGCGGTGTAAACCGCAGGTTGGATTGGGCCACAGGGAATCTCCATGAAGTTTTTATTGATAACTACTCTTAATAAGTAATTTCACCTTAAATGGGCCCTTCTGTCAAGAAGATGTCAAAAGCCGGCACATCGGGCTCCTTCCTGTCCGGAAAGTAGGATTTCCGGTTTGAATGGAGAAGCTATGCATTGACGGGGTGGATGTCGGTGACGATGCTGTCCCCGCAGTCGCGATAGAGGAAGAGGCGGGTATTCGTTTCCCGGGAAATCCTTTCCCGGAGAAGCTGGAAGTGCTTCGTATATCCGAAGGAATGCATGGGGATGAAGAGGTCGGGGCGGACGTGGTTCACGAAGCGGGGCGCCCCGGCCAGGTTGTCCAGTCTGGGATCGGCGTTGGAGAAGGCCAGATGCACGTCCCGGCGCTTGAGCCCTTCGAGCACTCCCCGAAAGAATATTGATGCGGCCCTGCGCGCGGCGCGCGGGAGCCCGGCCCATTGCCAGTCCGCCAAATCCCCGCCGAAGTAGAGGGTGAGGCCCTGCTTGCGCAGGAGAAAGGCGACCCCCAAGTCGTTGCTTGCGAGGGTGGAAATGTTCATCTCCCCGATTTCACGGGTCGAATCGGGCTCAAGGACCACGCTTTCCCGTGGAATGCGGCCTTCGAACAGATCGGCCACGTCATCGGCCACGAAAAAGCGGGTCTCGGCGGCGTTACGGACCACACGNCGGATATCCCTGGCGAAGTGGTCCGTGTGGCTGTGGGAGGCAAAAACATCCACTCTGGAGCCCGCGATCTCTTCCTGGAGCCGGTGTTCAGCATCCGGATCGCGGTACTCCGGTCCGGGGCAGTCGAAGAGCAGGAGACGGTCCGCAAAATGCAGACAGAAGCAGTTGTGCTGGATGTAGGTGATGCGGACCTGCATGGGCGCTCGTTCTGCGTTCCCCGTTCCCCGTTCAGGGTTTTCCGTTCTGCGTTCAGGTGGCAAAGCTCAAAGTTGAAAGTGAGAAGTGAAAAGTCGGAGAAGGAGAAGAAAGGCTTCCTTCACCCTGGTGTAACGTGAATCAGGCGTCAGTGGCCCGCTGCAGCCTGCTTGTCCCGCTCGTCCTTGAAGAGCTTGTAGTCCACGGAGTCGACAAGGGCCTGCCAGCTCGCCTCGATGATGTTGTAGGACACGCCCACGGTGATCCAGCGCGTGTGCTGATCCCCGGACTCGATGAAGACACGGACCCGGGAGGCCGTCCCTTCGGGGGCCTCGCGGCTGGGGGAAAGCACGCGCACCTTGAAGTCCAGCAGATCCATCTGCTGGATGTTGGTGTAGAACTTTTCCAGTCCCTTGCGCAGGGCGTTGTCCAGGGCGTTCACCGGGCCCTTGCCCGTTGCCGCGGTGTGTTCGGTCTCTCCGCCCACCTGGATCATGACCGTGGCCTCGGAGAAGGGGTCCTCGTTCTCCTTGTGCTTGGCGTCCATGGCGCGGAAGCCGAGCAGGGTGTAATTGCGCCGCGTGCGGCCCATGGCCCGGTGCAGAAGCAGCTCGAAGGAGGCTTCGGCCACGGAGAAGTCGAATCCCTTGCTCTCCAGGTCCTTGATCTGATTCAATATGTCCAGGACGAAGGGATCGTCCTTTTCCAGATGGATCCCGTATTGCCTGGCCTTGAACAGGATGTTGCTTTTGCCGGAGAGGTCCGAAAGCAGTACGCGCTGCTGGTTCCCCACGTTTTCCGGCTCGATGTGCTCGTAGGTACGAGCGTCCTTGAGCACGGCGCTCACGTGTACGCCTCCCTTGTGGGCAAAAGCGGCGCTGCCAACAAAGGGCTGTCTGGCAAAGGGCCTCAGATTGGCCACCTCGGAGACGAAGTGCGAGGTGTTCGTGAGCTGGCTGAGCCGCCCTTCGGGGAGGCAGCTGTATCCCTTCTTGAGCTCGAGGCTGGGGATGATGGAGCAGAGATTGGCGTTGCCGCAGCGTTCCCCGAAGCCGTTAATCGTGCCCTGCACGTGGCGCATGCCGGCATCGACAGCGGCCAGGGAATTGGCCACCGCCAGTTCCGAGTCGTTGTGGGCGTGAATCCCGAGCTGTACGCCTGGAAGCTCTCTGGCGACAGTATCCACGATCTCCCGAAGCTCAGTGGTGAGTGTTCCGCCGTTGGTATCGCAAAGGATGAGCGTGTCCGCGCCTGCCTCGTGGGCCTTTTTGAGGCAGGCCAGGGCGTAGTCCCTGTCCGCCTTGAACCCGTCGAAAAAGTGTTCCGCGTCGAAGAAGAGCGTGGGAATATGTTCCCTGAGATGGGCCAGCGAATCGTGGATGATGCGCAGATTGTGCTCCAGGTCCGTCTTCAGGGCATGGTGGACGTGGATCTCCCACGTTTTGCCGAAGATGGTGAGGGCATTGGCGCCACACTGACGGAGAGTGGTGAGGCCGCTGTCGTTTTCCGGGGACGTTCTGGGACTGTGGGTGCTGCCGAAAGCGGTGATCCGGGCGTGGTCCAACTGGTAGTGCTGCATCTCCCGGAAGAACTGTTCGTCCGTGGGATTGGATGCGGGCCAGCCCGCCTCAAGGTAGTCCACGCCCAACTCGTCCAGCTTCTTGGCCACGCGGATCTTGTCCTCGTAGGAGAAGTGGACGTCCTCGCCCTGGGTCCCATCCCGAAGCGTGGTGTCGTAGATGACGATCTTGTCCGTCATGCTAGGCGTCCTTAACTGGCTCGACTTGGGCCTGATCCAGACCAAAGGCCTCGTGCAGGACCCGCACCGCGAGCTCGGCGTATTTTTCCTCCACCAGACAGGAAATCTTGATTTCCGAGGTGCTGATGATGAGGATGTTGATCCCTTCCCACTGAAGGGCCTTGAAGGCGATGGCCGCCACGCCGGAGTGGCTGCGCATGCCCACCCCGACGACCGAGATCTTGGCCACACCGGGATCGTACAGGATCTCCCTTGCCCCGATATCTTCCTGGATCTCCTTGATGATTTCCATGGCCCGATCCAGGTTGTTCCGGTTCACGGTGAAGGTGATGTCCGTGCGTCCATCGCGGCTGGGATTCTGCACGATCATGTCCACAACGATCCCGGAGGAGGCAAACGGCTCGAAGATGCGGGAAGCGACCCCCGGTTCGTCGGAGACGTCCACCAGGGTGATCCAGGCCTGATCCTTGTCGTAGGCGATTCCGGAGACCATGACAGCTTCCATGGTGTCGTCCTCCTGGACTAATAGGGTTCCTGGCTCGTCGTTGAAGGTGGAACGGACATGGAGGGTGACCCCGTATTTCTTGGCGAATTCCACGGAGCGGATTTGCAGGACCTTGGCCCCCCCGCTGGCCATTTCCAGCATCTCGTCGTAGGTGATGCGCTCCAGTTTGCGGGCCTGGGGACAAATACCGGGATCCGTGGTATAGACACCGTCCACGTCCGTGGATATCTCGCAGAACGAGGCGTCCAGAGCGGCCGCCAGGGCCACGGCGCTCGTGTCCGAGCCGCCGCGGCCGAGGGTGGTCAGGCTGTGCTGGAAGTCGCAGCCTTGGAATCCGGCCACGACCAGGACGTCGTTGTTCTGGAGCTTGTTTTTCAGATTGTTCGCGTCGATATCCAGTATGCGAGCTCCGCCGTAGGTACGGTCCGTATGCATGGGGATCTGGAACCCCAGCATGGATCGGGCCTGTATTCCGTTGTCCAGGAGCGTCATGGTGAACAGGGAGACCGAGGTCTGCTCCCCGGTGGCGAGCAGCACGTCCGTCTCAGCGGGATCGGGTCTGTCCGAGAAACTGTAGGCCAGATTGAGGAGGCGGTCCGTCTCTCCGGACATGGCGGAAAGCACCACCACGACCTTGTATCCCTCTCGCAGCCTTTGCGTCACCTGTTCCCTGACCCGTTGCATGCACTCGTAATTCGCAACGGAGCTGCCGCCGAACTTTTGCACCACGATCGCCATAGTTCCGGTCCTTCCTTGCCTGAATAGAGTTTTCGCTAGCAGCCTTTTGAATAAAAGTTATTTGGCAGGCGTTCAAAAATTTAAGGGTCAAGGCGCGACCCGGCACTCACTTTTTTTCCGAAGTTCAATATATTACGAGCAAACATAAAAAAATGAGTGCCGGGCAAGCTCGCAGTTTACCCCCGTGAAACCTTCTTTTGTTTCATTGGGGCGTAGATAGCCTACGTGAAAGTTTGAATCCGGCACCTATTTGTGAAGTCAAGTCAATCAGACGCCCTTTTGTCACCTCAAATAGGTAGCCGGACAACGCAGCAATTAAAAGATTGGGGGCGCCCTGTTAAAAATGCTGTATCCTGTCGCACTTGCCGCTTCCGGTAACTTCCACGGTTCGGCCCTCGCCCTGGAAGGCCAGTCTGATTCGAATGTGATCCTCGGGCCAATACCCCCGCGGCAGATGTTCGCTCCATTCCACCAAAAGGAGATGGTCCGCGGAGGCCATGTATTCGAAGAGGCTCTCTTCCAGAGCCGCGTCCTGCAAGCGGTAGAGATCGAAGTGGGCCACCGGTGGCTCGGTGGGGTAGACGTTGACGATAGTAAAGCTGGGGCTGCTCACCTCGGCGTTCTCCGAACCGGGCAGGGTCCGCACCATGGCCTGGATCAGCGTGGTTTTGCCGGCGCCGAGCTCACCCTGGAAAAAGACCGGACAGAGCCCTGAATCCGTGCAGAACCGTACCAGCCTTTCGCCGAAGCG
>JGI1684J13235_1000797_pt1 | contig 11395 bp, 9 predicted proteins | sample PonA232FremontCA_2_FD_13235 | JGI IMG/M metagenome (IMG submission 13235) | reverse complement strand
GGCCTGCAACTCCCTGTACCGGGTCACATCCAGGAGAGAAACCACAGTCTGCTTTGTTCCCGGAATCAGGTCAGCCGTGATATATGTGTTCTTGATATTCCCATTGCGGTCGATGATGTCCGTCTCGTACTTGCGCGGTACGGAAGTGTCGCCGCTTCTTCGCCGCCAGTGATAGCTGAGTATCTTTTCCACATCGCCCGGGTTGGCGATAAAGGGCATGAAGCTGATCTTCCCCTCGATCTCCTCCTTGCTGTATCCGCTCATCTCCTCGAATTCGGCGTTGACCATGGAAATGGTGCCATCCTCCTCGATGATCTCGGTAGCGGTCCCGGTGTTCTCGAAAATCGCCCTGTATTTCCTGGCGTTTTGTTCCAGATCGCGCTCTGCCTGCTTGCGGGCGGTCATATCCGTATATACGGCCACGATCCTTTGCAGCTCGTTCTGCCGATAAATAGGCGCTCCGGAAAAAAGGACATAGATTGGAGAGCCGTCCCTGGTATAGCGAACCGATTCCGCGGAAGTCACCGTTTCTCCGGCAAAGACTCTTTGGGTAAAGTCCCTGGCCTCCTCAGCCACATCCTCTCTGCTGATGAGATCGTCGAGGTCGCGGCCTATGGCCTCCTCGGCGCTATATCCGAATATTCGCTTGGCTCCCTCATTCCAGTCCAGAACCCTGTGTGAGGTGTCCAAAGTCACAAAGGCGTCCGGAGCATTCTGAAACACCGTTTCCAGCTCCCGCAGCCGTACGTTGTGTTCATCATCAATACGCTGCCGTTCCTCGAGCTCACGCTCCAGAGTCTCAACGCGTTTTTGGAGCTCTTCATACGTCGGCTCTCGGGTCATACACGTCCCTCCGGCTCCCCGCGGTTCCCCGGAAAGGGCTTGGAGGAGCAAGCTTGGGTATCAAGCAATAAACAGAGGAGTGGGCGTTCTCCGGGTTTTTTATAACATACTCGGATGGCTCAGGGAATGGTGACGGAAAAAAATATATCTTGAGCGGAACGCACGCAAGTCGGGCAATCGCTGTGTTGCTTCGAAGAGTTTTCAACGGCCCGTCAGGCGTGGTTGCGGAGCTTGAGCTCCACGGGGTGGGGATTGAGGTAGATCTGTTGGCCCAGGTAAGGTTCCCGGTATTTCCGCACGAAGTGATTCATCAGGGTCACGGGCACAATGAGCGGAACGTATCCCTGACGGTATTTGTCCACAATATCCAGGAATTCCTGTTTTTCGTCCGCGCTGAGCTCCTGTTTGAAATACCCGAGCATGTGGTGCATGACGTTCACGTGCTTGGCAATCGTGGTGGGGGTCCGCATGGCCCTGTCCAGCAGGCGCAGGTATCCGGGAAGGATTTCCTCGGGGGGATAGCTTTTGGCATGGGCCACGTACTGGCCCATTTCCTTGTACAGCTCCGGGTTGTGCGCCATGAGCAGGAGCTTGTGCCTGGAGTGGAAATCAACCAGGGCGCCGATGTCCGGCCCGTGCTTCTCCAGTTGGCGCCAGCGCCAATAGACGAAGACGTGCTCAATGAACCGCTCCCGCAACCTGGGATCGTTGAGTCTGCCTTCGTCCTCCACGGGCAGAAAGGGGAAGCGGTTCATGACCATTCTGGCCCAGATTCCGACACCTGTGGCTCCGGGCATCCCCTGCTCGTTATAGACCTTGATCCGTTCCATACCGCTGCTGGGTGAACGGCTCTTGAAGATATAGCCGCAGATATCCGCCTCCGCGAGCTCCTCCAGCTTTCCGCGCCCCCATTCCTGCATCTGATCGGTATAGTCCTGCTGGGAATTCCGGGTCATCAATCTGGGGGAATCGGCATCGCCCACAAGACGCAGAGACTCCCGAGGAACGGGCATTCCGCATTCCACCTCCGGACAAACAGGGACATACTCGAAATAATACCCCAGAGTGTCGCGAACGTAACGGTTCAGCTTATGTCCCCCGTCATAGCGAACGGAGTGACCGAGAAGGCAGGTGCTCACACCGAGAGTGATCTTCTCCATAAAAGGGTCCCTCGTCCTAACTCCCCCAAGGAAGCAAGAAGATCAAAGGATCGGGAAAAAAGGAAACGCCAACTGTCCCCTAAGAACATTCACTAAAGATAACCCGAAAACAGGGAGCTGTAAACAACCCCTACTCCAAACGCCTCTCCACAGGGAGCACCAGGGCCTGGAGATGGCGGTGCGACTCCTTTTCCTCCTTGAATGCCTTCAGATCGGCAAGCAGATCCTCCAGGACATCCTCGGCCACCTGGGCCTGCACAAAGCTGATGCTTCCGGGAAAGACCTGATCTCCGTAATGCTTGCCATCCCTGTCCCTGCCCTCGACCATGGGAATACGGACGAAGTCCGATATTCCGTGCCTGTCCAGAATGACTTCAATGTTCTCCGAAAACTCGAAATGGAAGGTGATGTGCAGAATTTTCATGCACGCTCCCTTGGCCTTTGAGCGCTCCGTGATGCCGGATGCGGTTGATGTTACAGAACAGAGGAGGCGAATACGGCAGCCCCCGCGGCAACGGCCGCGGCCAGAATCAGGAACAGGCCCCTGTGCCGCAGGATGGTTCGCTGCAGGCTGTCGAACAGGGTGTAGACCACCGGGATGATCAGAAGGGTCAAGGCGGTGGCCGCGAACATCCCCATGGAAATGGCCACGCCCATGGGGGCCCTGGCCGCTCCGCCGGCCCCGTATCCCAGCGCGATGGGCATCATGCCCAGGATGGTGGACACAGCGGTCATGAGCACCGGCCGAAAACGCACCTCGGCCGCCTGTCTGGCAGCCTCCATGACCGAATTGCCCCGAGCGACCAGGACGTTGGCGTAGTCCACGAGGAGGATGCCGTTCTTGGTCACCAGTCCCATGAGCATGATCAAACCGATGAAGGAGAAGATGTTCATGGTCATATCCAGGGCGTACAGGGCCCCGAAAGCGCCCACCCCGGCCAGGGGCAGGGTCATGAGAATGGTGAAGGGGTGGAGAAAGGACTCGAACTGGGCCGCGAGAACGAGATAGATAAAGACCACTGCGAAGGCCAGGGTCACGGTCAGGTAGAAGAAGGACTCGCGGAAGTCCTGGGCCTGGCCGGTGATATCCGTGTCGAAGTCCGCGGGGAGCTCCTGGTCCAGATAGGCCTCGAGCTTGGTCAGGGCCGTTCCCAGGGGGACATCCGGCGGAGTCTGGGCGCTGATGGTGGAGGAGCGCCCGCGGTTGAAGTGGTGGATGGAGCTCGGGCCCACGCCTTCACCGATGCTGACCACGCTGTCCAGAGAAACCATCTCTCCTTGATCATTGCGGGTGTAGACCCTGGAAAGAACCTCCGGAACGACTGTATCCCGGCCCATCTCCGTGATCACGTCGAAGCGCTCGCTTTGCCGCTCGATCTTGCTCACGGTGGGCTCGGAAAAGAGGTAGCGCAGGGTGTTGGAGATCCTGGCCACGGAAATGCCCATTTCTCCGGCCTTGTCCCTGTCGATATCCACGTTGACCTCGGGCTTGTCCAGCTTCATGTTGGAGCGCACCCCCACAAACTCGGGCTGATTGCGCATCCAGTCCATGACCTTTTCCTGCTGTCCGGCCAGCTCGTCCAGATCGGGATGGTTCAGGACGATCTGCAGCGGGGCCTCGGCACCGCCTGGTCCCCCGGTTTCCAGGACATAGGCCTTCACGCCTGTTATCCCGGACAGCTTCTGCCGGACATTGTCCATAACCTGCTGCTGGCTCAGCTCCCGTTGGCTGTGATGGGTGAGGCGGACAAAGCTGATGCCCTCGTTGACCTGTCCGGGACCCGCCCGGGAGAGCCCGATGGCCAGGAAAAAGGAGCGTATCTGCGGCACATCGCCCAGGATATCCTCGACTTCGCGGGCAAAACGGTCCGTGTGCTCCAGGGTGGAGCCCTCCACGGATTCGAAGGAGATCATGAACTCGCTCTTGTCCACGCTGGGGGAAAACTCGGACTCGAGCCCCATGAACAGGGCAATACCCGTGGCGAAGGCCACAATACCGATGCCCACGGTGATCACGCGCCAGTTGAGGGCCGCATTCAGGATAGGCCGATAGATGCGGCCCAGAAAATTCAGAAAGGGATTCGTTATCCGCAAAAGAAGCGGTTTGCGCCCTTGCTCCGGTCCCTTGAGATAACGGGAGCAGAGCATGGGGGTCAGGGTCAGGGCGGTGAAGGTGGAGGCGAAGACGGTGACCGTCACGGTCAGGCCGAATTCATTAAAAAAACGGCCGATCATCCCCGGCATGAAGGCCACGGGAATGAAGACGGCCCCCAGGGCCAGAGAGTTGGCGATGGCCGCGAAGGCGATCTCCGTGGTGCCGGTTCTGGCCGCGGGCTTGGACTCGGCCCCGTACTCCATGTGGCGGTAACAGCTCTCCAGAACCACGATGGCGTCGTCCACCACGATCCCGATAACCAGGATGAAGCCGAGCAAGGAAAGCACGTTCAGGCTGAAGCCCAGATAGAAGATCATGGCCATGCCCGCCAAAAGGGAGGAGGGAATGGCCACGCAGGTGATGAGCGTCCCCCGCGCGCTGCCCAGAAAGATGACCACCACGAGCATGACCAGCACCGTGGCGATGAAAATGGTCTGGAAGAGGTCGTTGATGTTTTCCTGAATGTATTCCGAGTCGTCCGAGGCGATCTGGTAATTCAGCCCCGGAGGAAACTCCCGGGAAAGCTCATCGATCTCATCGCGGACCCGTTCCACCAGCTCCACGGTATTGGCGTCGGATTGCTTGACGATGCCCAGTCCCACGGACTTTTCCGTGTTGAAGCGGGCCACGTTGCGCTCGTTCTCCACGCCGGCCCGGGCCCGGCCCACGTCGTCAAGACGCACCGGCGCGCCGTCGCGGTGGGCGAGGATGAGGTCGTTGAAGGGCTCCGCGGAGGAGAACTGGCCCTCCACCTTGACCAGGAACTCGCGCTTCTCGCTCTCGATGCGCCCGGCAGGGATGTCCGTGTTTTCCCGCTGGATAACCCGCACCACGTCCTGGGGCGTCAAGCTGTATGCCGCGAGCTTGTCCGGATCCAGCTCGATGCGGACGGCGTAGTCGCGCTCTCCGCCCACCACGATCTGGCCCACACCGGGAAGCCGCTCGAGCTCATCCTGCAGGACGTTGTCCGCGTATTGGGTCATGCGCACCGCATCCCAGCGCTTGTCACCGGTTATGGTGATCCACATGACCGAACGCGCGTCCGGGTCCACCTTGCGCACGATGGGTTCTTCGCTGTCCTCGGCAAGATTCGGCTGTGCCCGGCTGACCCGGTCCCGCACGTCCTGGGCGGCTATGTCCACGTCCCGGGAGAGCTCGAATTCCACGGTGACTTCGCCGACCTGCTCCCGGCTGGTGGAGGTGATCTCCTTGATCCCCTCGATGGTGTTCAGCTCCTCCTCCAGGGGCTCCACCACCTCGGTCTCGACAACCTCGGGATCGGCTCCGGGCAGGACCACGGAAACGTTGACGATGGGGAAGTCGACGTCCGGGAACTCCCTGATGGCCATCTGGGTGTAGCCGAAGATCCCGAAGATGGTGATGACCAGAAAAAGGACCACTGTCAGCACTGGGCGGCGTATACAGAAATTCCAGATCATGATGTGTCTGTCCGGGGGTTTGTTCGTGTTCGAGGCGCTGGTTGCGTGCGGGCGCGTGATTACGCGTTTACCGCTGTCCGGATCTTTCGGATTCTGCCTATTTCAGCGTGTCAGGAAACGGAAAGAGGGTCGCTTTTGTGCAGGCCCGTCCGTCAAAAACTCCCATTCATTCCGGCCGCATCCAGCAACCGGGCCGTCAGGAAGTTAATCCTCCGCGGCTTCGCCTTGTCCGCATATCCGGGCTCCGTCCTGGACGGAGATGTGTCCGGTGCTGATCACGGTTTCACCGGGCTCCACGCCTTCGCGGATTTCCACGATCCCGGGTTTGCGAAGACCGATGCGCACATCCCGGGCTTGGGCGGTGCCGTTTTGCACGGTAAAGACCATATATCCTTCCCGAGTGGGAATCAGGGCCTCTTCAGGGATGACCGTTGCGTTCTCCCGCTGATCGACAGTGAGGCGCACAGAGGCGAATCCTCCGGGCAAGAGGCGTTCCTGGCTGTTTTCCACAGTCGCCTTGATCCGCAGGCTTCTGGTGCTCCGATCGATCACTGGATTGAGGAAGGTGATCTCGCCGCTGAAGGTCTGCTCCGGATAGCCCGGCATGGAGAGGCTCACCTTCTGCCCCTTGCGGACCCTGGAAATATGCTTTTCGGAAACGGTAAAGGCCACTTCCAGGTCGTCATTGCGGGTAAGGGACACGAGAGGGGTTCCGGCCTGGACCACGTCTCCGGACTCAACCAGGGATTCGCCGAGAATCCCGCCGAAAGGAGCGCGAATGCGGGTATCCAGCAGATTTTCCTCGATCTCCTCGATCTCGGCTTCCAGACGGTTCACCTGGGCCCTGGCCGCGGCGTACGCGGTGAGGGCCTCGTCGCGGGACTGTTCCGAGCCCACCCCCCTGTCGAAAAGATTCTGTTGCCGTTCGTAGCTCCTGCGGGAGTTTTTCATGCGGGCCTCGGCCTCGCTGAGGCCGGCCTTCCGTGCCTGAAGACGCTTCCGGAGCTTGGCCGCATCCAGGGAGACCAGCAGGTCTCCCTCCTCCACGCGCTGGCCGTCCCGGAAATGGATCTTTTGCACCGATCCGCCTATTTCGGACTTCACGGTCACTTCCTGGATCGCCTGGAGAGTTCCGATGCCATGGAGAATGACGGGAAGATCCTTCTGTCTGGCATTATCCAGTTCCGCTTCCACGCATTCCTCCTGGCCGAATGCGGGCGAGAATGCCAGGAGCAGGGCGATTCCGACAGCGAATCCCACGAGGGGCTTGAAGCAAAGCGATTTCCACTGTTCTGCGCGCATTTAGTGCATCTCCTTGCCTGCGACGAGTTCCTGTTGCAGGACACCGGTCACCAGTTGCAGCCGAACCATGTCCAGCTCATAGGAATAGCGGGCCTTGGCCAGTCGGTTCTTGGCCTCGTTCAGGGCGGTGAAGGCGTCCACCTGATCCACCGAGGAAGCGGCCCCTTCCTCGAACTGGGCGGTGACCTGCCTGTAGTTCCGTTCCGCGGACTCTACCTGTTTTTCCAGCTGCTGGATCACGCTTTGCTGGGTCTGCAGATCCAGATACACGCTGCGCACCTGTTGCCGGATCTCCCTCTGCAGGCGCCTGCGTTGGACCCTGACCTGCATGAGCTCCGAGCGGGCCTTCTCCAGTTGGGCCTTTTCCCTGCCTCCGGTAAAGAGGGGGTAGGTCAGGCGCAGGGAGGCACTCCAGTCCTGCCGATTGTCCTCCCCCGGGAAAATATCCGGCTCGTCCGTACGGGTGTAGGTGCCGTGCGCGCTGAGGCGGGGAAAGTAGTCCGCCTCTTCGCCTTCCCTGCTGGCTCTGGCCGCCTGGATGCGGTTAGCCAGCCCTTCCAGGTCCTTCCGATAGGCCAGGGCCCTGGAATACAGGCTTCGCATGGTGGCATTCGCGGCCATTTCCCGTTCATCCGGATGCTCGAGCTTGTGGGAAAGCTCGTCCACACCCATTTCCAGGGCCAGCTGTTCCCGGGCCACATCGTACTGGTTCTCGGCCCGCTCCAGCTGTTCCTCGGTCTGGGCCACCTGGACCTCGGCCCGGAGGACGTCGGTTTGGGTCGCTACACCCACTTCCCGGCGACTCTGTGCCCGCTCCAGCTGAGCCTGGGCCCGCTCCCGGGCGCTTTCCGCGATCTGGATCGAGCGCCTGCCGAGCAGAACCTCGTAGTAGCTCGAGGCGACCCGGAAGAGGACTTGCTGCACGCTGCGGAAATGCTCGGCGCGGGAGCCCTCCAGAGACTCCTTCGCCGCGTCCCTGTCGGACCACCTTTTGCCCCACTGGTAAAGGTGCTGGTCCAGCTGCAGGCTCGCGGTCCCGTATTCCTCTGGTGTCCCAGGCTGTCTTGGAGACTCCTCCCTCAGCTCCTTCTGCCTGGTGTACTCCCCCTGGGCTGTAAGCTGCGGGTAGAGCCCGGCTGTGGCCTGGGTCACATCCTTGCGGGCCTGCACCACATTCTCCCGGGAAGAGGCGATATCCTGGTTGCGGGACATTGCCCTCTGGTAGGCCTTTTCCAGGGTCAGTTCCGTGGCGTTCCGCGTGCCCTGCGCCCAGGACCCTGTGCCCAGAAGAAGCACAAGGAGGCATCCGAGGACGCCCATCCACCATTTTCTCTTTGTCGTGGCAATTGCTGATCGCATGAGTCACCTCGTCGGACTATTGCAATGATTCAAGAGGAGTCTCGGGATTGCGGATACCGTCAAGGAAGACCTCCGGAATGAGGTCCCGCGAGTATTCGATGTCCTCATTGGATATGATGGCCCAGCGCATGAAAGACCACATTGTATTGTGAAAGAGAAGGGCGAGTTTGTCAGGGTCCTGGGACCGAAAGATGCCCTGGTCCATCCCGGAGCGGAACAGGGCGCTCAAATGGCCCCGTATGCGGATATCGTTCTGCATGAGCTCGCTGGAAACGCGGCCCACGCGCTGTTTGCCCTCCGTGAGCACGATCTCGATGAGCTCCCGGGAATTGCGGAAGAAATCGAAATAGGTGTCCAGGCAGTTGTGGAGGGACTGCAAGGGGGTTTGGCCGGAGCGTACCGCTGCCTCGATTCGGTCCTTCAACTCGTAGGAACCGTTCTTGATGAGGGTGGCGAAGAGCTGTTCCTTGTTGCCGAAATGGCGATACACAGTCCCCTTGCCCACGCCCGCAGCCGCGGCAATATCGGAGACAACTGTCTGGTAGAAGCCTTTTCGGGCGAATTCCCGGCGTGCGGCTGCAAGAATGTTTTGATTTGTTGACTCGGTCGACATGTGACAATCCTTTCCGGACGGACCAGTCCGTCCGGATAAATAATGTAGGCTCAATCCCTGTCTCTGTCAACGACTGTTTCAATCACAATCCACAAGAAAGGGCAAAAGAGGGGCCAACTTGAGCAAAGGGATTGTTCTACCGGGGGAATCCTGATAAGATAAAAAGAATCGGTTCAGTATCCTGGATACTGGAATCATGCATCCAGCAGGGAAACCGAGAAGCGTTGAGTGGTCAATCAGGCAAGCTCCGTTTGGACACGCAAACCAAGCATAAAAAGGGAGGGGGGAATTATGCCGGGATCCACGTACAAATTCATCGAGCTGGTCGGAACGAGTGAAAATTCCTGGGAGGAAGCGGCAAAAATAGCGCTTCAGTCCGCATCCTCGTCACTGTCGGATCTACGGATTGCGGAAGTCGTTACCATGGATATGAAAATGGAGGAGGGCAAGCCCCTCCTCTTCAGGACAAGGCTCAAGGTTTCCTTTAAGTATCGTCAACAGGATTGACGCCCCGCATACGGGGCTGATCCCGCCCAAGCTCCGCCCCCGGAAACGACGGATGGCGAGGGGCGAATCGTCAGAGACCCCGGGCTCATTCCCCAAACCGAGTCCGGGGTCACTGACGCTCCGCCAGCCGGTTTTCCATGGCTCACAGAGAAAATTTCCGACTTCAGGAATTGAGCCACTCCTTGCCAACCCGACCCAGTGCGTGATACATCCAATGCGAAGAGAAAAGCCGATTCGGAATTCCTTCCAAAATGCCCCTATTGTGGGAGGAACAAGCACTCGCTTCAGGACTGGTAAGCCGATAAATCCCTAAATCACTCAGGAGGTAGGAATGACTCGATTTCAACAAAGCAGCTCATTGATCCGGAAGTATACAATCCTGGCGCTTGTTGCGCTTTGCTTGATTGCCTTTGGTTTCAGCCAGGCTTCCGCGCAACAGGAAGGCGCGGGCGATGGCCAGCAGAATAAGGAGCTCCAGCAGGCGAAGCAAACAGCCCAGAAATATTCGGAAAAGCTNCGCAAGATCCAGGAAGCCGCCATGGAGAAGAATCCTGAGCTGAAAAAGCAGCGCGAGGAGCTGAAGAATCTTCAGGAAGAGAAGATGAACGAGATCGTTTCCAAAAACGCCACGCGCATGGAAAAGCTCAAGGCCCGCATGAAGCTCAGGCAGGACAAGGAGCTCCAGCAGAAGCGGAAAAGCCTGCAGGAGGACTTTCTGGAAGCCATGAAGAAAGAGGATTCCAAAACCCAGGAGTACCTGGACAAGTTCAGCAATGCCCGCAAGAAGATCCGCAAGATCAACCAGCAGCGGCAGCAGCAGGGTCAAGGCCAGGGCATGCAACAGCAGCAGTAAGGTGAGCCCTTTCCAGCGCTCACGCAGCGAAGACCCTCTGTAGAATAGTGGGAATCGTTCAAGGCGCTTTTCAGCCCGCGGGACAGAATATGTTCTGCGGGCTGATTTATGTACGGAAGGAGAAGCTGGAGATTGGGAGATAATAATGTCGCGTTAGTGGAAATCCAAGCTGATAAGGCGTAAACGGGACTCAAAAATTCAATGAGCCTGATAAGCAATCAGATCTTTATTCACTAGGAACAATCCCGGCTCAAAATTCGGCTGTGAGGCTTTTGTGAGGAGTGGTATCCGGGAGGTGTCCTATAATGTAACATACAGGCAATGTGCGGCGATATACCTTACATGTTGAACGTAAACCATATCTGGAAACCGCAGAAAGGAGACAAGAAGGGCGAATCGGAAAGGTCGGAACGGTGAGAAACACTCCAGTAGCTTTACGGGCTTATAGAGGGGCTATTCATGAGATGAAAAGTAACTATTCACCACTTCTCTAGCCTCAGCATAAATGGTCACGGAGTTTTTTGAAGCAATTCTCCGGAGGTCCGCCCGATTTTTTAACGCTCGCCACGTGGGGGGAACCCGACCGTGAACATGCTCATCATGGCCTAAAGCTCATTGCTGAAGATATCCTGCCGAGCATTGGAACAACAGCAACGAACGAGAGTCGGGAGGGGGCAGGGATGCCCGCGTGGCGAGCATTAGAAAATCCAGAGGCGAAGGTACAGGATGAAAAAGGCCACGTGACCTTTTACGGTTCCGCAAGGTGGTGAATAGTTACGGGCAAAAAAGAGGGCAGGTTATATAGCCTGCCCTCTTTTTTCACGGAAAATGGTGGAGGCGGCGGGAATTGAACCCGCGTCCAGGGATACTACGCCTGAGCGTCTACAGGCTTAGGTCAGGTTTTTCTTTAGTCGACGAGTCCCCCCTGACCCGGGTGCCCATCGACGAGCCTTCCTTGAGGATTCACCTTTTTGCCGGAAGGCGGGCAAAAAGGCTAGCCTGATGATGTCGTCGCCCCAAAAGGCCTATCAGGCTTCAACCCAATGGGGCGCTGGCTGTCTTAAGCAGCCAGGGCGTACTCGTAGTCGTCGTTGGCAAGTATGTTTTGCGCCGCGTGTTTAACGAGGCCTCGCGGCGACCTCGGCCTGCAGCCCAAGCTTCGCT
>JGI1684J13235_1000794_pt1 | contig 11411 bp, 13 predicted proteins | sample PonA232FremontCA_2_FD_13235 | JGI IMG/M metagenome (IMG submission 13235) | reverse complement strand
GCACTCGCTGACAGTGCGCGCGAGGAAGGCCTTAAATTCTAGCTGAGGTTGATAATGGCAGGAAATGAACTGGGCTACATTGAAAAGATTGTTCATTTGAACAGAGTGGCCAAAGTCGTCAAAGGCGGCCGCAATTTTAAGTTCAGCGCCCTTGTTGTTGTCGGCGATGGTCAGGGGAAGGTGGGCACTGCCCAGGGTAAGGCCAATCAGGTACCTGATGCAATCGCCAAGGGCACAGAGCGCGCCAAGAAGACACTTTATGACATCCCTGTACTGGACGGCACGCTTCCCTATCAGGTTGTCGGCGACTATTGCGGGGCAAGGGTTCTTATCAAGCCTGCCGGCGCGGGAACCGGCATTATTGCCGGAGGCCCCGTGCGTGCCATCATGGAGGCACTCGGTGTGACGGATGTGCTTACCAAATCCCTTGGTTCCAACAATCCGGTGAATGTGGTCAAGGCCACGCTGACCGGCCTTCTCGAGTTGAGAACCCCAGAGGAAGTCAGTCGCGTACGGGGAAAGGAACTCTCAATTTCCAGATAAGATGAGGTCGAAAATGCAGGTAAAATTGGTGCGAAGCCCCAATAAGCGGACGCCTAAACAGCGCAGAAATCTGCAGGCCCTCGGATTGACCCGGATCAATCAGGTTCGCAACCACTCCGACGATCCGACCATTCGGGGCAAAATCAACAAAGTCAAGCACTTGGTCGAGGTGAAGCGATAATGCGTATTCACGAGCTCAAAGCATTCCCGACAGATCAAAAGAAGCGGAAGCGACGAGGTCGAGGCCCCGGAAGCGGCCTCGGATTTTCCGCCGGAAGAGGCGTCAAGGGCCAAAAGAAGCGAGCGGGTCAGAGTATACATCCCACATTCGAGGGCGGCCAACTGCCTCTCGTGCGCAGAGTTCCCAAAAGCGGATTCAAAAGCCCTTTTCCGGTCAAGTACTCCATTATAAACCTCAAGGATCTGGAATCGAAATTCTCCGGGCAGACGGACGTCGGAATTGACGATCTTTTTCAGGCCTGCGGCAACAAAGCCCCGGTCAAGGTCCTTGGTGAGGGCGAGCTCAAACGGCCGTTGCGTGTCGAGGCGCATCGATTCAGCAAGTCCGCCCGGGAAAAGATTGAGGCCGCGGGCGGTGAAGCCAAGGCATTGGAGGAATCCTAATTGGCTCAAGGCTCACAGTCCCAGTCCGGATTCAAGCAGCTGCGGAACAAGATTCTTTTCACCTTCGCCATGCTGACTGTCTATCGCCTGGGTATTCATATCCCTGTACCGGGCGTGGACAGTGAGGCAATCTCCGATTTTTTCGCCAATGCCCAGAATACCCTGTTCGGCCTTTTTGACATGTTTTCCGGCGGTGGGCTGAGCCGGCTTTCTGTTTTTGCCCTGGGCATTATGCCCTACATTTCCGCGGCGATTATATTTGAGCTTCTCGTCGTGGTCAGTCCTGAGCTGGAGCGATTGAAAAAGGAGGAAGGCGAGGCCGGGCGCAAGAAGATCAATCAGTACACTCGCTATGCGACAGTATTGATCACCCTGGTCCAGGGATCGGGCATAGCATTCGGCCTGCAGAAGATGACCAGTCCCTCCGGGGCCCCTGTCGTACCGGATCCCGGAATTCAGTTTGTCCTGACCACTGTGATCACAATGGTCACCGGCACCATTTTCATTATGTGGCTCGGGGAACAGATTTCCGCCCGCGGCATCGGCAACGGCATCTCCCTGATCATTTTCGCCGGCATCGTGGCCAGGATTCCGGGCGCCCTGACCAAAACCTACAGCCTCTTGAGCACAGGCGAGTTGACCTTTTTTGTGCTCTTGCTTGTTATAGCCTTCATGGCAGGAGTTCTTGCTTTCATATGCTTTATGGAAACATCTCAGCGCAGAATTCCCATCCAATATGCCAAAAGAATGATGGGTCGTCGAATGTATGGGGGTCAGTCTACACATCTCCCCTTACGCATTAATACTGCAGGAGTGATACCGCCGATTTTTGCCTCATCGATTCTCATGTTTCCAGCGACAATCACAAACTTTTCGCAGGTTGCCTGGCTCCAGGATATTTCTGCCTATCTTCGACCGGGCTCTTTGCCCTATACCATCGTCTACGTAGGATTGATCATCTTTTTCTGCTTCTTTTATACAGCCATTGTGTTCGATCCCAAGGATGTTGCCGAAAACCTCAAGAAGCAGGGCGGATTTATCCCCGGCATTCGTCCGGGCAAGCAGACCAAGGAATATATCGATAAGGTCCTATCTCGACTTACTTTCTGGGGTGCTCTTTACGTAGCCGCGATTTGCGTGATTCCCATGCAGTTGATCAACCAGCTGAATCTCCCCTTTTACTTTGGGGGCACGGCTTTGTTGATTGTCGTCGGTGTGGCCATTGATACCATGACCCAGGTACAATCCCATTTGATTACCCATCAATATGAAGGATTGATGCAAAAAGCTAAGAAAAAGGGTGTGTTATAGTTATCTTTGAGGAGTAAGTTATGAAAGTAAGACCTTCCGTGCGAAAAGTATGTCCTAAGTGCAAAGTGATTAAGCGAAAGGGCATTTTGCGCGTAATTTGCACCAATCCTCGCCATAAGCAAAGGCAAGGCTAACTGGAGGTTCAAAGTGGTACGAATCGCTAGTGTTGATTTACCCAAAAATAAGCGATTGGATGTGGCCCTGACATACATTTACGGAATCGGCCATTCCACAGCTGTATCGATCCTGGATTCTCTGGGTGTCGACTGGACCAAGAAGACCGACGATCTTTCCACAGACGAGGTCAACACGCTTCGACAGGGTATCGAGCAGAACTATAAGGTCGAGGGAGACCTCAGACGCGAGGTGAACGCGAATATCAAGCGGCTCATGGAAATCGGGTGTCATCGGGGGAATCGGCACAANCGCAATCTCCCCGCCCAAGGCCAGAGAAGCAAGACGAATGCGCGCACCCGAAAAGGTCCCAAGCGATCCCTGATCGGCAAGAAGAAGAAATAACCTTTTGGAGTGAAAGCATGGCGAAAGCGAAAAGGTCCACCAAGAAAAAGGTCAAAAAGAACATTCCCAACGGGATGGCCCACATTAATGCAACCTTTAATAACACAATCGTTACATTTACCGACATGAGCGGAAATGTCGTGAGCTGGGCCACTGCCGGAATGTCCGGCTTCAAGGGCTCCAAGAAGAGCACGCCCTATGCCGCCCAGGTCGCGGCTTCGACTGCAGCCAAGAAGGCCCAGGAACACGGGATGCGTTCTGTGGGCATATTGGTCAAGGGACCCGGATCAGGACGCGAATCCGCGATGCGCGCCATCAATAATGAGGGATTCAAGGTTTCCTTTATCCGGGATATTACCGCAATACCGCATAACGGCTGCCGTCCGCCCAAAAGGCGTCGTGTCTAAGTCAGGATTTGTAGAGGAGGGAGAACATTGGCGAGATATACTGGTCCGAAATGCAGGTTGTGCCGGCGAGAGGGCACGAAGATATTCCTCAAGGGCGACAGGTGTTACACTGATAAGTGCCCCTACGAGCGTCGGCCCTATCCACCCGGACAACACGGCAGAAAGAGAAAGAAGTCTTCCGACTATGAGAACCAGCTGCGCGAGAAGCAGAAGGTTCGACGCATGTATGGCATATTGGAGGATCAGTTTCACCACTATTTTCTGATTGCCGAACGTCAGAAGGGTGTTACCGGCACGAATCTTCTGCGCCTTTTGGAAATGCGGCTGGACAATATCATCTATAAGATGGGGTTTGCCAATTCCCGCGATCAGGCCCGTCAACTCGTACGCCACGGCCATGTCCAGGTGAATGGCCGCAAGACCGATCTTCCCTCTGTTCAGCTTAAGGCCGAGGACGAGATCGCGGTGTCCGAAAAGGGCAAGAAGATCCCCTTTGTCCAGGAAGCTTCTGATGTCGTCGACAGGCGCGGCATTCCGGAATGGATCGAAATCGACAGCCAGGAATTCAAGGGAAGGATCAAGCAGAAGCCTGAGCGTGAGGATATCACCTTCCCCATTAATGAACACCTTATCGTCGAGCTCTATTCCAAATAACCACGAAATAGTTCGAGCTGGATACCATATGACTCAACAGAATGAAGACAGGGCGGTGAACAACCGAAATTGGACCGAGTTGGTCAAACCCCAGTCCCTTCAGCGCGACCCGAAATCAGGCGATACATACGGAAAATTCGAATGTGAGCCATTGGAACGCGGTTTTGGGATCACATTGGGAAATGCCCTTCGCCGTGTTCTTCTTTCCTCGCTTCAAGGGGCTGCAATCGTCGCCGTCCGCATTGAGGACGTTCCGCATGAGTATGCCGCCATCCCTGGCGTCCAAGAGGATGTAACCGACGTTGTCCTTAATCTGAAGCAAGTGTGCCTTTCCATGGACACGGACGAGCCTCAGAAGCTCATTCTCCAGGCCAATGGGAAAGGCCCCATCACAGCGGCAGCAATCCAGGAGAATCAGCACGTCAAGGTTCTCAATCCTGAACAGCACATAGCCACCCTTTCCGAGGACCGTGAGCTTCAGATGGAACTTGAGGTCCGCATGGGCAAGTCCTATGTCCCCATGGAACAACAGACCGAATTCAGTGACCAGATCGGCGTTATTGTTCTCGATGCGGCCTTTTCCCCCATACGAAAGGTTGCCTATCATGTGGAGCAGGCCCGTGTAGGCCAGATGACAAACTATGACAAGCTGGTCATGGAGATCTGGACCGACGGGTCCCTCCGCCCCGAAGACAGCCTTGCCTACAGTGCGAAGATCCTGCGCGATCAATTGAGTTTTTTCGTCAACTTTGACGAAGGCAGCTCGGTTTCCTTTCAGCAGGACTCTTCCTCACAAGATATCGACGAGCGCCTCTTCAAGAGCATTGACGAGCTGGAGCTTCCGGTTCGAGCCAGCAACTGCCTGAAAAAGGCCAATATCCATCTCGTTGGCGAGCTTGTCCAGAAGACGGAAAACGATCTTCTCAAAGCCAAGAATTTCGGGAGAAAGTCCCTTGATGATATTTTGAAGGTTCTCCGCGACATGAACCTCGATCTGGGCATGCAGGTCGACAATTTCGAGGAAAAGTACAAGCAATGGCTGAAGAGGAAGGAAAATCATGAGACATAGGGTAAAAGGCCGTAAGCTGGGAAAGAATTGGGAGCATCGCAAAGCGATGGTTCGCAATCTGAGTAGGGCATTGATTGAGCGTGAACACATCCAGACCACCGAGCCCAAGGCCAAGGAGCTTCGCAAGCTCAGCGACAAGCTGGTCAGCTATGGCCTGGAAAACACGGTGCACGCCAGGAGAAAGGCCTACCAGATTCTCGAGGACCGTACCCTGGTCAAGAAACTCTTCGACGAGATCGCTCCTCGTTTTACGGACAGGCCCGGGGGCTATACCCGGATCATTAAGCTTGCTCAAAGGCGCAAGGGAGACGCTGCCCCCATGGCCGTCGTGGAGTTCACTTCCAAGCCNCAGTAAATACATCCCATGTGTACGGATATGTCAAAGCGGGGCNCAAGCCCTGCTTTTTTTTGTTTTGTTATATTATGATATGAAATCCAATNTATTCCAATTATGAATCTCAACCGTCTCACCACATTCTGTCGCGTTTATGAGTTGGGGAGTTTTTCCCAGGCNGCGGAAAGGCTTTATCTGTCTCAGCCCACTGTAAGCTCACACATCCTCGTTCTGGAGGAACAACTCGGGCAAAAACTCTTTGACCGTATCGGACGGCTCATAACTCCTACTCAAGCCGGGAAGCTCTTATATGGGCGCGCCATCAAGGCCATTGCAGAAGTGGACCGGGCGCTCGAAGAGATCAATGTGCTGCGGGACAAGGTCGCCGGCCCCCTTGTGGTAGGGGCCAGCACAATACCGGGGAATTTCTTTCTTCCCGCTGTTCTGCAGGAGTACAACAGACTCTATCCAGAGGTGTCTCTTCAGCTTCGCGTGAGCGATTCGGAAGCCATTTCCCGGCTCGTTGCCTCGGCGGAAGTGGATCTGGGAATCATCGGAGCCTCGAGCGAGGAGTCGGATCTGTCCAGTCAGCTCCTTGTACGGGACAGTCTCATTGTGCTCGGACGCGAGGATGTTATAGGCCAACTGGGAGATGACGGGCTGACTCGCGACGACGTGTTGCAAATGCCCTGGATAGTCCGCGAACAGGGCTCGGGGACACGCAGAGCCCTGGAACAGGGCTTGAAAGAGTTCGACCTGCGTCTGCCGGATCTCAGGGTAGTGGCAACTGTGGACAGCACAGTTGCTGTGCTCAAGTGCATTCAAGCCGGACTGGGCGTTTCCATTACCTCACAGTGGGCCGCAGACGAGATTGCCGGGATTGGTTCCGGAGTTCGGGGTGTTGACCCGGGCTGGGCATTCGAGCGATCCTTTTATATGCTGTGGCATAGACAGCGCACGCCATCATCCGCGGCGAGCTGTTTTTCACGGCTCCTGCAGCGGCACCTGGGGGTGTCTGATTCCACTGCCGGACAAGGAGCGGATCTCCATGAGTAAAGCGTCGAATCTGGTGCAAAGCGTTCAGGCCTCGGGGTGAGCCGCAAAGCTCGCTCCTGGGGACCTGGAGCAGATACTCGCGGATATTGCCTGGGAAGAGGACGACCGGATCATCCTTTCTCCGCGCGAAAGCGAGGATGCCGCTGTTGTCCGTTTTCCGCCGGATAAGGCCATGGTGCAGTCCCTTGATTTTCTGACTCCCGTGGTCAACGATCCCCACGGTTTCGGGCGTATTGCCGCTGCGAACTCGCTGTCGGATATCTATGCCGTGGGGGGCGAGCCCTATACGGCCATGAATATCGTGTGCTTCCCCAGCAAGGAACAACCGCTCTCGGTGTTGAAGGAGATTCTGCGCGGAGGCCTGGAGACGATCCGGGAAGCCGGGGCCATTATGTGCGGGGGACACAGTGTGGAGGATCGGGAAACTAAATACGGGCTGTCAGTGACCGGTGTCGTGGATCCCGATCATAGTGCGACGAATCGGGGAATCCGCCCCGGTGACCGCCTTTTTCTGACCAAGCCGCTGGGCACGGGAATCCTGGCCACCGCTATCAAGGCGGAGTGGCCCAGTGCTGCCCAACTGGAACGGGACCTCATAGCCTGGGCGGGTAAGCTGAACAAGGAGGCATCCAGGGCCATTCGGGAGCTCGGCTTGCAGGGAGCAACGGACATAACCGGATTCGGCCTCGGAGGGCACTGTCTGGAAATGGCACGCGCAGCCGGGCGCACCATCGAGCTCTGGTCGGAGCGGGTGCCTGTTCTGGAGAGCGCCCGTGAGTTGGCGGGCATGGGCATTCTTCCGGAAGGGAGCTACGCGAACAAGCACTTCTGCAGCTCCCAGGTGCATCACGGAGAGGGTGTGGACGAGCTGACGCTGGACCTTATCTTCGACGCCCAGACCTCAGGGGGGTTGCTCTTGGCGATTCCGGAGCAGCGTGTCCGGGAGGCGAGTGAGTTCCTGGAGTCGCTCGGTGAGCATGCCGCAGAAGTCGGTCGCGTATCAGGACGGAGCGAGACGGGACTGCATGTCCTCTAAAATGAGGCCAAGCACCTGCAGGAAATCTTTGTCCGTGGTGTCGATCCGAACGGCGTCCTCGGCTGCGCGCAAGGGGGCGATTGAGCGTTCGCTGTCCTGCCCGTCCCTTTTCCGGAGATCCCTTTTGATGGCCTCCAGGTCTCCATCATGGCCGTATTCCTCCCGCAGTTGAGCCAGCCTTCTCCTGGCGCGCTCCTCAGTGTCCGCCTCGAGGAAATACTTGAACCGGGCGTCCGGGAAGACCACGCTGCCCATGTCGCGTCCCTCGGCGACAAGGGAGAAGCTGTTTCCCAGCTCCTGCTGGCATCGGGTAAGGTGCTCGCGCACCACTGGAAGCCTGGCCACCTCGGACGCCCACATACCGATTTCCTCGCGGCGTATTGCCTCGTCCACCGGANCTCCGTTGAGCGAGAGAAGCGTGTTCTCCCCGGATCCGGAGAGGCTGAANCNGAGCCCCGTCAATTGGCTCTCCAGCCACTCGGCGGATTGCTTCCAGGCTCCTTNCCCGAGATAGAGGGCGATGCTTCTGTACATGGCCCCTGTATCCAGNTANTTGACTCCGAGATCGNAGGCCAGGCTGCGGGCCAGGGACGTCTTCCCCGTGCCGGCCGCCCCGTCCAGGGTGATCACCACAGGGTCATTATCAAAACGATTATTGAGCGCTCTTCGAATTTCGGGGGTATCCATCACACTTTCCTTTTTTCCTCAACACCCTCTTTAGCCCATATCAGTGAGAATGCGTTGCAGGGCCCGAACAAAGGCCCGGTTCTCGTCCTCCCTGCCGACGGAAACGCGCAGGAGATGGGAAAGGCCGTAGCTGCCGAGCGGACGAACTATGATCCCCTTTTCCAGCAGCCTTTGGTGCAGGGTCTGGGCATCCGCGGGCGGATGGAACATGAGGAAGTTGGCCTGGGAGGGATATACCCTGCAGCCCAAATCGGTTAACCGCTTTGTGAGCGCACGACGTTCACTCAATACGGTCTCCCGGGTCATGGAGCGGAAAACGGTGTCCTGAAGCGCGGCAATGCCAGCCTTTTCCGCCAGGATATTCACGCTGAAGGGGAGCTTGATCCGCTGGATAAGCTCGGCCAGCTCGGGATGCATGATCCCGTAGCCAAGACGCAGGCCTGCCAATCCGTACAACTTGGAAAACGTACGCAACAGAACGAGATTGTCCGTCTCCTCCAAGCAGGCAAGCGGGGAAAGCTTGGAAGGATCCTCTGCGAAGTCGACGTAGGCCTCGTCCACAACGAGAAGGGCCTGATCCGGCAGTCTCTGGGCAAAGCGCAGGATATTATCCGAATTTTCCGCGTATCCAGAGGGATTGTCCGGATTGGTCAGAAAAACGCAGGCGGTGCGTTTGTCGATGTTTTGCTCCAGGGCCCGCCAGGGGAAGCTGAAATCGCTGTTCAGGGGGACCCTGCGCACTTCGAAGCCGTTCAGCCCGGCCTGCATGCGNTAGATGCTGAAGCTGGGGTCCAGCAGCACCACATTGTGTTCTTCCGCGCGGCCGACAACTCGCAGAAGCAGGTCGATGAGCTCGTCCGAACCGTTGCCGGGGACCAGGCGGGATTCGTCGACGCCGAGATTCCGGGCCAGAGCGTGCAGCAGATCGGGATTGCCGGCTCTGGGGTAGCGGAACACGCTGGAGGCCTCTCTGGCGATGGTTTGCTTGACCAGCGGGGATGTTCCCAGGGGGTTTTCGTTGCTCGCCAGTTTGACGACCTGGTTAAGTTGATGGGCCTTCCGGATTTCCTGAATGGATTGTCCGGGGCTGTAGGGGGCAAATGTAGTGACCACTGGGCGCACCGGGAAGCGATCAAGGATGGATTGCTGCATGAGGGATTTTCCGAGGCGTTTTGAGGTACCGGACACTCTGGCGAATACGCAATGTGCCCCGGTTGAGCCAGGTGGCTTAACCGGGGCATATCTGGCTTGGCATTTTGGGGCCCGGATATGTGGGTTAAAACGTCCCGACGGACAGGATCCTTTTCACCAATTTGCCGGATTGCGAATTATCGATTGAGATTCCTTAGAGGATCTTGGGCCGAATAAAGACCAGGAGCTCACGCTTGGCCTCCCGAGAGAACTTGTTCTTGAACAGCCAGCCCAGAATGGGAAGGTTGGAGACTCCGGGGACGCTCTCCTGGGTCTCAGTCTGGGAAAGCTCCTGAACGCCGCCGAGGACAATGGTGTTGCCGTTGTCCACGATGAGCTTGGTCTCCACGCTGCGGGTCTCGATGTCGTTACCGGCGCCAACGGGGCTGTCGTCGCTGATCTGGATGTCCATGATCAGCTTGTTGTCGGGAGTGATCTGCGGGGTCACCGTCAGGTTCAGTGTGGCCTCGGTATATTCCGTGGTGGTTCCGCCGCTTTCCGACTCGGTCTGGGTCGCGATTTTGGTCCCCTGTTCCACGACCGCTTCCTGATTGTTCAGGGTCACGACCTTGGGCTTGGAGATGGTCTGGACCTGGTTCTCGCTTTCGCCGATCTGGAGCTGCGCGTCGAGCGCGTAGAGATCGGAGCCGGTAACCTTGGAGAGGAATCCGCCAAGACCTAAAGTCGCTGCCCCCTGTTGCGGGATAAGGTTGACCGCGTAACCGCTGCTGCTGGCGCTGATGCCGGAGGAGGTGGCAGGGGTGTCACCGGTGCCGTAGACTCCTCTTCTGTGGCCGTTGTTTTCATTGGTATAGCCCCCTCCCCATCTGAGGCCCAGACTCTCCGTGAAGTTCTCGGTGGCGAAGACGATACGGGCCTCGATGAGGACCTGACGCTCGGCTCGGTCCAGCTTGTCCACCACGCTCTTGACCTTGTTCAGACTCTCTTCCGTATCGGACACGATGAGCTGATTGGTCCTGGGGTCGTGGGAGACCTGGCCCCTGTCGGAAAGGAACTTTTGCACCTGGGATTGGAGGTTCTGTGCGTCACTGTAGTTGATCTGGATGTACTCCGTGCGGAGCGGCGCAAGGTCTTGTTTGCTCTGTTCTGCCTCTTTCGCGGACTTGCGCACCTGGATATTTCGCTGCTGTTCCTGGCGCAGCTTGTCGATGGGCGCGATGCGAAGGATCCTGTTGCCCACCTTTTTCATGCCCAGGNCCTTTTGGCGCAGGACATTGTCCATCACCTGGTCCCAGGGAACCTCATCCAGCTTGAGGGTGATGGTTCCGCTCACGCCCTCGTCCATGACCAGATTGAACTGACCCACGTCGGAAAGCAGCCGCAGGACGTGGGAAAGCTCGGCGCTTTGTACATCGATGGAGATGGGCTTGCCCGTGTATCGGTCCTGCATCCCGGGGACGATCAGTCCGTCGCCCAAGGTGTTCTGAAACTGGGCAATGGTTTCGTTTTCCGGCGAAACAGCCTGCTCGGGCTCTTCCTCGGCCTGCTCAGCTTTGTCCGAGCTTGAGCCTTCCATCTCGATTTGCGCGGTTTCAGTGGTCTTTTTCTTTTGCGCTGCGACCGCGAGAACGAGATCCCTACCCTGTCGCCTGATTTTAACCGGTATCCGATGGGTCATGGTGAGCTGGACCCGGCCGCCAGAGGGCGAGTTGCTCAAGAGGGCTTTTTGAACAGGGGATTGGAATTTGCCCAGATTATAGAGCTTGGTCTGGGGCGAGGGAATCCGGGTGCCCGGCAGGGCGAGATTGAGCTTGTTGTCCTCGCTGGGCCGCAGTTTGTATTCCAGGCTATCCTCCCCGGTCAGGACGACCTTGAGGCCGCCTTCCTCGGTCTCGTAGAAATTGATATCCCTCAGTCGGCGGACTCCCTGCTGCTCCGAAGCATCAGCTTCGTCCGCATCGGGGATGGCCAGGACGAGCTCCATGGTATCCGCATCCATTCGCGAAAGGGAATAGTTGG
>JGI1684J13235_1000793_pt1 | contig 11411 bp, 1 predicted proteins | sample PonA232FremontCA_2_FD_13235 | JGI IMG/M metagenome (IMG submission 13235) | reverse complement strand
AAACAGTACAAAAGGTTAGAAATTCTGCCAGAGAGTATGTAAAAGATCGCTCTCTGAATATGATTAACACTGTAGCAAGTAGACATATATCAGGTGATCAAGATCCTAAGATTACTGTAAAGAGTGATCCTAGAGTAGACAGTAATGGAGATAGCGGGAGTAGTCAGGATTCAAGAGCAAAAGTATCTATGAATCCTGGTATTGATGTTCCTGATCCACAGGCAGATGTTGTTAGAAATGCAATAAAGAAAAGACAAATAGCTGGAAAAATACAAAACAACGAGAATATAAGTAAAAATCAGTATGATAGAATAACTGAAATGATGAGTGCCACAGTGAGTGGAGGAAATCAATCCTCTGTTCCTGGTGCTCCAAGAAGTGGTCCAAACTCTGCATCTGCTACAGGTACACCACGTCCTGCCCAAGAGAGACAGGTAATCGATCAGTTTGGAGAAGCTACTTTTGAGGCATACAAGCAAATAAATAGAGCAGAGCAAAACATAGATGAAAGTCTTGGGGAGTTTGCTCTTGAGCAGAAATCTTATGACTTCTCCGATAGACCTAAACAGAGAAATCAGGTAGAAAGAAATATATTTGGGGAAAATCCTAAAAATCTACAGTCAGATAGGCTAAACCAAAATCAGATAAGAACATTGCTATCTGATGATTCTATGTTTAACCTAATGAATATCAATACCAATGGAGATTGGCTTATGGTCAAGCCAACTTCAAAAGCTGTAGATGCTATGGAGGGCGAAGGATTCTTTTCAGGTAGAGAGAAGCCAGATCCTGGACAGCCTATTCTTCTTAGCTACAAGGGGAGAGGTATTGGAGGACAAGGAACGAGAGAGGGTGGCTTTATTGATTCTATCACCAAGGGTCTACCAGAAGATGTGAGAAATAATATAAGACAGGGTAGAAAGGTTTCTGGTCAGAAGTTTGGAGAGGATTGGACTCCTGTTAAGACTCAGCCTGATGTAAGTATAAAGTTAGGAAACGTAGAAGTTGGCGGAGATCTTACTACAGGACCTAAATCTGTAAGACCTAGTTATAATGCAAAGGTCAAAGATCAAGCGGTAACATTTGGAGAGTTTTCTGATAGATTACTTGACAGTAATGTAGAGGAACAGGGTACTAGACAGGCTATGGGTATGTTGGCTCAGTATGCTAACTCTCTACCTATGGTGAGAGAGTTGATAAGAAATCCAAACACTGTTGATCGCCCTCTTGATGCTGGTACTATATCACAATTGATAGCAGACTGGCATGAAGACAGAGAAAGTATGGATGATAGACAGAAGGAGATAGTAAAGACTATTATGAACTCTCCCATTCCTGCTGACAAGCCAAAGGATGCTCTTAGTATAGCTGAAGAATACAAAAAGCTTCGATAATATGGCTAATGGTGATGGTCCTATCGCTACTTCTGACGATAGATCTATTGAAGAAACCTCTGAGTCTGCTTCTGATGAACTAGATCAGAGATCAAAGCAGCTTCAAACTCTCAGAGGTATAGCTGAGAGTGAGAGAGATAAATCTCCTGATTTAGATCTTCCAGATCCATCTGCATTTTCTCCTCAGCAGATGATATCTGGTACTGAGATCTCAGAGATACAGGAGCAACTAGGTACTAGGCAAATTGACTTTGCTACTCAGGATGTCCAGAAGATGAGGGCTGATGAGCAAGGTCCTTTTGAGACATTTGCTAAGGAAAGTCTCAAGCTCGCTCCTGAAATTCCTCTTACTGCTGGAGAATATGCAGGACATATTCTTGATATAGGATCATGGAATGCAGCTTATCATGGTGCTGAGTCTGTAGTAAAGAGAATGGCGGGGGCAAGTGCTGAGTCTGTTCAGCAGAGTCTAAATGATGCTAACTTTGAAGATGCGGGAAATGCCTTTACCAAGGCTATGAAGCAGGGTAGGGAGGCAGTAGATGAGGGAGAAGCTCTTGGTATTGACTTTGAGACATTCAGAGAAGATCCTGGTGCTACATGGGCTCCGTTTGACTCTGCATGGTGGATGCAACATGGCTCAGATCTAGTCCGAAGTGTAGCTGCATTTGGAGGTATTGCCTCTGCTGGTGGTGCAGCTACGAGAGGCGCAACAAGTCTAATGGCTAGAGCAGTAGGGGGAGGATCTAAGATGAGAGGCGCAATGCAAAAGCTTGGTCAATTTATGACTTCCACTGAGCTTGCCCAGGCAGAAGGAATGGCTGAGGCAACTCAGACTTATGAGCAAGTCAAGAGAAAAGCTAAGAGAGCACATCTTGATCAAGGAAAGACTGAGGCAGAGGCAATAAGACTAGCAGAAGATGCAGCAGGAAAAGCCGCAGCAACTACAGCAGGAATTACATTGGGAGCCATTCCTGCTCTCAACTATATGTCAGTTCTCCCTGCTTTTCGGGCTGGAAATAAACTGAGAACACTTGCCGATGCTGGACTGAATAGAAAGACAGGAAATACAGCACAGGAATGGCTAACCAAAGCAGGACAATCTGGTATGCCTCCTCAGTTTGCACGTAATCTGGGAGAGTATGCTAGAGAGTCAGGCTTTGAATCTCTCGAAGAACTTACTAACCAGCTTGCACAGGTAGAAGGTTCATATAGAGGCGAACAAATTGCTGGAATAGCAGATGCTTCTACTCTGGGAGAAAGAATCTCAGAAGAGGTTATAAGCTCTGAGGGTGCTCTTGCTGCTTCTCTAGGAGCAATAGGGGGTAGTGGTCAGAGAGCACTTATAAGAAATGTACCTCTACATCAGAGAGTTGGTGAAGACGGAGAGAGTGAGTATGTATCTGCTGCAACTTTGCAGTCTGAAAATGAGATGCAAAGATTTGAGAGAATGAAAGAGGCAATCGAAAAGAGAGGAACAGCATTTACAGAATGGCAGGAAAAGCTAAAAGTTGCTACCGAAAGCGGAAATGAACAAGAGCTTAGAGAAGCCCAAGAAAATCTTCTTGGTAATAATCTAGTCAAGTCATTTGAGACAGGAACAGAGCAGCAAATAAAGAAACTTGTCCAAGAAATTAAAGGACTAGATAGTACAGAGGCAGAAGAGAGAGGATTTGAAACAGACGAAAACAGTCCATATCATTATGAGAAACTTGCTGATGAGTATCTCACTGAGATAGACGAACTAAGTGAAGTATGGGATAAGTATCAAAATCAGTTCAACTATACAAAGGAAGAACGTGCTGTTAATATGCCAGCACAACTCTTCAATATCGAGGCTAATATCCGAGATATGGGGAGAAGAGAGAAAAGAGTTGAGGAGCAGATTGATAATGCTAGATCTGCTATAAATGAACTCTCTGATGCTGCTAAGGGAGAAGAACAAGATCTAGGTGCTGCTGCATCTGCCGTTGTAGATGCTAAGACAAATGCACTTAGTAAGATTGCGGAGGAGATAGACAAAATGGATCGGGTTCCTTCGGACTTTGAAAGTCTACAGGACCTCAAAAGTGAAATAAACTTTGACGAGATTCAGTCAGAGTATCTTGAAGAAGCAACTGGAAAGCTTATTGAAGCTAGTCCAGAGGGAGATAGTCCAAATATACCAGATATTGATCAGTTTTCAAGCTATCTAAAAAATAGTCTTGAGACAGATACTATCCAGATGATGGATCTGGTATCTGCTAAGGACAACGAAAATGATGCTATCTCTATGCTCAGAGAGTCTGAGATAGAGACTCAAAATAATACATATCGCCCTGCTTCTTCAAAGGATGCAGCAAACATACTAGAAGCTGAGATAAGAAAGCAAAGTCTAAGACATAAGCAAAATCTCTATCGTAGTCAGCTTAACTTCTTAGAAAGCTCTGATGGTCGTGCTGCATATATGGAGAGAATTAAGGAGCAGCAGGCAAGAGATAAAGAAGAAAGAATTAGTGAGCTTCGTGATGAAATTAGTAATCTTGAAACCGTAGAAGAAGTACAAGAACTACGTGATCAGATAAGCCCAAATGAAGCTCAAGCTGTAAAAGATACTCTTAATACAAGAGAAGAAGAACTAAGAACACAAGAAAAGGAAGCTAAAAGAGAAGAGTCTGATACTAAGTCTACTGATTCTGACTCTAAGGCTGATCCTGAGCCTGAGCCTACTGCTAATCCGCAAGATGAGGATCAGGGCCAAACTCCACCACCACCAGGGCAGAGTACGAGTGTAGAAGATGCCGTAGCAAATGATGAGAGACGGACTGAGCAGGAATCTCAGGACGAGCCTACAGGTCCAGGAGAGCCTACAACAACAACTGAGGCAGAGCCGCAGCCTGACACCTCTCCACAGACTGCGCCTACTCCGGACGATCCAGGAGAGCCTACAACTACACAGGCAACTCCTAGTGAACCATCGTCTGGGATTCTGGGAGACATAAGATCTAGAGCAGAAGATAGAGAGGCAAGTCTTCCTAGTATTATACGGAGAAGGGCAAACGATATTATTCGTAACATGCCTGATCCAGATAACAATGATCCAAGTGAACTATCTGTAGACGAGTGGATTGAGCAAGCAAATAATTTGATGGATGAGCTACAGTCTGAAATGGAGGCTCTTGCTCAGAGTCCACAGTATGATATAAATATAAGTGCTGTTCAGGATATACTTGATGAAAAGAGATCAGAGATTCCCCAAGATGCTGAAAACAAAAAGTTAGAGCGTACTTCACCTACTCCACCAGAGCCCTCTAGTGGAGAGCCACAAAATATAGGTCAGGATCCTACTGAGGCTAGAGAGGATATTACTGAGCCATTCACTCAGGATCTCTCTCCTAAGATTGAAAATAGAAATCGGACTATAAACTACAGATCTAGACCATTTGAGAGAAACGAAGATGGAGAGATAATTGAAACTGCAAACAGAAGAAATCCAAGTCTTGACAAGCTAGTTGAGACTGATGTAGTTAGCGAAGGAATGGATCTGGAGTATAGAATAGAAGATAATATACAGCCAGGTCAGGATATTACCAGTGATCTAGTAGAAAGTGCCAAAATTGAAGTATTTGGCATTACAGAGAATGGTAATGAAGTGAGAATCGGAGCCCTACCTCTTCCTGAAAATATAAATCAGAATAACACTCAGCAGCTTGACGAGAATGGAAATGATAACATAAACAAACAGAAGGAGAAAGTAAGAGAATTAAGAAGAAATATACTATCTACTAGATCTAGTAACCCAGACACTACTCTCACTGGTGTTATCACTGAGAAGAGGTCGGGTCATCTTTCCATCAAGTACACACAAGAGAGCTTGGGAACAGAAGATGCTCAAGCCGACTTTCGGACTCTAAGTGAGGCATTCTCTGATAGTGCATTCAACAAGGATGTTAAGATATATGTCTTGAAGGATGGAGAAGCTCATATCAGTGAGAACGCTATTCGTAATGTCTCCAATGACTTTACAGGAAAGCATAGCTATGTAGAAGGATCTGTGGGAGTTGTACTTCCTACAGGGAATGGAGATAACATAGCTATTCCTCTACAAATACCTACGATAAATAACATCGAAGGTCTAAGTCAGGTATTAGTAAATCGTGTAGAGGAAGACAATGGGATTATAGATGATCCAAACATGACACCCGACCAGAAAGAGTTAGAGCTTTCCAAATATATCTTCATATCTAGAGGAGGAATATCTGACGTATTCAAGGATGCAGATAGTCCTGAAAAAGTCAGAGTCATGAAGACTGATGGAGGTATAACAATAGGCAGAAATAATGGTGGTGTAGTCTACACCACTGATCAGTCATTCCTTAGAGGATCAGGTAGAGGTATTACAGCTAGACCAGTTGCTGGTAATGAGGCTGCTGTTCAAGATCTTATAGCTGAAATGTACCTTGACGTGGATCTCAGTAGGGTAAATAGAGAACAGAGAATGCAACCAGGAAAACATGATGCTGGATTCTTAAGTCAATATGGAGAGAATCTTACATACGATGATTTCCTGAGACAAAACTTGCAGACTGATGTTCTCGAAGTTACCGAAACAGATCATAATGGAAGAAAGAGACATATATACTTTGAGCAGCCAACGATAATGCATGAGCCTACATTTGAGGCCAAAGATCAAGAAGGTCCTTCTCAGCAGGGAGCAAGTAACAGAGAGCACCGTAAGCCTATCAACCTTGCTCCTGAGAGTGCAAGAACAGAGAGACCCGCAGAGACAGAGCTTGCCAATCTGTCAAATGAAGAGATAGAAGTACAGTATGAAGATACTCTAGATGATCTCATAGCAGCGAGTAATGAGGGCAACCCTGAGCTTTACAACTCTCTCAGGGAGCGTGCTCAGATGATCTTGGATGAGGTTGATGGGAGAGAGGGGATGAACGCTGACTCTCTCACTCCTCTTCCGGACCAACCTGACTTCTCTGCAACAGAACAAGCTAGTGCAAAGGGAGAAAGTAGTATAGCTTCGCAGCTTAGAGAAGAAATAGAAAACCAAAAGTCTACGATAGAGTCTTATAGAGAAGAAATAAGTAATCTTGAAGATATACTAGTAGAAGCGAAGAAGAAGGTAGCTGTAAAACAGTCTGATCTGTCGATATCTGGCTCCTATAAGCCATTTGTTTATACAGAGACACAATCAGCAGAAAATCAGCAAGGAGAGGAGTTTAATCTTTACAAACTAGCTGAGGGAGAGGCAGACAGATTGGGCCTAACTGAAAATGAAAATCAGGCTCCTAAAGGTAAAGAAGGATTTTGGATAGCAGGAGGAGGAGAAACTTTATCTCCAAGTGAGGCTAAGTCTAAGTTAGATGATGAGGCTAGTGAAGTTGAAAATGGAGAGCAGATAGCAGAAGATAAAAAATCACAAATTGATCAGTTTGAAGAAAGAAATACAAATGATAAAAATCCTGTTGATATTAGATCTGAAATACAGACAAAGAAAGAAAGATTAAGTAGTGCAGAGGATACTATAGAAAGACTAGAAGAAGAGGTTGAAAGTGAACAACCTAGCCCGGAAGGAGAGGGTGAGATGGATCTTTCTGAGTTTGACACAGATTCTCCGGTGGTTGAAGATGGAGATGTAGCATTTTCAACCTTCACTGATACTGGAGAAGCAAATGATAATATCATAGAAGGCATAGCTGCAAGAGTAGCATCAGGTGAATCTTTGACCGAAGCTGAGGAAGCAATCAGAAGAGAGCATTCTGATAGAGTAGAAGATGTACTAGAGCAGCTTCAGACTGGTGCTCCGATTGAGGAATCCGCTCAGGAGTTTGATCCATCCAGTGTGGATCTTGCAAACATGCAAGACCCAATGGCTAGACAGTGGTGGACACAAGCAAGTATGGAAGAGATAGCTACTCACTTTGAGAGGATTGTTCAGGATGGTCGCCATAATGAAGGAGAGAATAACCTTCTTAGCTATCTTATAGATGATCTTTTTGGGGAAGAAACGTGGACATACTCTGATCAAAGTGGAGAGAGACTAGCTGACAGACTAAGGGATCAGGCAAGGGAAACTCCACAGTCTACTCCTGCTGATACTCAGGATCAAGTAGACAGTGAAATAGTAGAAGGGTCCGCAGGAAGATGGGGAGGGGAGGCTGATTTTTCGGCTGGCTTTGGTTATACTGAACCTGTGAGTATGGATAGTGGAGTTGAGATAAGTCAAAACAACTTCGAGGAAATAGCTCAGGAGTTGCAATCCGAAGGAGAGCTTACAATAACCTGTAAAGCATAATGGCAATTTGTGGTGGTGATGGCATAGAGTCCATCAACTTTTCAGATCCAGATCAGCAGGCATATTACTCTGCCAGATTGGATGAGCTATCTGGTGAAGATGCAGAAAGCCTCAAAGAAGAGGTGGCTAAGAATACTGTTGAGGTTCACTCTGTAAATACTCAGAGGTATGCCCCATATGTAGTTGAGGGATTCACTGCTAGTCAGCATATGCAAGTAGTGGACTCAATGAAGTGGGATGCCTCTCAGATAATGAAGGAGTGGGTTAATCAAGATAATAATGATCCATCCCAGGGCGTTCCTGAGCCTACAGTTACTGCTAACATGAAAAGAGGGCTGGAAACAGCTAGAGATAGACAAGAGGATCTAGGTAACGAAGAGAAGGCTCAAGAATTCCAGAAGATACTCAACAACTTTGAGGAGTTCTGGTCTGAGACAAAGAAAGAGTTCGAAGATCTTGGACTACGACAAGAGCAAGGTCACTTTTATCCTGCTAGTGGAAGTCTTCACAACCGTCACTTTTGGGAAGACATGGGAAGATTTCTCGTGTCTGAGAAGAACACGGCATCTTCCAATGTGAAGGTTGCTATGTCCTTCATTCCCAAGGTCGATTATAAGACTGACGAGAGTGGGGAGATACAGAGAGATGAAAATGGGACTCCCATTACTGAGCCTAAGAGAAATTATCTTGGGATGCCCTCATTCTATCGGATGAGTGAGGCATGGAATCTCACTGCAAATCTACTGGCAGATAGCTTTCCACGGACTCCGGAGAGTATGTTAGAAACTCTCCGTGAGATTGGGGAACATAACTCTACTGCTCTACAGGTTTGGAAGAAAATTAATTCTCAGCCTGATAAGGTAAAGAGAGACTTTGCAAATGCTCTAGGTAAGCACTATGCTAAGTTTCAGCTAGTCTTTGGTACTGAAAATAAGGATGGGTCCTATGCAATGAGACCTATCCGTAGTGATAGACTCTCTAGAGAACAAGCTCTACTATCGAAGTGGAGAGACGACTTCATGGCAGAGCAGGGAGTTACATATCGTGATCAAAATGGAGTCTATCGAGTAGATCAGGATCAGATTAGAGATATAAAATCTAGTCTAGAGGATATATCTAGCAGAGTAGACAGATCTTCTAAGGAGTACAGAGATCTGCTACAGAGAGCTATGTCTAAGATTGGTATTAGTCTACCAGGAGAATATCTACGTGCAGCACAGGAAGGAGAAGCAGGTTTACGCAAGGGATTTGACTTTGAGTTTGGACAGCTAGATAGTAATGGTAACTTCAAGCAAAACTCTCTCCTGGGAAGAGTCTTTGATGCACTGCTAGAGCCACGAGTAGATGAGACTGGAAATGAGCTTGAGGGAGATCCAAAGGCAACAAAGGTCAATCCTTCGGAGAATGCTGTCTCTGCTCCTGCCCTTAGAAATATAGCAAGAACAGTAGCACCATATCAAACATCGATATGGGCAGCAAGCTTTACCAATGTTGAGAATAAGAGACTGTATGCATTACAAGATCACGAACCACTAACCAGGAATTTTGCTCGCCTTCAGGACTTCAGTAGGACACGAAGACTGATTCAGGATCCATTTCGCTCCCATAGTCCTCTTCTTCGTAAACTGGTGGGAGCACGTAAGAATCAGAATATGACAGATGAAACCCTCCCTAACTCTGAGGAGGATATGGGAGAGATAGAGCAAACTGATAGAGAAGAACTTCTTGAAAGAATAGAGTTTGGCTATATAGATGGCATCTCTATTCAAGGACAGAGGAATGGTCAAACAATAGAAAATCTATCTCCTAGGGATCATGAGATTGAGAAGATTTCCTTCTTTCAGAATCAGGGTAGGGATGAAAGAATATTCCAAGGTCCTACTCTGTCAGATAAAACAAGAAGTTATACTCTAACTCTCCCATCATATCAGAGTCACTATAACTCGAAGTTTTGGAGTGCTAACATTGATGAAGAGAATGGAGATGCTACGTTAGAGATTCAAGAAGGTCAAGGGCTAGATATCAAAGAAGCATTGTATGATGCTGCCCTGAGTGAGATATCTAGAATTTCTCGTACACAGGAATGGCTAGAGAATAACAATGCTGAGACACACCCACAAGGTCGTTCTTATGTAGAAGCTGCACAACTCTTTCACCTCTTTCCGGAATTAAATGAGCATAATATACAGGACCAGCAACTAAGAGAGGCCATATGGATGGATGGCCGACTGAAAGATCCAACAACAAATAGAGCCTCACGTCAGGCAATTAAGCAGATACTGATCAATAAGGCTCAGACTGATGTAGTAAATCAGTATAGAGAGTGGAAATCTCAGGGGATGCAGCAATACATGAATGAACAGTATATGCAGGAGCAGACCCCGTTCTCTCCTGGAAGTGAAAGAGGATTGATGTATGCTGCTCTTGATCAGTATGTCAACTACAAGGCATTCTATACGGATGCCATGAGAATGATGCACTTTGATCCAGCAGAGGCATCAAAGTGGAGTGAGAATCAAGATCCTGAGACTACAGTAGAGCTTACTCTTGGTAACTTCCAGAAGCGCCTTGGTGGATCTATGTCACCAGGAATTACTTCTGGAATGGATCCACAGAGTACTTTTGATAAAGCTACTCTTCTCGATAGATTTGTAACCTCTGAATTTATTGAAGATCACAAGCAGGTCTTCAAGGATACTGTTGGAGTCAGTAACGCTGATGCATACAGTGGGATAGAGTCAACTGATGCTCAAGAGTATGTGACAATGTATGAATATCTTGAAGTGTCACATGCTTATGGTCAAATCTCTGCTGATCTCAAAAATCGTATCCAGAGTAGAATAGAAAACAAGACTCAACAGGGAGAAGATTACACTCTATCTGATGATGAGATGGAGCAAATTCTCTTTCAGCCTCATAAGCCTGTCTACTTTGGACAGCGTTGGGACTCTGACCTTGGACAGATGTTTCAAGTTTACACTAAGTCTAGTGCCTTCCCTCTTATCCCACAGATAACAAAGGGAACACAACTAGATGAACTCCGGAAGGCTATGGAAGGTCAAAAGGAGGGATTTGATGGTGTAGACAGAGTTGCATATCAGTCTGCTGATAAGCTGGGTGCTGTAAGTCCTAAAGATGTCTACAATAGTAATGGAGACATACAGCCTAACTCTATTGTAGATGCATTAGACTCGTCTAAGCAAACTCTTAGTAGAGAAGGATTTGGTCTGCAATTTCTTGTCCCAAACAAGGCAGACAAAGTGCCTATGCAGACTCAGCTTAATAAGCTGTTCATGGCTGATATCACAGATGCAGAGGGTATTGATGCTGAGTCTGTCTGGGAGAGAAAGAGTGAGATCAGACAGAGAATGTTTGAAATTAAGCGAGAACAGCTTGAAGACAGACTTGGAGCTGAACAGATGGATGATGGATCATACAAGCTTGATCCTGAAAGTCTGAAAGAAATTATTCTTCAAGAGGCTGAACAAAGAGATTGGAATCCAGTTTTTATCCAAGAGATAGAGAGCCTTACCAGTGGAGAGATAGATAACATGCTATCCTTCACAGGAGCAAGCTCTATGGTAGAGAGTCTACTTCTGTCTCTTGTTGAGGATATAGTTAAGCCTGACATGCATGGTAGGGCTTATGTCCAGCAATCCTCGGCGGGTCTCCAATGGGAGAGCACGAAAGAATCGGGAAATGTAGCCTTCGCTCCTGATTTTGAAGCA
>JGI1684J13235_1000792_pt1 | contig 11413 bp, 9 predicted proteins | sample PonA232FremontCA_2_FD_13235 | JGI IMG/M metagenome (IMG submission 13235) | reverse complement strand
CCCTCTCCCCGGCCTGCATCACTTTGGGACGGACGGTGCTCATCTGGGGGCGATGCTTCTCGCAGTAGATCGTGGCCATGATGTTTCCCCCGAATGTGGGCCGGGTCATGAGCAGGAGCCCGGAGTCCTCGTCGATGTCCAGCTCCGTGCAGTCCGCTGTCAAACCCGTATTGAGCCTGGTGGCCACGATACCNGCCAGATCCCTGCCCTGATGGGTTGCCCCCATCAGCAGGACCTCGGGACGCACCCGGTCCACGAGCTGGGTAAGGGCCTCGCCGTAGGAGGCGGAGAAATACTGACTCAGCCCGGAGTGCTCCATGAGGTGCACCTCGTCGCAGCCCCATGCCACAGCCTCCCGGGCGACCTTTTTGCAATCGGAGCCAAGCAGAAAGCCGATCACCTTGGTCTGCCGCGCTTGGGCCAGCTCCCGGGCCTTGCCCACGAGCTCCCAGGCCACGTCGCTGCCGCCGTCCCCGTCGAGCTCGATGAACACGGCCATGCCCTCGTAACCGGACACGCCCTCCGCGGCTTTTTCCTTCTTTTCCTTGGCGCTCTTGTCCGCGGCCTTTTCCTTCTGAAAAGAAACCGCTCCCACGGGACAGACGTCATAGCATTTGCCGCATCCGATGCAGACTTCCGGGTCGATCTCGGCCACGCCCTCGTCGTTCAGCTCGATGGCGCCGACGGGGCATTCCGCCACGCATATCTGGCAGCCTATGCACTGGTCCGGGAGGATCTCCGCAACTTCGATCCCTTTGGAATTCTTGGGCATACCCGTAAAGCTCTCCTAGTGCTTGAGCAGTTTTTCCGCAAAATCCTCATCCTGGAACAGGGTCTGTAGCCCCTCGGACACGGCCCGCGAGGGATCCTCCCCGGCCTGAAACCGGGGACCGGGCTCCTTGGGTTGGGGAGAAAAGATGGATTGCACCCAGGTGGGCGAGCCTTTCAGGCCCAGGAGCTCCTTGTCCGCCCCCATGGTGTCGGCGTCCCAGACAGGGATCTCTGCCTGAAGAGATCGGATGAGGTTCGGGAGGGGACAGCGCCTGGGAGTGGCGAGCTCCAGCTCGGCGCTCACAAGGGCCGGCAGCTCTGCTTTGAGCCGCTCGAATCCGTCCTGCAGCTTCCGTTTGACCTGGATGGTGCGCGAATCCGGATCCACCCAGTCCACGGCCTGGCAATAGGTCAGCTGGCTGCAGCCCTTCCGCGTGGCCACTCCCGGACCGGTTTGGGCGGTATCACCGTCGATGGCCTGTTTGCCGCACAGAACCAGATCGACGGTTTGCTGCTCATCCAGTTTTTGAACCGCCTTAAACAGAGTATAGCTGGTGGCCAGGGTATCCGCCCCGGCAAAGGCCCGATCGGAAAGGAGGTAGACCTGATCCGCCCCCTGGGCCATGGCGTCGCGAAGCACCGCTTCCGCTTGGGGCGGCCCCATGGTCACCGCGCTGACCATCCCGCCGTGCTGCTCCCGCAGTCGCACCGCCTGCTCCACGGCGACCATGTCGTAGGGATTGAGAATGGACTCCACTCCGGTCCGTATCAGCGTGTTCGTTTCCGGATCGATCCTGACTTCCGCTGTGTCCGGCACCTGTTTCAGCAAGCACACAACATGCATATTTCGCCCCGATTTCTCACGATTTTCGACGAACCCTGGACGGCATTCACGGAAAAAACCAACGCCGGATGAGCCGCGATTACTCTTCAGCCAGGGGCTTACAGATTGGAAATGACCACGTAAATCGTCCTGTGCCCCAGTTTGTTACAGGCGCGCCAGCGCTTTTCCCCGTCCTCGATGAAAAACACCCGCCTCCCGAATCGGACCCGAATGGGTTCCTGCTGTCCCATCCGCCGAAGGCTGTCACAGAGCTGTTCCAGCTCTTGGTCCAGACACAGGCAACGCCGGTTCGGGCTGATGGCGTCCAAGAACAGATAGCATGTCTTTTCGGACATAGGGCCTCCCCGGCTCCGCGCCCGAGCGAAAGCCGGACGCGGAGCCTCAGCCAATACAGGGGTTGGGATATTTGCCACTTATTCTAGCACTGAAGGGTCAATAGGGAAAGAAGGATTTGCGCGGGAAAGGGAAACGACGTGCCGGGAAAGACCCGTTCGGAACAAAATGGATGGGGCAAAAGAGGCGCTCCTCCCCGGATGCCGGGAAGGAGCGCTTGTTGTGCAGTCGCTTTATGGGACTATTATCCCTGGGGATGGTAGCAATCAATCGCCCGGCAGGGCGATCATCGCCAACACCGTCGCAATGCCGCGCAAGCGTCAGCTTTTGTGCCGTCCGTGGCAATCATTGCGCAGCTGGACCAAGCGGTTGTGATGCTCCTTCATGGCCTGGAGGTCCTCCTCTTCAAAGGCCATGCGCAGACTTTCACAGGCCTGGAGGAACTCCTCGTAGTATTCATCCCCGTATCCGCCAAAGGAGGTCATGGTCTTGGAATCGGTGAGGAAAACGTAAACGATCTCCCTTGAGGGGAGATATTCCTCCTGCAGGCTGTGGGCCATTTCCTCGAAGTAGGCCTCCATGCGCTTCTTGAGCTTCTTGTAGTTCAGATCCTCGTCTTCCGGCTCCTCCTGGTCCTCGGAAATGACTTTCACCTCCAGGTGATAGGCCTCGGGCTTCTTCTTCAGGCTGGCCTTGATCTTGCGGTAGTTGCGCAGCGGAATATCGTATTCCGGAACGGATTCCCTGTCCTCCCTGATGCTCTCGGCCAGCTTGGCAAAGAAATCCGCCGCCTCCTCTTGATCCACATGCAGATGCGTTTTGTTCTTTCGGCCCATAGCCCCTCCGAGCTTGTTCTTCTTACCCGTATTCCGGTCGTGCTTGTATTCCTTGTTTTTAGGGCACGGCTCCTCCGGGATCGTGGCTCCCTCCTCGCGGCAAAATCTGTAGCTGTGTATCACATNTGCCCTGAGGAATAAAGGACTGNTCCNGAGTGCCGTACCCTTTATNACGNNGGATCAGGCGANNCTTACTCACCCTGGTCTTCAGCTCCGGCACCGGAGTTCGTATCCTTGGTGCTCGCCTGCTCGGATAGCCTTTGCAGTGTGTCCCGCAGCTTGCGCATCTTCTGTGAGGCCTCTTCGAACTCCATCTGCTGCTGCAGGTTCAGGTAGCTCTCGAAGGCCTGATTGGCCTCCTTGATCAACTCCTGCACCGTGGCCATCTCCGCTCCGGTTTCCCGAGCGGCTTCCTCGACCATCTCCTCGGGCTCCACATCCTCGGAGTACAGACCCTGCAGGGCCTTTTGGAAGGTGGTGGCATAGCTCATGTCTCCCCCCTGCATGACCACCACCATGCGCAGCTCGGGAAAGGCGGAGCTCTCCGCCTCGATGTAGATCGGCTCCACATAGAGCAGGGTGTCGTCCACGGGTATGGCCAGCATGTTGCCCCGGATCACCCGCGAACCGCGCTGATCCCACAGGGCCAGCCTCTCCGAGAGGTAGCTGTTCTGGTCGATCTTGGCCTCCACTTGTTGCGGGCCCATGACGCGCTTGTCCTTGGGGAACTGATAGGCCAGGAGCCGTCCGTAGTTCTCCCCGTCGCACATACCCGCGAGCCAGCCGATAAGCACCTGCCGGTTCTTGGGGGTGAAGGGGAGCATGCTGATGAACTCGGCCTCGTCGGACTGCGGACGTTCCCACATCACATAGTAGGGATCCACGGGCTGGCCCCGGCCGTAGTACTTCTCCGTGGCCCGGACCCAGAGGTCCTCCTGATTGTAGAACACTTCCGGGTCGGTCATGTGATACTTGGAGTAGACCATCCCCTGCAGCAGGAGCAGATCCGAGGGGTAGCGCACATGGCTCTCCAGCTCCTCGGGCATATTGTCCCTGCTTTGGAACAGGTCCGGATAGATGTTGCGCCAAACCCGAAGCAGGGGGTCCTCCTCGTCGAAGACGTAGAAGTCCGTATCCCCGTTATAGGCGTTGACCGCCACCTTCACCGAGTTGCGGATATAGTTGGGGCCATCCAGATAGGAAGTCGCCTGGGGCAGAAAGATATCCCCCGGCCTGCTCGACTGGGCCGTCGCCCGGCCCCTGCGGCGCGTGGAGAACACCTCGCTGTAGGGATAGCGATCCGTGGTGGTGTACGCATTCACGATCCAGTAGAGCTCCCCATCCGCCAGGACGATATACGGATCCGGCTCGTATTGCAGAAAGGGGGCGATCTTCTCCACTCGATCCAGGACTTGGCGGTTGAACATGATCCGGGTTCCTTCTTTGGGGTATCCGGAAAAGAACAGGGTGGTGCCGTCGAACTTCCAGCCGTAGAGGAACTTGCGCCACAGGCTGCCCATGCCCACGCCGCCGTCGCCCTGATAGCGGACATTCACGTTCTCATCCCCCTTGGGATAGTCGAACTCCTTTTCCTCGCTATTGACCACCACATGGGTGTCCGTGTTCTCTCCGTAGTAGATCTCGGGCCGCTCCACCGCGAGATCGGGATGGGTGCTCTGGGGCGGAATATCCTTGATCAGGAACTCGGGCTGGCCCTCCTCGGTGAACTCGCTCACGTTGTTCATGACTATGCCGTAACCGTGGGTGTACTTGAAGCGCTTGTTGACGAAGGTCTTGCTCTGCTCGGGGAGATTGTCCTGGTTCATCTCCCGTGCGCCGACCATGACCTGTCGGTACTCATCCCCGAACTGATAGCGGTCGATGTCCAGATCGTTGAAATCGTAATAGAGCCGTAGCTCCTGGAACTGCTGATACACCTGCCCCAGGGCCTGCCAGTCCCAGAGGCGGATGTTGGAGAATATCTGTTCGTTGTCTTCCACCAATTGCCTGTCGAAACGCTCCGAGGCCGGGAACTGCCGCGCCTCCGACTTCTGCAGGTTGAATCCCTGGCGGGTGAACTCGATATTGTTCTGGATATAGGGTTTTTCAAAAGTGATTTCGTTGGGCTCGACCCGCAGCTGCTGGAATGCCGAGGGCAACACTCCGAGCAGAGCGACCCACACGACGATCAGCACCGCCGCGACAGCGCCCAGCCCCAAAAGGTGCGGATCCACGCCCTGAGCCGGAATCCGCCGCATGTATCCCAGGAGCCTGGAACGAGCGGCGGGGATGAGCAGCACCGCGGCAAAGACGAGGCACAAAAGCGCCATCAGGCTGTACATCGGAATCCGGATGTTCACGTCGGTCCAGCCCGCTCCGGTGACCACACCGGTGCTGGAGAACATGAACTCATAACGGTCCAGGAAGGCGCTTACCCCGATCAGAACCAACAAGAGCGAGACGCAGAGATAGATGGGGCCAACGGGAAGAGCGGCGGTAAGGGGACGTGCCGTCCGTCCCGTGCGCAAGAGCTCCTCCAGACCGCCCCCGCGGGAGGAATCGATCCAGATCGCTCCCGCCACGGCGAGGGTAAAGAGCACCAGAAGCACGAACAGGGATATCAGGCTGTTGTAAAAGGGAAGGTCGAAGATGTAGAACCCGGCGTCCTTGGCAAAGATGGGATCGCTCACATTGGCGCTGACGCTGTTGGCGTAGATCCAGACCGTGCGCCAGGCGTTCAGGCCCCACAAAAGGCCGAGCACGCCTCCTCCCAGCTGGGCCCATTTGCGGGCCGTAGTCCAGGCTTTGGGAAAGCTCAGGGAGAGCAGCCAGACTCCGGCCCAGCCGATGATGGCGCCGAGAAGGGTATAGCCGAGCATGGCCTCGATGCGCGTTATGAAGCGCTCGCTGTATCCCAGCGCGTCGTACCAGAGGAACTCGCCCCAGAATTCCAGAAAGGCAAAGAATGCCACCGTGGCCAGACCCAGAAGGATCCCCGCCAGGGCGCGGCCTCGCAGATTCCTGTTCACTCCGGACAGGGTCAATAAAAAGGCCGCCAACAGCAAAAGGAGAAGCAAAACGATATACATGGACAGACTCCAGGCACAACTGGTTATTTTTTGTGGTTAAGGGCCTCTATACCTTCACGGTCACTCACCTCGAGGAAAACGCATCGCGGCCTCGCGGGCCGCCGAGCCGCAGTCACCCATTTGAGGCTCAAAGTCACCTGTCTGTTGCATAGCAAAAGCGCCGCCTCGATCGGCCTCGCCGTTTCCGACGCAGGGACAACTCCGAAACACCCCTGGATCAAGCCGGTCACCGAGCAGCGTATTTCGGTGTCACCGCCGGATATGCCCGCGGATCAATCGAAATAGTCGTCACACCACTCCTGCAACTTGGGCAGGGTTCGAACCGTGTCCCAAGGGATGACTTGAGACCCTCCCTCCTTGAGCTCCACCATGTGGAAAACACCGTCGTGCTTGACCAACAAGTAATCCTCGAAGGGCGTATAGACCACATTCTCCAATTCCTCGGAATCCTCCTCAAGCTCGAAGGCGGGAGCAACCTGGCGCTTTTTCTCCTTGATCGTCTCCTCGTCCATTTGCAGAAAATCCACACCCTGCTTCGCAATGCCCGACGATCCGGATCCGTGACTTTTTTCCTCAGGGCTCATGCAAACCTCCTTTTTGAGCGCCGTGAATCGAATCGGTTCAATTCAGCCCAATTATATTACCCCAAAAGGGATGAGCTTCGCAAGAAGAGCTCCCTGACAAACCGATTGAATTGGTCATGTTGTCCGGGACGATCCCGTGTTGAAGCGGCCACCCCGCAATCTCGGGCATAGTCCCGATCCGGTGTATGTATGCGGGCTGGTACGAAGAAAGGCCCGGGCAGCGCACTGCCCGGGCCTTTAGGGAGGAAACGACAATCTTCCTCAACAAGGGAGGGGGAAGGAAGACTGTGCGAATCGTTTTTATTCCTATCTGAGCTGAGCCTCTCTGTCAAATCGCGCCAGCTTGATCCAAAAATCACGACGGATCCCTTTCCCAAAGTGCGTTCACAGGACATCAATTCACCGGCGGACCGGAGACACCAACGCCACGAACATGCTCCAGGCTCAACACAGGAAAGGGCAGCAGTCCGAACTACTCCCCTTTCCTCGTCAGCCAAATTACTCGGCTCATTACGGAACGGATTTCTCCGCGTTTTCACACGGGGGATCACACCCCGAAAAGGACAGCACGGGCGGAAGATTGCCGTGCAAGAGTCGGGTCATATACAAGCTGGGCACGCTCAACCCGGCATACCCTGGTCGGATATGTTGCCTCGAGGGGAGTACACCCTCCTCTGTTTCAGATGAAAGGCCGCCACGCGTCATTCTCCGAACCGGAGACACGACGAGCTGAGTCGGATCCTTTCACTGCTGCCCCAGGACGGACTCGATGCAGCTCTGATAGTGGACCCAGACGCCATCCCTGCGACCCTCCCGGAAGCCGAACTTGCCGGTATACCAATTAATGGCCTTGCGATTGCCCTCGCCTGCCCAGAGCGAAACCTCGGAGCGCCCGTGCTTTCGGCCCATTGCACCGGCGAATCGCATAAACAGGCCGCCAAGACCGTAGCCCTGAAAGTCCGGATCGACAACAACCTCGTGAACCTCCAGAACCTTTCTCTGCCCTGGCTCACACCAATCGGGATCGCAAACGATAAACCCGGCGGCACGGCCATCGACAACGGCCTTGAAGAAACCCTTCGCACAAAAGCGATAAATGTTCTGGAGATAGAGGACGGCTTGGTCGGTGCTGGCTTCGCCGTATTCCTCCATGCCCCTGTAGGCCTTCATATAGAGCATTGCCAAAGCGGGAATCTCGCTCTGGGCCACAGGGTAAAGGAGCACTTTGGCGTTTGTTTTCGCCGGTCGGTTGGAACCGGAGGTGGAGGCGTGGGACAGTTTTTTGCGTCTGTGAGGTGAGTCAGGGTCTGTTGGCGTACTCATGCCAGTGACGAAACTCCTTGTTGATGTTTGTGAAGGACAAGCCGAGCAGCTTGTCGAAGACACCTCTTGGACGTCTCTGAAGGATCAGAATATTTATATAAGGCACTGTCTGTGCTTTGTCAACAAGTTCCGCACACCCTGATGGAAGGCCGGGTGCCATTCCTCGGCAAATGCGGCTGCGAAGAGTGCATGGCTATTCTGNGGTCCTGGACGGTTCCGCTTTGACTGGCCGCTTTCCAAAGAACCGCCTGGCGATTTGGGGAGCCTGCCCAAAAAGGAGCACGCCGAAGGATGCGGAGATGAGTATGTACAATCCGCTGAAGATCCGCAGCTGCGGGGCGGCCAGGCTGGCGATAATCGCCGAAAACTCTCCGCGCTGCACGAAGCTGAGGGCGGCGCGGGTGGAAACGCGCGGGGTCAGGCCGAACATGCGGCCGCCGAAGTATCCGGTGAGCAGCTTGCCGAGCACGGACCACACCAGATAGACGATCATCAATCCGATAAGGGGGACCCCTTTGTTCAAGGCAATGGTCGTTCCGAACCAGAAGAAGAAAAAGGGGAGTGTCAGATTCCGCAGCGGCAGCGCGAGATTTTCCAGATCCTTGGCCTTACCCGTCTCGGAGAGCATGATTCCGGCCAGGAAAGCCCCCAGGACTTCGGAGACTCCCAAAAAGACGGCGAAACCGGCATAGGTCAGGGCGATCCCCACCGCCAGCAAAGGCATGAAGTCCTTGTCCAGATGCTTGGACACAAAGTTTTGCAACCTGCTGAAGCCGTAATAGCCCAGGAGCACCGCTCCGAGAACCAGCAGAATGATCTTGAGAAATATAAGGCCGATATAACCCGCGGAAACAGTGTCACCCCCCTGAATTCCCACAATGAAGGAAACCAGAACGGGAGCCACCAGATCCTCGAATATGAGCAGGGCCAACAGGAATTCGGCCTCCACGTTGGCCAGCCTCTTCTTTTCCTCCAGCAGCTTGGCGGTGATGGATGAGCTCGTCGCGTATGCGACCGACCCGAGCACGAAGGCGGAAACGGGACTGAGACCGAACGCGAGCGCCAGGGCCATGCTCAGCCCGAAATTGAGCAAGAGATCCAGCAGGCCCGCGGGCCAGATCTTTCGGGATATATCCATCATCCTGGCCAAAGGAAAATCCAGGCCCAGAACGAAGAAAAGCAGGACGATCCCGATCTCGCCGACGGTGTGGACCGTCTTGATATCGGTGACAAACGAGGCGGCCGCCGTTCCCAGCAGAATGTAGACAAGCACCGAGGGAAGACTGAATCGCCAGGAGGAAAAGCTCAGCGCAAAGAAAAGAATCAGGAAGAGTCCGCCGAGGAAAAGAAAGGGAACGTTTCCCACAGGGAGCTCCTTCTCCATTCGGATTCAAACAAACGAACCGATCCGTCGTGGATCAACCCTTCGCTGTTTGCATATTTTATTATCGGCCGATGGCAGGGATAGATTCCGGGCTGCAATCAGGCGATTCCCTATCCCGGAAAGAGAGTCATAGAAGCTACCCTGTATCGGGAAGGTGGCACATGGATTCCAGGTTCTTGGTCTGATCCCTGGTCCCGATAACCATGAGCACATCCCCGGGCTGGATCACCTCGGAAACATCGGGGCTGCCGATAATCGATTCCCCGCGCTGGATGCCCACCACTGTTGCACCGGTGCGGCTGCGGATCCTGGAGTCGATGATCCGTGTGTTGGCCACACAGCTGTCCGGCTTCACAGTGAGCCATTCCAGGCGAATGTTCTTGAGCAGCATCTCCACCCGCTCGTCCGCCACGGGCTGATAATCCACACCCATAAGGATGGTGCCCAGTTGTCTGGCCTCCTCGTCGCTCAAGGTCAGAGTGTAGTCAGGCTCGTCCTCCTCGGGATCCGTGAAGTGATAAATCTCTCGCGGGCCGTGGTGGTGGATGATCACCACCACCTGTTCCTTGTTGGACGTAATGATGGAATACCGCTTGCCGATACCGGGCAAATCGCTGGTTTTGACCTGCATGGAGCGCTCCGGTTCTGGTTTTTAACCACAAGGGAATTGGAGAAACAAAATCCTTCACGGGAAACGGGCCACGCCCGGGGACATCTCCGTCGATGGACCCGTCCTAGCAAATTTCGCGCGACAGGACCATCCCGGGACTTTAGGCCAGACCCGGCATCCCGGGGCCATAACCCAGGCCCAATCGCCTTTCTTCCGGAGAAAAAAACTTCCCGACGTTGATCACTCTCCCGTATCAATCCCTTCGTTCTCGAGACCCTGCATAAAGGCCAGGATGTTGTCGCCCAAAACCCTATCATTGTATCCGCCTTCGAGCACGGCGAAAACCCGCCCCGGACAGAGGCGCTGCGTCATGGAGCCGACCATCCCGCCGATACTGCGGTAGTTTTCCGTGGTGAGCATACCGCCCCAGTCTTCCACGTGCCTGTCGAACCCCGCGGAAACGGCTACCAGATCGCACTCCTCCACCCCGGCCAGAACCGTGGAGATATCCCGGAGCGATCCGGAGTGGAAATAGGTCACATTGGGAATATCCCGGAAGAAGTTGTTCGTTCCGTCCCCGAAATGGAGATCGAAATCCAGGATAAAGGCGCTTTTAATGCGTCCGGCCCGGCGCAGACGCTCCACGGCAACGGCCACATTGTTGTACCAGCAGAATCCCCAGCAGTCGCCGGGGCTGGCGTGGTGTCCCGGTGGACGGACCAGGCCGAAGGCGGGCTCGCCCCGCATGGCGTACTCCGAGGCGCTTATGGCCCCTCCCGCCGCGAGAAGAGACATGGCGTGAAGCTGGGGGCTCTCGGAGATCATTTCCAGGTGATGCTTCTCGTGGACCAGAAGGATATCCTCCTCCTCGGCCATGTCCGGCTCGACGAACTCATAGCGCGGCCGCAGCTGTTCCACGGCCCGATCCAGGCGCCCGCGCCGGGCCGCTGGATCCGCTGCATATTCCTGCAGATAGCGCTCGTGGAATACGACTTTCATGCTCCACCTCCTTGGTCTTCGCGATCAACCGCAACCCACCCACGCTTTTCGGCTGAATTTGTTCTCATAAAAATCAACCGCCAAGACGCCAAGAGCGCCAAGTAAGAAGTTTTCCTTTGCCGGGTCGCGGCAAAGGAAAAGGCTTGGCCTCACGCTCTTGTCTTCGTCAGTAAAGGCGTATCTTACTTTGCGGGGTATCCCCGGAACAGCAAAATATCTTTCCATGTCGGTGTTCTTGGCAGTCTAAAAGTCCAAACGACCGACACATATTATCATGAGTCTTTATCGTCGCCATCTCGCGAGCCTGTTTCTTTCCTTGTGTCAGCTGTGGATTTATCGCACTCAAATAATTGAATCTTTTAAACAACTTAACCACGCTTTCCGGCAAAGCAGCACGAGCCATTGCAAGCAAACGGACAGCACAATCACTATCCAGAATAGACCAATCCCGCTTTACGGATCAATACACCCTTTATTCACCGGATAATCCGGGCACAACAAAACATGAAAATGCGGGGCGAAGGCGGGTGGACGCTGAAGCGCGGGTTTCATCCCGGGTTTCATATGATCGGATACGCAACGCTTTATAGACATTCCAGACTCACGTCTTTGAGGGCAAGATTCAAATGGTGTGTCTTCT
>JGI1684J13235_1000788_pt1 | contig 11497 bp, 8 predicted proteins | sample PonA232FremontCA_2_FD_13235 | JGI IMG/M metagenome (IMG submission 13235) | reverse complement strand
GGAGCCACATGCACAAGCCCGTGGTGGGCTTTGTCGCCGGTTTGACCGCGCCGCCCGGACGCCGCATGGGGCACGCCGGGGCCGTGGTCAGCGGAGGCAGCGGCACCGCCCGGGGAAAGATCGAGGTCATGCGGGAAAACGGCGTGGCCGTCTGCGAGGATCTGGGCAGACTGGGTGCTTGTTGTGCCGAGGCCTTCAGCAGGGTCATCTAGGGTCGGCTTCGGGCGACCGGCTTGATAAACCCGGTTCCAGTTCATGGGTGAAGCCGGATCGGACTGTGCCGGGCCGGAATTATGGAAAGCACTGAATGTTTTTGGTGTAAACAGCGTTTGCTTTTGAAATATTTGTGCACGAATCCGACAGGGCAGAAAAGGAAAACGAAAAGGAGGGGGAGTTATGACGGATAGCTTGTTCACCAGGGACTATGCCCGGATGTGGGAGTACGCCAAACTGGATCCGGTGGGGTTCTGGACCGAGGCTGCCCAGAGCGCAATGGCGGACATTCACTGGTTCAAGCCGTGGGAGAAGACCTTTGAGTGGGAGTACCCCACATTCAGCTGGTTCAAGGGGGGCACGACGAATATCTGCTATAACTGTCTGGATCACAAAATTATCAAGGGCCGCGGGGACATGCCGGCCTTCATCGAGGTGTCCGGCGAGCGCGGCGAGACCCGGACCGTTACCTACAGCGAGCTCCTGGATCTGGTGAAGCAGTACGCCGCTTCCCTGCGAAGTCTGGGCGTGGGGCGTGGGGACAGAGTCATGATCTACATGCCCATGTCCATCGACTCGGCCGCGGCCATGCTGGCCTGCGCCCGGATCGGGGCCATCCATGTGGCGGTGTTCGCGGGCTTTTCCTCCGGGGCCATCGCGGATCGCATCGATCTGACCACCCCCAAGGCGGCCCTGGTGCAGGATCAGGGCTCTAGGGCGGGCAAGCCGGTCTACCTCAAGCAGATGTTCGACAAGGGCGTGCAGTCCGCGGAAAAGGGAGTGGAGTCCGTGGCCGTGTTTATGCGGGGCCAGGACAAGCCGGACATGATGCAGGGCCGGGATCTGACCTGGCAGGAGTTCCTGAAGCAGGGCGAGAAGCACAGCGGCGACTATGAGGAAATGGAGGCCAACGAACCCCTCTTCATCCTGCCCACCTCCGGCACGACCAAGAAGCCCAAGCCCACGCAGCAGTGCCACGGCGGATACCAGGTCTACATCTACTGCATGGCGGACTGGATCTACGGCCGCAAGGCGGACGACGTCTGGTTCTGCACCTCGGACATCGGATGGATCGTGGGCCACAGCTACAACGTATACGAGCCTCTGCTCTCCGGATGCGCCTCCATCCTGTATGAGGGAACGCCGAACTATCCCAGCCGGGACATGTGGTGGGACCTGATCGAGACCCACAAGGTGACCGGGGCCTGGTTCTCCCCCACAGCCGCGCGGGCCCTGATGATGCTCGGAGTGGATGAGGCCCGCAAGCACGACATTTCCTCCGTGGAGCGTGTCTTCTGCGCCGGGGAGGTGCTCAATCCCCCGGTCTGGGAATGGCTCCAGAAGGAGGTCTTCCAGGACCGGATTCCGGTGATGGACCATATGTGGCAGACCGAGTCCTCCGGGCCCATGTTCGCCAACCCCTACGGCCTGGAACAAAAGCCCATCAAGCCGGGCTCCGCCTGTGTCCCTGTTCCGGGCATCGTCCCGGACGTGGTGGACGAGGTCACCGGCCGGAGCCTGCTCCCCGGGGAAAAGGGGACCATGGTTGTGCGCAAGCCCTGGCCCGGACAGACCCCAACCCTGTACGGCGATTTGACCCACTACAAGAACGAGTACTGGGAAAAGACCATGGGCTCGGCCGGCGCCTACTACTGCGGCGATGCGGCAAGCATGGATACGGACGGCTACGTCTGGTTCACCGGGCGCTCCGACGAGGTGATCAAGATCTCCGATCACCGCATCGGGACCATCGAGGTAGAGAACGCCCTGGTTAAGCATCCCGCGGTGGGCGAGGCCGCTGTGGCGGGCGTGCCCGATGAGATGAAGGGGCAGGTCTGCCTGGGCTTCGTGGTCCTGCGCAGCGGATACGACCCTTCTCCGGAGATGGAGAAGGAGATTCTGCAGCACGTGAGGGACACCATGGGCCCGGTCGTGGTTTTCAAGGGGATCGAGTTTGTGGATATGCTGCCCAAGACCCGGAGCGGGAAGATCATGCGTCGCGTGTTGAATAAGGCCTACAGCGGCGAGGATCTGGGCGATCTCTCCACCATCGAGGATGAGTCCTCGGTTGATGAAATCAAGAAGGCTGTACAGCGGATGGGCAACAAGTAACATCAATGTACTTGACATTTATTGCTGAAAAAGAGATATATTAATAGAATAAAATAAATTCACAAAATAAGATGTCATAAATAGCTCTCGGCGCAATAACGCCTTTTATATTGATCCGAGATTGATGTCTCTTTATAGAGCAGACAGGGGTTTGTACGTTTCTAACAATCCCTGTCTGCTTTTTTTGGATCATTTTTTTGACCATTTCCTCTTGACTTGTTGAAGAATTTAGTTAGTATTCCCATAAATATAAATCATACCAACAAATGGATAGTAACTATGAGCGATATTCCGCAAAAGCTTCAAAGAAAGCGCAAGGATCTCTATGCCGAGGCCGAGCCCAGCGGGTTCGGGGAGCGCCGCACTGAATTTTCCGGAATGGGGCGCAAAACTGGCAATCAATACGGCAAGCAGGGCGAAGTGGTCTGTGTCGAGGCCTGCCGCACGCCCTACGGCAAGCTCGGCGGAGGACTCAAGCAATACGACGCCCCGGAGTTGGGCGCGCTGGCCATTCAGGAGGTCCTGCGCCGGATGGACGGAGCCGTGAGGCCAGAGCATGTGGACTATGCCATTATGGGGCAGGTTGTGACTGCCGGCTGCGGACAGGTTCCCAGCCGCCAGGCGGCCATCCTTGCCGGACTGCCGGAGTCCGTGCCCAGCATCACCGTGAACAAGGTCTGCTCCTCTGGGATCAAGACCGTGGATCTGGCGGTTCAGATGATCCTGCTGGGGAGGGCGGAGATCGCCGTCGCGGGAGGGCAGGAGAGCATGACCAACTGCCCTTATGCCCTGCCCCAGATGCGCTTCGGTCAGCGCATGGCCATGCCGGACGCCCAGGTTTTCGACCTCATGGTCCACGACGGGCTGTGGGATCCCTTCTACGACCGGCACATGGCCCTGCACGGCTCGGAGACGAGTGACGAGTTCGGCTTTAGCAGACAGGACAACGACGAATGGGCCCTGCGCTCGCAGCAGGCGGCGGCTCGGGCCATGGAGCAGGGACGCCTCGAGGCCGAGATCTTCCCCGTGGAGATCAAATCGGGCAAAACGACGGATGTGCTGTCCCGCGACGAGCAGCCCAGACCGGACACAACCCTTGAAGGCCTGGCCAAGCTGCCCCCGGTGTTCAACCACACCAGCCGGGTCACCGGCCAGGGCGGTTCCATTACAGCGGGCAACGCACCGGGGGTGAACGACGGGGGCGACGTCTGTCTCATGATGAGCCGGGCCAAGGCGGAGGAAATCGGTGCCAAGCCCCTGTTCCGGGTGATCGACTACGCGGAGGTTTCCCAGCAGACCAAGGATATCGCCACTGTGCCCGGGCTGGCCATTAGCAAGGTGCTCGAGCAGAACGGGATGGGGGTCCAGGATGTGGACCTCATCGAGATCAACGAGGCCTTTTCCGCGGTCACCCTGATCAGCACCCGCAGCATCCTGGGGCTTTCCCCGGATCAGGCGGAGGCCAAGGTCAATGTCAACGGCGGGGCCATTGCCTACGGGCATCCCATCGGCGCAACAGGGGCCCGCATCGTGATGACCCTGGCCTATGAGCTCAGACGTCGCGGCGGAGGCATCGGGGTGTGCGGCATCTGTTCCGGGCTGGCCCAGGGGGATGCCATGCTGATCCGGGTCGACGGCTAGCTGGGGAGTTCATTGTCTGGCCTGCATTTGTCCCCAAAGGAGAGGAGGTTTTGGAGATGGCGGTCAAGAACATCATGGTCGTAGGGGCCGGACAGATGGGCAGCGGCATCGCCCAGGTCGCGGCCCAGACGGGATACTCCGTAGTGCTCCACGACATCAGCGACGAGCTGGTCCAGAAGGGGCTCTCCGGAATCACCAAGCAGCTGGACAAGGCGGTGGGCAAGGAAAAGATCTCCCAGGCGGATCGCGACGCCGCCCTGGGGGGAATTCAGACCACCACGAGCCTGGAGGCTGTGAAGGATAGAGACCTCGTGGTCGAGGCAGTGGTGGAGAAAATGGAGGTCAAGGCCAAGGTTTTCGGGGAGCTGGATCAGAATGCCCCCGCATCGGCGATCCTGGCCACCAACACCTCCTCTCTGCCCATCACCCGCATCGGCGCGTCCACGAACCGGCCGAGCCGGGTAATCGGGATGCACTTCATGAACCCGGTGCCGGTGATGAAGCTCGTGGAGGTCATCAACGGCCTGGCCACCGATCCCGAGGTGACCGCGACGGTCAAGGAGGTGGCACAGAACCTGGGCAAGGTGCCGGTGGAATGCCGCGACGTCCCCGGATTTGTCTCCAACCGGGTGCTCATGGTCATGATCAACGAGGCGATCTGGGAGCTCTACGAGGGCGTCGCCTCGGTGGAGGGCATCGACAGCATCATGAAAATGGGGATGAACCACCCCATGGGGCCGCTGGCCCTGGCCGACCTCATCGGTCTGGATACCGTGCTGTCCATCATGAACGTGCTTCTGGAGGGGTACAACGATCCCAAGTACAGGCCCGCGCCGCTGCTTCGGTCCTATGTGGACGCCGGCTGGCTGGGCCGTAAGAGTGGTCGTGGATTTTACAGCTACAGTTAGCCGAAAGGCGACAGGGCAAAATCGGAGACAGGCCCTCGGTAACGGGCTCTGGATTCAATTTCATAAGAACGAACCGCCAAGACGCTGAGGACGTTCAGGAAGAAGCTTCCCTTTGCCGTGTTACGGCAAAGGAAAAGGGCTATGCCTTTGTCAGCCCCTCTCCTTTCCCGGCGTTATCCGTTATCCTTGGCGCCTTGGCGGTTCAAAGAAACCTGAGGGATGCTATGTATTTTTCCAAGGAGCTCCTGGATTCCTCCAGCAGCCTGAGAAAGAAATGGGAGGACGAGGTCCGGCGTGTGGTGGAGAAATACGGGGAGCGGGACAAGCGCTTCACCACCGTCTCGGACCATCCCGTTAAAAGGACCTATGATCCCCTGGACGTCCAGGAAACGGATTTCGAGAAGGATATCAGCTATCCCGGTGTCTATCCCTATACCCGGGGAATCCACTCCACCGGCTACAGGGGCAGGCTCTGGACCTACCGCATGTTCTCCGGGATGGGCACCGCCAAGGACACCAACGAGCGCTGGCACATGCTGCTCAAACAGGGCCAGACCGGCCTGAGCACCGCTTTCGACTTTCCCACCCTCATGGGGTACGACTCGGACGATCCCCACGCAGAGGGCGAATGCGGCCGCTGCGGCGTGGCCATCGACACCCTGGAGGACTTCAAGATCCTGGTGGATAACATTCCGCTGGATCAGGTGACCACCTCCATGACCATCAACCCCCCGGCGACGGTGATGTGGGCCATGTACTGCGCCTGCGCCCAGGAGCAGGGGGTGTCGCTGGACAAGATCGGTGGCACCATCCAGAACGACATGCTCAAGGAGTTCATCGCCCAAAAAACCTTCATGCTGCCCCCTGAGCCCTCCATCAAGCTGATCAGCGACACAGTGGAGTTCGGGGCCAAGCATGTCCCCAAATGGAACACCATAAGCATCAGCGGGTACCACATCCGGGAGGCCGGATCCACCGCCGCGCAGGAGCTCGCCTTTACCCTGCGCGACGGCATGGCCTACGTGGAGGACGTGATGGAGCGCAAGGGGATGCATCCCGACGAGTTCGCTCCCAGGCTGTCCTTCTTCTTCAATTCCCACATCGACTTCTTCGAGGAGATCGCCAAGATGCGCGCGGCGCGCCGCATCTGGGCCAAGGTCATGCGGGAGCGCTACGGGGCGGAGGACCCGCGCTCCTGGTGGCTCCGCTTCCATACCCAGACAGCGGGCTGCTCCCTGACGGCGCAGCAGCCGTACAACAACGTGGTCCGCACAGCCACCGAGGCCCTGGCCGCGGTTCTGGGCGGGACCCAGTCCCTGCACACCAACTCCCTGGACGAGGTCTACTGTCTGCCCACGGACCACTCGGTCCAGATCGCCCTGCGCACGCAGCAGATCATCGGCGAGGAGACCGGGGTGGACAATACCGTGGATCCCCTGGGCGGCTCCTATTTCGTGGAAAAGCTGACCAACGAGATGGAAGAGGCCGCCTGGGAATACATTGAGAAGATCGACGAAATGGGCGGGATGCTCGCGGCAATCGATCGCGGATATCCCCAGATGGAGATCGCGGACGCCGCATTCAGGTATCAGCATCAGATCGAGTCCGGGGATAAGACCCTGGTCGGGGTGAACAAGTACGTGACCGAGGACGCCGAGGAGTGCCCCCTGCTGGATATCGACGAGGAGGTGGAGCGATCGCAGCTGGAGCGATTGCAGGGGGTGCGCAGGAACCGCGAGGAAAGCGCGGTGAAGAAGTCACTGGATGAGCTGCGCAGCGCCTGCAAAAAAGGGGACAACGTCATGCCCCACTGCATCGAGGCGGTTCGGAACCAGGCCACGGAGCAGGAGATCTGCGACGTCTATCGCGAGGTCTACGGCGAGTATCGGGATCCGGGGCTATTCTAGGTTCTCCGTTCCCCGTTCCCCGTTCAGGGTTTCGGGTTCCCGGTTTCATGTTGGAATGGAAATGCAAAGCTCGGCATCGGAGCGTTCAAGTTTTCAGATGGGTGGAAGAGACGTCTGGGAAAGTCAAGATGATTAGTGTGACATTTAAAAAACCTTGGGATTTTCGGCTGGGAAGGCTCGACACAGTGTAATGAACTCATTTTCCCTAAGGTGAGATGGAGGCGAGCATGGCGCAGAAAAACTTGCGGGTCATGGTGGCCAAGCCCGGTTTGGACGGTCATGACCGGGGAGCCAGGGTGTTGGCCCGGAGCTTTCGCGATGCGGGATACGAGGTGATCTATACCGGGTGTCACCAGACCCCGGAACAAATCGTGGAAGCGGCCCTTCAGGAGGATGTGGACCTTGTCGGCCTCAGTTGCCTTTCCGGGGCCCACAAGCATCTTTTCCCCAGGGTGGTCCGGCTACTCGAGGAGCGGGGCGCCGGAGACATCCCGGTTATCGGCGGAGGCATCATCCCGGACAAGGATATCCCCTATCTCTATGAGCAGGGCATCAGGGAGGTCTTCACCCCGGGGACCCATATCGAGAGCATCACCAATTGGATCGAGGAGAATGTGACGCCCCGGGAGGCGCTCTAGTACTGCGTCTCAAAAATTGTGACTCAATTTTTGGCAATTGTTTCTATTTCATTTATAAGTTTCCATTTACAAAATTCGAATATCGAAATCCGAAACAATTACCAAACACAACTGACTTAGACTTAGACATTCTGGTCATTATTCGAGTTTGTTTCGAAATTCGATATTTGAATTTCGAATTTCCGTGTCGTTGAAGAGTGGGTCAAATTTAGAAAGAAAATCAACATGAGAAAGTGCCACCTTTTGAGACAGTACTTATAACACGCGGCACTAGATCGGCGGATCCTCTGAGCGGGACAAGCGGCACAAGGACCGGATGGACATGAGCACAGCGGAAAGGATTCGTGGCGGGGACATCCGCCTGGCATCGCGACTGATCCGGAATCTGGAGGACAATTCTCCGCGGGCGAGGGAGATCGTCAAGGAGCTCTTCCCCTATACCGGAAAAGCACGGGTGCTTGGTCTGACCGGCGCTCCCGGGGCGGGCAAGAGCACCATCACCGATCACCTGATCAGCAGTTACCGGTCCACGGGATACAGGGTCGGCGTATTGGCCGTGGACCCCACGAGCCCCTTCAGCGGTGGAGCCATCCTGGGCGACCGGGTCCGCATGCAGAAGCACGCCGAGGACAGAGGCGTTTTTATCCGCAGCCTGGCCACCCGTGGGGCCCTGGGGGGCCTTGCCGCGGCTGTGGACGATGCTGTGCACGTCCTGGACGCCATGGGCATGGATCGCATCATCCTGGAGACCGTGGGTACGGGGCAGTCCGAGGTGGACGTGATGAACAACGCCCACAGCGTGCTCCTGGCCCTGACTCCCGGCCTGGGAGACGAGGTGCAGACCCTCAAGGCCGGAATCATGGAGATCGCGGACCTGTTCGTGATCAACAAGGCGGACCAGAAGGGGGCGAGCAAGCTCTACCAGGAGCTCATGCGGATGCTCAACATGGTCAGCGAGCATCACTCCGGATGGAGGCCGCCTGTTCTCACCCTGCAGAATATCGCCCACCCGGAGGAATTCGCCGAGCAAGTGGAGGAAGTGCGGCAAAAGATCGACGAGCACTACCAGGTGCTTCTGGAGACGGATATTCTGGCCCGGCGCGAGCGGCGCAAGGCTCGTCTGCAGCTTTTGAACTCCTTCCGCGCGACCCTCTTGGATCCCATTGTGGAGGAACTCGAGTTCTCCGGCGAGCTGGAGGACCTGATCCGGCGCATCGAAAGCAAGGAGAGTGATCCGCACAGCCTTGCGGATCTGCTCCGCGCGCGCTATCTGCGCTAGCAGGCCGTTGAAAAACTTCCAATTGCTGCGTTGTCCGGCACCTATTTGAGTTGACAAAAGGGCGTCTGATTGACTTGTCTTCACAAATAGGTGCCGGATTCAAACTCTCACGTAGGAATAACTACGCTACGAACTTGAACTTTTTTCGCGCCTTGCACTTGAAATTTTTGAACGGCCTGCCCGAAATGGACTTTTTCAACAGGCTGTAGGGGCAGCCGCTTGCATGAACAATGTTTTTGGCTCAAAAGACTGTAAGGAATGAAATATACGAAGTGGTATTGATCGCGAAACGGCACATCAAGGAGGTCTGCTATGGACATGCAGGGCATCTACAAAGAGGCCATGGACATCTCGAAAATGCCTGACAACCGGGAAAAGGCGAAAGCGGTGGAAGACTTTTTCCAAAAGGTGAACACCGCGACCTTCCCGGAGCGCTTCAACTGGGCCGAGGAGATCTTCGAAGGGCTGCACGTGGCCCAGCAGGGGGACAAGACGGGCCTGATCTGGGCGGACATGGAGAGTGGCGAGGAGAAGAGCTATACCTACAGCCAGATGGCTGCCAGCGCCAACAAGCTCCTCAATTTCCTTCGCCGCTACGGGGTGGAGAAGGGGCACAACATGTACCAGATGACCCCTATCGTGCCCGAAACTTGGATCGCCACACTGGCCTGCGTCAAGGGCGGCCTTGTTACGGTTCCAACTGCGACAACCATGACCGTTCGGGAATTGCAGTTCCGCTTCGAGACTTATCCCCCGGACGTGGTGGTTGCGGATGCCGCATCCGCGGCCGCGATCGACGAGGCCCTGGAGAAGATCGGCGCCACCCCCAAGGTAAAGCTGATTCTGGGCGAGAAGCAGGGGTGGACTTCGTTCACGGAGCTGGATAAGGAATCGGATTCCGCGGAGGCGGCCCCAACCAAATGCGACGATCCGATCTTTTGTTTCTTCACTTCCGGAACCACCGGCCTGCCCAAGCGCGTGGGCCACACTGCGGTTTCCTATCCCGTGGGCCATCTCTCAACGGCCTTGATGATCGGCATCAAGCCGGATGACGTCCATCACAATCTGAGCTCTCCCGGCTGGGCCAAATGGGCCTGGAGCAGCTTCTTCGCTCCCCTGAATATGGGGGCCACAGTTGCGGGATTCTTCTTCAAGGCCCTGGACGGAAACAAGTATCTGGACTATGTGAGCAAATACAAAATCACGACCTTTTGTGCCCCTCCCACCGGATGGCGCATGTTCGTCCGGATGGACCTGGAGCAGTTCGACTTCAGCTCGCTCAGGCACTCGGTGAGCGCGGGCGAGCCGCTCAATCCCGAGGCTATCCAGAAGTGGAGGGAGCACACCGGCGATGTGATCCGGGACTTCTTCGGACAGACCGAGTCCACGGCCATGATCGGCAACGCCCCCTGGATGAAGGAAACCATGCGTACCGGTTCCTTCGGCGTCCCTTCTCCGATGTACGACGTGACCCTTGCGGATGACGAAGCCAACGAGGTGACAAGCACAAACGAAACAGGGCACATCGTGGTCCGACTGGACCGCTGGCGGGCCATCGGCCTGTTTACCGAGTATATCGGCAATCCGGAGAAGACCCAGTCCGTATTCGTGAACGACTTCTACTACACCGGGGACCGGGCCTACGTGGATGAGGACGGATACTGGTGGTTCGTGGGACGCGCAGACGACGTGATCAAATCCTCGGACTTCCGGGTGGGCCCCTTCGAGGTGGAGAGCGCCATGGTGGAGCACCCGGCTGTCGCGGAGTCCGCAGTGGTCGGCGTGCCTGATCCGGAGCGCTATCAGCTGGTCAAGGCCTACATCATCCTGAGCAAGGGGTATCAGCCCTCCTCGGATCTGGCCCTGGAGCTCTTCCAGCACAGCATGCAGATCCTGCCCAAGTTCAAGATTCCGCGGATCGTGCAGTTCGTGGAGGAGGTCCCCAAGACCATCAGCGGCAAGATCCGCCGCATCGAGCTCAGGGAGAACGAGCACAAGAAGCAGGATGAGGGCACTAATCGGGACAAGGAGGAGCACTTCTACTGGGACTTTCCGGAGCTGAGCTCCAAGAAATAGACCCGTACGCCCCGGATCGGCACGAGGATGAATCCGATCCGGGGCTCAGGGAGATAGTGGATGGATTCATCCCTGAATCCCCTAAACAAGGAGGGAGGAAATGAAGGAAAGACTGTACAAGAAGGAACTGTATCTCACATTGTTGTTTTTCATTCTGCTGATGATTTTCGGCCACTTCGCCCAGCTCTTCGTGATCTTTCCCGGTCTGCAGGGCGGTAGCTTCATGGGATTTCCGGTGCACTATATCGTCCCCATTCTCGTGGGGTGGTTCGGCCTGATTATTCTGACCACCATTCTTGCCTATGTCATGAATAAGTTCGACGACGAGATGCAGGAATACATCGAGTCCCAGGAGGGAGAAGAATCCGGCGAATAAATGCAGTAAGCGATTAAAGCACCCAGTTGCCCTCGGCTTTGGAGTTGTCCCTATCAGTTGCGGATGTGCCGCGAAATGTCCGTTTTGTCCGCGACGGCCGATCGTCTAAGACCAGAAGGAGATGCATATGGAAAATCCGGAGACCTATGAATTTGTACTGCCCAGCATGTGGATGGGTATTGTCGTAGTCATCGCTTTTTTCGCCATTCTCTATTACGTGGGCTATCGGGCCATGAAGATGACCACCACGGCGGACGACTTCTATGCCGCGGGCTTCAGCGTCGGTCCCGTGGTCAACGCCTTGGCCATGGTGGCCACCTGGGCCAGCCTGGCCACATTCATGGGCG
>JGI1684J13235_1000786_pt1 | contig 11522 bp, 10 predicted proteins | sample PonA232FremontCA_2_FD_13235 | JGI IMG/M metagenome (IMG submission 13235) | reverse complement strand
CGCGTTGGTATATAACTCAGCGGGCAGGTTATATAAACCATCGAACGTCCTATATAAACGAGCAACACCCCTGGCCGGGACAACGAAAAGGCCTATGCGGGAAACCGACAACGGGTCGAGTATGAGCGTCGATCTCGCCTTCGCGGAGAACGAACTGTTGCCGGCGATCGCTCAAGACGCCGACTCCGGCGAGGTGTTGATGTTGGCCTACGTCACGCCCGAGGCCGTTGAACGCACCCGCGAGACCGGGGAAGCCCACTACTACTCCCGGAGCCGCGAGACGCTGTGGCACAAGGGCGGCTCCAGCGGTCACGTCCAGCCCGTTGAGGAGATCCGCGTCGACTGCGACGGCGACGCGCTCCTCTATATTGTCGAGCAAGAGGGCGGGGCCTGTCACACGGGCTACGAGAGCTGTTTTCACCGGACGATCGACGGCGAGGTCGTCGGCGAGCAGGTCTTCGACCCGGAGACGGTGTACGAGTGACCGATGGCCGACGAGACCGACTCGACGGCCGCAGACGACCTCGTCGCCGCAAAGGAGCGCGTCGAGTCGCTCAGGTCCCGACTCGCCGAAACGGGGCTGGATCGCTCGACACTGGAGACGGTCGCCGACGCCTATCGGGACGTCGAAACAGTCCTCGACCGCTGGCAGGAGCGCGCCACCGACTGGGACGACTTCGAGGGGTACGTCAAGTTCAGGGACGACCTAGCGGGGACCCTCGAATCGATTCCCGACGATGTCCCCGAGCGCGAGGCGTTCGTCGAGGCCGACGAGCACGTGACGACGGCCGGCGTTTCAAAGTCCCTCCGAGCGAGCGACTTTGACGCCGCCCGCGAGGCGCTGGCCCCGGCGCGGGAGTACGCGGAACTCCGTGCGGACCTCGAGTCGGCACTTGCGGGCCGCCGCGAGGCCGAGCAGCGCGCCGAACGGCGGGAGATGGAACTCCACGAGCGGATCGAAACGCTCGATCGCCTCCTCGAACTCGGCGAGGCGGACCTCGACGCGCCGACCGAGCGGCTTGAAGAACCGATACGGGCGTACGACGACGCGATCGCGGACGTCTTCAACGCGTTCCGCCGTGAAGCTCCCGCGGCGTCGTTTCTCGGGTTCGTCGATCGGGCCGCACGCACCCCCTTCGTCGATTACGAGTCGCCGCCCGAGGACCTCCTCGAATACGTCCGCGAGCGAGAGGCGGGTGAGTATGCCGTTGTGGATTTGCTTGAGTACGCCGACTACTCGACCTCTAAGCTCTCACACTATGTCGACGATGCGGCCCTGCTGAAACGCCGGGTCGCGACGAACCGGACGTACCTCGAGCGGCTCTCTGCAGATCCGCTGTCGATCGGTTGGCCCCCCGAGTCGGCCGAGACGCTCCGCTTTCGGATCGAGGAGTTGCTCGGCCTCGTCGGGACGATCGCCGACGATGCGACCGTCTCGACGCTGCGGGAGATCCGTGAACTGACGCGGACTGACTCGTACGAACGCATCCGGGAGGCCGCCCGCGCCGAGGCGGAACTGACCGACGAGCAGCGACGGAAACTTGAACGCGGTGAGGTTGAGACCGAGCGCTCGGCCGCCCGCGAGGAACTCGAACGTCTCGAGGCCCTTCTCTCGGAGTGACGGGCGCGATCGGTACGACCGGCGCGGCCGGGCAACGCTACGTACCGTTCGTTATCGCCTCGTAGATCGCTTCGAGAAGGGCCTCGGCGCGATCGTCCTCGCGTGCCTCGGCGTACAGCCGGACGAGCGGCTCGGTACCGCTCGGCCGGACGAGCACCCAGCCGTCGCCGTAGTCGAGTCGATAGCCGTCGATGGTCGTCAACTCGGCGTCGGCCCACTGGGCGTACGATTCGGCCGCCGACAGCATTGTCTCGCGCTCCTCGGGATCGTCGTACTCGAGGTTCCGGCGACGGGTGACGTACTCGTCGTAGCCGGCGGCAATCTCGCTCGCTGGCCGGTCGACGAGTAGATCGAGAAACCGCGCCGCGGTGTAGGCCCCATCGCGGGCGATCCGGAACTCAGGGAAGAACACCCCTCCGTTGCCTTCGCCGGCGATCGGGACCGACCGCCCGGCTGAACGGAGTTCGCGGATCCGAGTGATGAGGTACGTGCTTCCGATGGGGGTCAACTCCAACTCGGCCCCGGCCGCCTCGACCACGTCGACGAGCCGCTGGGAAACGTTGACCGCGGAAACGACCGCGTCACCCTCGTCAAGTTCCGCGGCCGCAAGCGCGGCAAAGGAGGCTTCCCCATCTATGTGGCGTCCCTCCTCGTCGACGAAGATCGCCCGGTCGGCGTCGCCGTCGTGTGCGATCCCGACGTCGGCATCGCTCGCGCGGACGAGCCGTCGCAGGTCTGCAAGATTCTCCGCGATCGGCTCCGGGTCGCGCCCGGGGAAGTGACCGTCGGGCTGTGCGTTGACGGTCACGACACGACAGCCCAATTCACGGAGGAACTCTGGACTACTGAAACAGCCGGCACCGTGGCCGGGGTCGAGTGCGACGGTGAGGTCGGCCCCGTTGATCCGGTCGCGTCGCCCCTCCGTTTCGAGTTGTTTGAGCAGTCCGCGGACGTACGCTTCGTCCGCCCTCGCTACCGAGCGACTGCGGCCGACCGATGTGTAATCGACACCCCCGTCGCTCCCGTCGGCAAGACGGCTCTCAATCCGCTCAAGCGTCGGCTTCGGAAGTTCGACGCCGTCGCTCCCGATCAGTTTGACGCCGTTGTACACCGGCGGATTGTGGCTAGCCGTGATGATCACGGCTGGCACACCGTGGCGTTCAGCGTACGCCTGTACGCCCGGGGTGGGGAGAACGCCGAGGCGGTCGACGTTGGCTCCGACGGAGGCGAGCGTTCCGGCCGTGACGTCGGCGAGGGGTCGGCCGGTCGTCCGCGTGTCGCGCGCGATGGCGACGGTATCGGCACCGAGCGTCCTGCCGGCGGCGGCGGCGATGCGGCCGACGAACGCCGGCGTCAGTTCCTCGCCCACGACGCCGCGAACGCCGCTCGATCCGAATACGTCCATGTCTGTCCTCTCCAATGGGGACGATAAAATGGGTTCCGACGGAGCGGCGATGTCCTACCGGAACGGGGGGACTCCCCCCGATTAAGATGATAGAATGGAGAGCTATCGCGTCAACGGGCGTCTTAGTTCACGATGTCCGGTTACTTTACATTATACGCCACACGATGTGTCGGCCTCGGACACGTTGTTCGACATCCCGGATTCATCTCGAAAGGCGAAACTTTCAGGTCGGCTGGAGCGAAACATCCGGATGATGGACCCCTTGGAGGACGGATCGAACCGCGAGGTCGAAGCCGTCGTCGATCTGCTTCGGAAACGCGCCCCGCTGTTAGAGCTGCTGGCGGATGGCGCGCGCGATCAGCGCGACCTGCGTGACGAACTCGGTGTCTCTCGGTCGACGGTGTACAAGTCGCTCCAGCAACTCCGTGATGCGGGCCTCGTCGCGGAGCGGGACGGCGTCTACGCACTGACCGGGTTCGGCCGATTGGCTTGGCAGCGCCACGACGACTACCTCGCGCGCCTTCGGCGTCTCGACGCCGGGCGGCGGCTCCTCGAGACGCTGCCGGCGGACCAGCAGTTTCCGCCGACACTCTTCGAGCGGGGCCGTATCACCGTCCCGGGACGGCATGCACCCGAGCGCCCGCTTGATCGGCTTTCGGAACTCGGCGGTAAGGCCGATCACCTCCGGGTACTATCTCCCTCCGGGATGCCGCGGTTTCTCGCCAGCATCCACGAGAACGTCGAGGCGGGCAAACAGACCGCACAGATTGTCGTCGAATCGGACGCGATCCCCCGGCTTCGATCGGGGTACGACCGGTTCGATACAGCCGTGGGCGCGGAGGGGTTCGAACTCCGTGTCATCTCGAATGAGTTGCCGTACGCACTCGTGCTGTTCGACGAGGCCGACGTCGGACTGTTCGGGTACGAGGAGGGTGTCCTCGTCGGGGCCGCCTTCAGCGACGACCCGGACGCACTCTCGTGGGGCGAGCGCATCTTCCAGCGAACAGTTGAGCGCTCGAAGAAGATATAAACGCTTTCGGCGGTGAAACGGCGATAGTATCCATGAGCGACGACGACATCAGCCTTACCGAAAAGCGCGTCTACGCCGGCGGCAGCGACGCGACGACTGCCGCCGTCGCCTCCGAGGTCGGCCTGGCGCGGGTGTCAATCTCCGCCGACATCGTCGGCGAATTCTCGCTCGAACGCCGCGGCCCGACGACCGCAGTCACGGCCGTCGACGGGCGGTTCGCGGTCGGTACGCCGGAGGACGTGTTCGTCGACGCCGACGACAATCTCGAGGGTACCGGGTTTGGGGGTGCCGTGGCGCTCGGCAATCAGGATGGCCTCGTTGCNAGTGACGGTGAACGGATTGCCCANTACGACGGGAGTTGGCAAACGCTCTCGGAACTTGAGTCCGTCCGGTCGATCGACGGTGGAATGGCCGCCGCTGACTCCGGGGTCCACCGCCTCGATGGGACCCATGTGGGTCTCGACGACGTTGTCGACGTGTCGGCGGCCGGGACACCGTTGGCGGCCACCGATGACGGGCTATACTACCTCGCAAACGGTTGGATGCGCGCCGTTGAGGGATCGTTTCGAACCGTCGCAAGTGACGGCGAGCGTGCTCACGCGGCGACTCAGGACACTCTCTACGAGCGGGATGTGGACGGGACCTGGCATCCGGTCGATCTCCCGGTCGATGGGACAGTCGTTGATATCGCTTACGACAGGGGGGTCTATGCCGTGACGGTTGACGGGGCCTGCCTTGCGAACGCCGGGGATGGCTGGCGGCACCGATCGCTCGGATTGACCGGTGTCGCCGGGGTCGCTCTCCTATAGAACCCTGCGTCGATAGAGATAGTTGAAGCGGTGGACGGAATCCATAGCGAACTCGGACCGAAGCACAACAATCTGATCGACACCAGAACGCAACCTGCCTGCTTGTGGCAGCAATCGCCTACGTATAGTGGCATCCGCTTACCCCTTGTGAGCCCCGCTCCGAACCGGACTGTCAGACTGCCCCGGAACCAGTTTCACCGCGCTCTCGGAACTTTATATACTCGGGAACCCGAACCATACGTATGACCCGGCTTCCGGGAGTCGATCCGCCCGAGCAGGTGGTCTGTCACGTCGACATGGACTGCTTCTATGCAGCCTGCGAGCGGCTCCGGGAGCCGGAACTTGAGGGCGAACCACTCGTTGTCGGGATGGGCTACGAGCCGGGGGAAACACACGGCGCCGTCGCCACGGCCAGCTACGAGGCCCGCAAATACGGCGTCGAGTCCGCGATGGCGATCTCTGAGGCACTCAAACGGCTGCCACGGCGTGTGGCCGCCGATCCGGATGACCCGTCCGGATTCTATCGGCCCGTCGATATGGCGTTTTATGAGTCCGTCAGCGAGGACGTCCGGGCCGTCCTGTCGGCGGCGGCCGAGACAGTCCGGAACGTCTCGATCGACGAGGCGTACCTCGATCTCGGCGACGTTGAGTGGGGGGGTGCCCGGTCGTTCGGCCGTTCGCTGAAGCGGGACATCGAATCCGCGGCGGGCGTCGTCGCCTCCGTCGGGGTCGCCCCGGATATGACGACGGCTAAACTCGCCTCCGACGCCGAGAAGCCGGATGGGCTGGTGGTCGTCGAACCGGACACCGTGCGGTCGTTTCTCGCGCCGATTCCGGTCGAAGAACTCCACGGCGTCGGCCCGGTCACGGCGTCGGAGTTGCGATCGATGGGCTTTGAAACCGCGGGCGAGATCGCCTCGGGCACAGAATCAGTCTTCCTCGACGCCTTCGGCGAACGGGGTCGGGATCTCTACGCGCAGGCCCGCGGCGAGGACGACAGAACGGTCGAACCGAAGGGGAAGCCGAAGAGCCTCTCGAGCGAGTCAGCGTTCACCGAAGCGACCGAGGAGCGGAGGCGAACGGAGACGAAGGTCCGCAACCTGGCGTCGGAAGTCGTAGCACGCGCGAGCGCGAGGGATGCTCTCTATCGGACAATCGGTATCAAGGTCGTCAGGCCGCCGTTCGATGTGAACACCCGATCGCGGTCACTTTCGGGGCCCGTAGACAACCCCGAACTGGTTGAGCGGACGGCGCTTGAGCTACTCTCGGAGTTCACGGGCGAGCCGGTGCGAAAGCTCGGGGTCCGGCTGTCAAACCTCTCCTTCGACGAGCGCGATCAGGCGACGATATCGGAGTGGGAGAGCCATGACGACGGGAGCGACTCAACACCCGGGCGTCGACGACAGGCCGGCAACGGGCAAGCCAAGCTCTCTCGGTTCGAGTGACGGCGCGGACAGCCTTTTGTCTACACGGGACGGAACCGTGGCATGAACCACCTCGCAACGGCCGAGGATGGACGGTGGCGCCTCTCGAAACACGCACACGTCGTCGTTCACGAAACCAACGACGGGAACGAACTTCTCACCGTCTACGACTGTGGCGCCGCACAGAAGCCGCCGTCGGCGCAGCTGATCGGCAACCTCGTGCGCGTCGACGCGGCACACGAGATTGTCCGACAGCCAACGGGGTACATAGCCAAGTTGCGCGAGCACTCAGTCCTTGAACGCCAGGACGAGGACCACTGGGTCGTCCGGAGCCGGTAGCGAGCAGGCGGGGCGTTCCGTCGTTCCGGCGTCGGTGCCCCACACAACGGCCTCGACCGATCGCCGGTCCCGTTCAGATCACACGGTTGGTGCTTCCGTTGTCGGTTATAAACCTTCGTTCGACCCCGGACTTGTGCGATGTCCGTCTGATAGGGGCGACCCTGGCGCCGCACGACGTCCGTCTGACGGAGAACTATACCGTCAGAGCGTCTGGCTTTCGACGATGGGCGAGGAAACGATCACCGTCGGCGAGACGCGGGACGGGGAGACCACAGTCGAGTTGCCGATCGTCGATCTGCTGACCGGGCGTGGATTTGTGACCGGGAAGTCCGGGTCAGGGAAGTCGAACTCTGCGAGCGTCGTCGCCGAGAAACTCCTCGACCGCGGCTACAGCCTGCTCGCGGTCGACATCGACGGGGAGTACTACGGCCTCAAGGAGGAGTACGAGATCCTCCACGTCGGCGGCGACGAGGAGTGCGACTTACAGGTCAACGAGGAACACGCCGAAAAGATAGCCGAACTCGCACTCGAGGGAAACGTCCCGATAATCCTCGATGTCTCCAGTTTTCTGGACGAATCGAAGGCTCGTAATCTTCTGACGGAAACGACGAAACACCTTTTCGCCAAGGGGAAAAAACAGAAACAGCCCTTCTTGATGCTCGTCGAGGAGATACACGAGTACATTCCCGAAGGAGGCGGCATCGACGAGTGCGGCCGGATGCTGATCAAGATCTCGAAACGGGGCCGCAAACACGGCCTCGGGATCGTCGGGATCAGCCAACGGCCCGCCGACGTGAAGAAGGACTTCATCACCCAGTGCGACTGGCTCGTCTGGCACCGTCTGACCTGGAACAACGACACGAAAGTCGTCAGCCGGATTCTCGGGAGTGAGTACGCCGACGAGATCGAGGATATGGACGACGGCGAGAGCTTTTTGATGACCGACTGGAACGAGTCGATCCGTCGCGTCCAGTTCGAGCGCAAGCGGACGTTCGATGCGGGGGCGACCCCCGGACTCGACGACTTCGAGCGTCCGGAGCTCAAAAGCGTCAGTGGCGATCTCGTCGACGAACTCCAGGAGATCACGGACGAACGGGAGCGCCGCGAGAACCGGGTGAACGAACTCGAGCGGGAACTCCAACAGCGCGATGAGCGCATCAGGGATCTCGAGCGCCAACTCGCCGATGCGCGCGACCTGAAGCGGATGGCTGACCGATTCTCACGGGCGATGATGGAGCAGGTAACAGGGCGTCCGCTGTCGGCCGCGCCGGGACGACAGAGCGAACTCGAGGAGGCACTCGACGGTCCCATACGCCGTGATCCTGAACTTGAAGCCGAACTCGAGGCGGTTCGGAGCGGCGACCGTGAGCCGATGGCATCGCCGGTGCCTGACGCCGCCGACGAGTGGGACGACTCCGCCGAGTCGGACGCGACGACTGATACAGATGCGGACAGTGATGGTGAATCAGCAAACGCGACCGGAAAGGACAACGGGAGCCGAGATGGACTGTCCAGCAGCGGGGCCTCGAACGGTAGCGGGGCCTCGAACGGCAGCGGGGGCGATGATCGGGTACAAAACGATCCCATCGATTCGAACGCTGACTCGGTGATTGATGCTGCGGCAGCTTCGAGCGTGTCCACCGGGGATGTAACTGGGACCTCCGATGAAGATCGAGGAAAATCCGAAAGCGAGGCGGGCTCGGATGCCACTACGAACCGCAACACCGGCGCTGAGGGTCCCCTCGAAGATCGGCTCCGGGCGGAGGTCGACGCGCTTGACGACGTTGTCACCGGAATGTTGCGACAGTACCGTCGATACGGCCCGATGGAACCGGGCGACGCTCACGCGGCGGCAGGTGGGTCGGGGGATCGGGGGCCGGCGTACGCGGCGAACCGGCGGCTCAGACAGCGTGGCTTGATCGCTCACATCGGCTGTGGGCAGTACGATTACGCACTCACAGAACTCGTCAGAGAGGAATTGGCTGACCCGGTTCGTCCTGAGACGACGCCGAGCGATGAGGATGTCGTCGAAATCGTCGAGGCGGTCGAAGCGGAAGTATCGGCGGCCCGAGATTCCACCTCGAAGTATTCGAAAGTGAGTGGCCGTGAGGAGGGCGGCACATCACACCGTGCGGCTGAGCGATCCAGCGTGAGTCGCTGATCGGCCGGATCGGATCGTTACGCGATCGGGTCCACGAGCGATTCGAGCGCGGCCCGGGGATCGTCGGCTTTTGCGACGCCCGACGCGAGGAGGACGCCCTTGGCCCCGAGATCGGCGGCGGCGACGAGGTCCTCGCCGGTCGAGATGCCCGCCCCACAGAGGACGGGCGTGTCCGAGGCGGCGTCGACGGAATCGGTGACAACGTCCGGGTCGGCTTTCGAAACCGGCGTTCCGGTCCCGATTAGTTCGGGCGGTTCGACGGCGACGGAATCCGGGCCGAGCCGGGCGCCGGCGGCGATCTGTCGGGGGTTGTTCGCACAGACGATCGTCTCAAGTCCGGCCCGTTCGGCCGCCCGCAGGCTCCCGTCGATGTCGGCCAGCCGGAGACGGTTCTCCGAGTGGTTGAGAAGCGTCCCGTCGGCTCCGGCCCGCGAGGCGGCCTCCGCGAGCGTTGATCCGGTGTGAGAGCCGTGGCCAACCGGCGAGACGTGTTGGGCCCACGTCTCGGCGCCGGTCTCGGCGACGGACGCGAGATCGGCTGTCTGTGGTGCAACCGCGATCCGGACGCCGGTGTCCTCGGAAACGTCGTCGGCGATCGAGGCGATCTCGACCGGATCACAGGGGTAGGCCTTCAGGTTGATCAACACGAACATACCACGACGGCCGTCGCGCAGGAAAAAATAGCTACCTATCGAGCGACCCGTGTCGAGGCCGTGACGCTGTCGGGAGGCACTCCCGCCCCTGACGACGCCGTCGGTGATCAGTTTATTTCCGGCGCCGAGCGCCGCCTGCTCGAGAATGATGGCCGAAACTCGCGTCACGGGGGGTTGCCCCCGTCACAGTATAACCGCGTCCGGGACGCCCGTTTCGAGTGACTGTTTCGTGTGGTTCTTATCCAAACCGTCCGAGGTGTCCGTATGGAACGAGTGTCGGACCGCGGAATCGTGGGGCGACGGGCCGTCCTCGCCGCGGCCGGCGTCGCCCTCGCGGGGTGTGCCGACAGCGACGGCGGCGAACCGGAAACGACACCCATCCCGGACGCCGAGCGCGAGGCCTTCGACAGCGGGTGGCCCACCTTCGCGAGGGATGCGACCAACACCGGCTACGCGCCCGATATCTCGGGGCCGTACACAGAGATCGGCGAGCGCTGGCGCTTCGAAACCGACGGGTCGATCGCCGCGAGCCCGGCGGTCGCCGGCAATACGCTCTACGTGGGTAGCACCGACGGCTCGCTGTACGCCCTTGATCCATACGTCGGTGCGGAGATCTGGTCGTTCGGGACCGACGGCCCCGTGACGACCACGCCCGCGGTCGTCGATGGGACCGTTTACATCGGCTCGGGCGACGAGCGGCTGTACGCGATCGACGCAGCTGACGGGACGGAGCGGTGGCGCTTCGACGTTGGCGATCGGGTCGGCTCAAGTCCGACGGTCGTCGGCGACACCGTCTACGTCGGCGGCGTCAACAGCTCGGTGTTCGCCGTTGACCGGAACTCGGGCGAGCAACGCTGGCGGTTTGGGACCGGGGCGTCGGTGCTCAGTACGCCGGCGGTCGCCGACGGCACGGTGTACGTCGGGGCGGGTGATCTGAACGTCTACGCGCTTGAGGCGGCGAGCGGCGACGAGCAGTGGCGGTTCAGAACCCGCGGTATCGTCAGCAGTGACCCGGCGGTCGTCGACGGCACGGTTTATACCGGATCAAGGGACAGCACCCTCTACGCCCTCAACGCGGACAACGGCGAACCGACGTTGCAGTTCGACGCCAACGAGCAGATTCAGGGAAGCCCGGCCATCGCTAGGGGAACGGTGTTCGTCGGGTCGACCGATGGCTTCCTCTATGCGATCGGAACCGACGGCGGCGAAGACGATGGCCGGTGGCGGTTCCGGACCGGTGATTCGGTCATCGCTAGCCCGGTGGCGACCCAAAACCACGTCTTTGTGGCCTCGACGAGCGGCAACGTCTTCTGTATCCTGCCGGAGGATGGCGGGACCGTCTGGCGGTTTGAAGCCGAGGCCGCCGTCCACGAGGGTCCGGCGGTCACCGACGAGTGGCTCTACTTTGGGGACGTGAACGGAACTGTCTATGCGATCGGCTCGGGGTGAACCCCGTACCTCGTTTCCCATCCGTATGATGCCCCATTTCGAACACCGACACATCCCGTCAGATCAGCGACCGCCTGGAGTTCGTGACGACGATGAGGCTGCTTACGCCCATCAGCACGGCCGCAATGAGGGGGTTGATCAGCCCCGCGACGGCGAGGGGAATCGCAACGAGGTTGTACCCAACCGCCCATAGGAGGTTCTCGCGGATCCGGCGTCGGACGCGATCGGCGATCCCAAAGAAGCTTGGGACGGTGGAAAGGTCGTCGTCCGTGACCACGGCGTCGGCGGCGTCGATCGTCAACTCGGTCCCGTGAGACATCGCGATCCCGAGATCAGCGCCCGCGAGCGCCGCCGCGTCGTTTGTTCCGTCGCCGACCATCGTCACCGTGCCGTCGGCCCGGAGCCGTCTGATCAACTCTCGTTTGGCCTCGGGGCGGACCTCCGCAAACACGTCGTCGACATCGGGGTGATCATCGAAACGTCGGGCCGCACGCTCGTCATCGCCGGTGATCACGACCACGTCGGTTTCGTCGTCGAACGCGGCGATCGCGTCGTCCCAGCCCGACCGGGGAGTATCCCGAAGCACGACGACGCCAGCCGCGGCTCCGTCCCAGCCGACGAGCGTCGGGGG
>JGI1684J13235_1000785_pt1 | contig 11532 bp, 8 predicted proteins | sample PonA232FremontCA_2_FD_13235 | JGI IMG/M metagenome (IMG submission 13235) | reverse complement strand
TAGGGAGCATTAGCCGTTTGTAAAACTAATCTTAACTAAGTAGCATACTTATCGAAAATTCGTTCAAAAGTTCCATTGAACAAAGCACATTTAAGCCCTAGCATTTTGTTACTGTTCTCTTTTAGCCACCACGCCCCGTTACGTTTCAAACGTGTTTGACAAATAAATTTGTTGGCAGACTCAATTCCACCACTGCCTATGGGATAACCTCCTGTCTTATCTCCTTTATAATTGATACGATGTTTGTTGTGCTCCAGGTATTGTATTGTCTTTCGGATCTGCTCTCTGGCATCTTCATTGTTGGGTTGCATCCTTTTCAGTCCTGCTATAACGTAACGTGCTCCGTCGCGGAAGAATAAACGGCCCATAGTGGCTTCCACCCAGCGCAGGGCTTTGTTCTTGTCCTCTGCGTACTGGGCATTTGCCACGCTGTGAATATATTCACTTACATGATAGTAGTCCAAAATTTGACGGCCAGTGGGGAAGGCTTTGCTCATAGCATCCCACACCCAAGGCGCTCCATCTCCTATTAAACCTATACGCACCTTGTCTGTGGGGATTCGGCCGGCAATTAACTGCAGTGCTCTGGTTATCTCTTTTTTGCTGCTTATTTGGTGCCAGCTTGCTATATTGATTATTTGATCCTTGGAATTCAGATAAATTCTAAATCCCTTGGCTTCTTTGTATTCCCCGGAACCACGTTTGTTATTGCGTCCCCCTTCGGGCCTAGTGGGCATGTGAGCGCCGTCCATGGCAACTACCAGGACAGGACGACGTTGCTCGGATTCAGAGGCCTTTGCGATTTCTTCGCTTATTTCCTTGGCTGAAGGCAGGGCCTCTTCCGGGGTAATATCTTCGGCAAAGGATGCAAATAATTGATGCATGCATTCGTCACTGAATTTGACCCCGGTACTTTCATAAAAAAGTTCTGCAGCCTCTCTAAACGGCATCTTTGCCAGGAATTTTAGGGCCAGTTGCTGTAGATCTCCCTGCTTGCGACGTTGTGAAAGATCCAGATTATCATCCAGTGGAGAAAATCCGATCTTGCAATCATTGCAATAGAAGTATGCTCTGGTTAAATGGGAAGACCCATTCTTTGTTTCTATATGGCGGGAAGTGTCACGAATCTTTTTGAGTTGTTTCTTGCAATTAGGGCAGGAACTAACCTCCTGGTGGGCACTGTCTTGATGTAGAGCATGTGCGGCCTCCTGAACTATTGCCCCGGAAAGGTCCTGTTTAATTTCTTGTATAGCCTCGCTTATTTCCCACAAATCGGGCTTATCTTCCCGAGAAAACAAGGGTCTTAATTTTTCAAGGCTCTTGTCCAAGTGGTCGTGAGCCATACTTCTTAGCTCCTCGAAACTGTCTTGACATATTTCTTCTGCCACCGCGTTCATAAAGCACCTCCTTCACGGAGACGTGCTTTGAAGTCTTTTTGCAGTGGATAGATATAAACGTCTTTTATGATTCCATGCTGATAGATCTGTTTGTTTTTCTTGGCGTATCCTGTGGTTTGTCCCACTTTATACCAGTTGGCCGCCTGATAGCAAGTACCTCTGAAACGGGAACGATCTACAAAGGTTTCCAAAAGATAAAGCGGGAAACCGTAAATATTCTTCCAGTATTTAGGAATCTGTTTTGCTGAGATTCCCAGCAGATGTGAGGCCAAGTTCTTGACTTCAATCCAGGGCAAAATCAAAAAACGAGAATTATTGACCACATGGCGAATATTTTGATTGCGCGATTCATTATCCCAACCTATATATGCATCTCTGCAGGCAATGCGAAAAACACTGGAACTCCAGGCTAGACAGGCAACAGGGATGTTCTCGGCATAGGCCAAAACCTTGATATGCGCGCCCACGATAATCCGAAAACTCTTGTAATGGTAGTTATACACCAAGTAATTCCAGAGTTTTTCTTCTGGATTGTGTCTGGCCAGTTTGAGGGTGATCCGTGGCAAATCCTGCAAAGTGCCCCTAAGGGGGTATTTGATAAAATCGGGTACTTGAGTAGGAGGCCTGTAATATCGGCGATTGCGCGATAAAACTCCATCACTGACCCTGGGAGGAAGTTCAATATAGCCCTTGTCTTCCAGTTTTCGCAAAAGAATTCTACAAACCTGCTCCTTGAGCAGTCCATTATCCTGTCTCCAGTTCCAAAGTCTGCAGAGTTCTCTCGATATATATGTTCTTCCACGATTCCAATGTGTCTCAAGCAGTTCTCGAATTTGACCAAGTTCTTCTTCTCCGATATATTTGTTTCGTATAATTAAAGGATCGTACATAGGCTTACCTCCTTTTTTGGAGAGTAAGCCTAGCAAAGATTAACGTTGAACGCATCCTCAAATTTAACCTTTTTACAAACGCCTAATGCTCCCCCATAATATATTTTTAATTACAAATTTCCAAATTTTATATTTGCTAAACTAGTATAACGTTTCAATAAAAACATTACAATTAATGTTTCCTTAGCACTATAGCACAATTTTATTATATGAACTCAATGCAGTTTTCAGTCATCCCGGACCCCGTATCGGNGTACGGGGCANGCTTNGGTCCGGGATCCAGTCTTCTTTCTATTTTTCTGGATTCCGGCTTTCGCCGGAATGACGGCAACCCGATGTTGACATAGTGCAGTTGCAAAGCTTTTAACGAAACGCTAAACTAGCTTTAGCTATACTGTTTTACTTGGCATTGGGTGTAAATAAGGTCTTGCCAAGCAGCTTGTAATCCGCAATAGCATTTTGGATCTTATCCGAGGCAATCCATTCCATGAATTCTTGGGCCAAGTCGTATTTGACATTATCACAGCGCTCGGGGTCAATCGCCAGTACACTATACTGATTGAAAAGGATCTTATCGCCTTGAACAAGAATGTTCAAAGGCGGATCTCCCTCGAAATTGTCAGAATATTTGATATAGGACCCTCTGTCTGTCATAGTGTAACCATTTCTTTCGGCAGCGATTCTAATGGTACTGAGCATACCCTGACCTGTTTCCAGATACCATTTGGCTCGATCGGGAACATTTATATCCGCGTTTTTCCATAAGGACAATTCCTTTTTATGCGTACCGGAATCATCACCCCGACTAACAAAAAGCGAATTGTTCTCCGAAATCGAGTTCAAGGCCCGGCTTACCGACTTCCCCTGGATATTGGCCGGATCTTTTGGTGGTCCGATTATTACAAAATCGTTGTACATTATTGGTGTTCTATCAAAACCATACCCATTTTGGACATATCGTTTTTCTGCATCAGGGGCATGTACCAACAAGAGATCCACATCGCAATTCCTGCCGATTTCCAGTGCCTTTCCGGTCCCCACGGCGGTCCATTTCAAATTTATCCCTGTATCTTGTTCAAATTTGGGAGCCAGATAGTCTAGAAGGCCGGTATTATCAGTACTTGTAGTTGTAGCCATCATTAGACCCTGGGCTAACAAACTCCCTGGTAAAAAACATATAAAAATAACAATGCTAAACAATTTAACTTTCAACTGCATATTGCCACCTCGATTTTAGTTAGTTTTCATCCGGAAATTGCCCTTTTTCCGGATGAAAACTAGTTGCACAATCCCGTTGGGTTCAAAAGATTAGTAATTTATACAACCAGAGTCACTTTTTGTCAATATATAAGATTTTGTTCTCGAAACGAGCAATATTAACTATATTTTTCTTAAAACACCTTATAATTACAACAGCGATTCTAGTGTTTTTAATGCCGACTCCGGGAATTGTGGACTAAATCCGTTATTGCAGATCAGTTTCCTAAAACAACAGCTGCATAAAAGATACAGCCTTCCGAGTGGTTGGCTTGTAATGACTCCATGGGGGGGGGTTTTACTTCGGATGTGATCAGATGCACCAGATCCGGGTCGAACTGAGTGCCCGCACTGGGCTTTAGCTCCTCAACAGCCTCCGCGACCGCGGGCGCGTTCCTCGCGCTGCATCTTGTCCCGGTACATTCGATTGTCCGCCTCGCGGAAAAGGGCCTCCATATCTGTTGCTTCCTCCTCGTTCACTGCATAGCCCACGGACAAGGAAAGGGGTATCTCTGGATCGGATTTGTTGTAATCCTGCATCGCACGGCGTAAAGCCTGTACCTTTTCTTTCACCGTATCCCGGGGGGTATTCGGGAGCAACACTGCGAATTCGTCTCCCCCGATTCTGGCTATGATGTCGCTGGAGCGGAAATTTCTTTGCAGTATCCCGGAGATAATAGTGATTATCCGGTCTCCATCCTGGTGTCCCAGTGTGTCGTTTATGAACTTTAGCCCGTCCAGATCACAGACAAGAATTCCCAAGGGATTGTAACGCCCGTCCGAGAGACGTTGCATCTCCTCCTCGAAAAAGTTCCGGTTATAGAGACCGGTAAGGGAATCGTGGAGGCTCATATCCTTGAGTTCTTGCTCCATTTGCTTGCGTTCGGTGATGTCAATTCCGGAAACTATAGTTTGAGCAGTTCCGGGAATCATGTCTACGAACAGGTCAATATTTCGCACTTCGTTTTGGCGATTCATAAACCGGAACTCGTACCGGCGAGGACTGTTATCAGGGTCCTGTCGTCGCAAATAGTGGTTTTCCTTTATCAACTCCAGATCATCCGGATGTACGAACTCGGTGGCATATTTCTTTCCTTCTATTTCCTGTTTGGAATACCCTGTGAGTTCTTCAAAGTTGGCATTGACCTGGGAAATACTGATGTCATCGTCCAGAATGCACATTGCCGTGCCCGAAGTCTCGAATACGGTGCGGTAGTAATTTTCTGATTGGCGCTGGGCATTTTCAGCAGCCAGTTTTTCCCGGTTCTGTTCACGCCAGGTCTTTAATGTGATGGTCCAGAGTAAAAACAAGATAACAAGGCCCCCGAATACGATCAGAAGTGAGATTCGAGTTGTTCCAAAGGAAATTGACTGTTCAAGGCGCTCGTGGATTGCCTCTTTAAGGACCTGGATCTTGTCGGAGAATTTACGCTGATTTTTCGCATATTGCCACCCTGAAAGAAGCTTGAACGCCTCTTTTTTCTTGCCCTGTTTGACAAGAGCAAAAGCATCATCTTCGATGTCGGTAATGATCTCCAGGTGTTTCTTGATTTCACCAGTCAGCCGATCCACTTCCCTGGATTGAGTCAAACCCCTGATTTTCCGGAGAGTAGGTTTCAAATTCGCCCTGGTTTTCTGGTAGGTCTTTTTCCATTTCAGATTGCCGGTACTTGCACTCACCAGGGCAGACAGTTTCATGGTTTCTGCATTCAAACGGAGTTGCCAGGAGGACTGCTCAATGACGAACACCCTGTTCTTGAAAGAAGTAAGCAGATTGTAGGAATAAACAAGGTGCCATACAAGGATGCCTATCAAAAGGATGGTAATGGTGATGGACGCATAAAGCCACGGACGCGCAGAGGTATCCAGGCCGGCTTGCTGCTTGTTGTTTTTGGTGTGGAACATAGATCAACTACCGGAAAATATTGAAAAAACTGCCCGCTTTACAGATCCCGCTGTCAGCGGAAACAAAAGATTGCCCCGCCGTAGTTTTATTTTGGGGTTATCAGTCCAACCAGCTGTTGACAAGGGCTTTATTCTCTTCAATCCATCGCAGCGCCGCCTGATAGTAATCCGTATCCTCGTCTCTGGCATAAAGCATGACCTGTTCCATATCTTCCGGGCTCCATTTAAAGTTGTCCAGAAGCGCGTACACCTCAGGCATGTCCTCTGCCAGCCCTTCTCGAACGAAAGTGCCGATGTATTCTTTTCCTCCGTAGGCGTTGCGGGTATCCTCCAAGTACTTGAGGTCCCATCTGGCAAACATCCAGTGGGGAGTCCAACCGGTAACAACAACCCAGCGCTCTTCCTGGATAGCTTTTTCAAGGATCGTAGTCATCGTGGGTCCGGATCCGGAGATGAGCTCAAAATCATACAGCTGATATTCCTCCATTGCTTGCTTGGTTTTTTCCATGATTCCGGCTTGAGGATCAATACCCACGATTTTGCCGTTGAATTTCTTTGGGTGATCCCCAAGTTCTTCAATGGAGTTGATGTCCACGTATTCCGGAACCACCAGGCCTATACGGGTACCATTCAGGTTAGACCCGAGATTTTCCACATCTTCCCTGTACTTGTCCAAATACTCCTGATGCAAAGGCAACCAGGCTGCCACCATACCGTCCTGGTCACCCACAGCCAGAGACTCCCACATAGCATGCAGGGTGACAGATAAAAGCTCGCATTCGCGATCCAACTTTTCTTGTACGACAGCCTTGATCAAGTTGGAACTGGCCCTTTCCGAGGACCAATCCACATAGACGATTTTTACAGGCCCTTTTGTTTCTTTTTCACTGTCCGGCCCAAGTTCCTCCCCGGAACAGCCGCAAAAGAGGACAAAAAACAATAAAATCAGGGAGATGATCTGAATAGTCCGGGTAGGAAAAATAGAAGAAACAAAGTATGTCATTTTGAAGCCCTTTTTGGTAAAGCTGGTATGCGGTGTGATTATTATTTAGAATAACTAACTGGAATTACGATTCATTTTTTTCGCAAGCCGGAAGTTGTATAATAACAAACCCACACAGCTCATTATTTAAAATTGTGATTCCCGGAAAAGGCCCACTATCAAACCAGTTTTTTGTGAGGTGAGATGTATATCAATTTAAAAATTTTCCTATAAGATTTTTTCAAAGTCAATCAAATCGACTGCCAAAATCTCAGATAAATTTATTTGGTTGGGCATGTTTATGGATTCGCAAAAGATAGATCCGTATATACCGGGGTCTGCATTAATGCGGACACCAATTCCAAATCCTTGAGCAACACAGGGGACTCTTCCTTGCCCAGCATAAAGACACTTACTTCGTCGCCTTTTTTCACCCCGGTGTTGACCAAGCGCATAGCATTGTAATTGGAGCTCTACCAGGAGCGCATGCTTCAGCTCCTTTAAATCGAATTTTAAAATCTGATTTGTTTACCGCGAATTTATGCTCTCAAGCCCATGTTCAGAAACAACTTGGCCGAATCTGATGCCGGGCAGATAACATTCCTGATGCATTTGCAGGCAGTTTGCGAGTATGCGCAAAACATCTTGTCGAGATTTAATACCAAGGAGTTCATCTGCCAAGCGCGGATGCCTTCCCAGCTTTCCTCCTATCTGAACCCTGTAGCCCAAGGCAGCTGGACAAAGCGCATTTTCCGGACAGGCCTCCACACATTTCCCGCAGGATAAACAATACTCCGGATTTATCCCTGCTTTTCCGCCTTCTAAATCAATTGCCCCTTCACGACAAGCACGCACGCATTCGCCGCAACCAGTGCAAACACTTTTCTTCACTTGTGGATATAAAGCATAAAGAAGTCCGAAATCTGCAATCTGGGGCCTGGAGCATCCGTTAGGACAGCCGGATACGCTTATGGAAAATTGATCCAAGGGTTTAATCTCCCTGGTTAAATTGCGTTCCAAACACTCCGGCCATCCGGAATTTTCCAGAACAGACTCCAGATCCTGATAAAGGTTCGTATCCGTATGAACAAGATTGCGGCACTCTCCACTTTCCACACCCCAACAAAGTTTGATCCGATAGGATTTCCTGCTCATATTCTCACCATAATTTGGATAGCGGTTCTAACACATGTCCAAGGACTAGACTACTACCACGTTTTAGGGCATATCATCAGTAGCTAAATTAGTAGTTATTCATGGCTTCAAACAAACTAAAACCTAAATTTCCAATAGAAAATTAAGTTAGCATTAGATGAAATGGATCGATCAATATCTTACTTCCTGGTCCAGGATTTCATCTCTACTTAATATTTCCTTAAATTTCCCAGTAGCTTAATAAACTTTTCCAATAATCTTTGATCAAAAAATCCTTCCATTTTAGACATTGTTGATAACGCGTAAAATGGATCCTGTGCCTCTGCATACGGTCTCTTACTCGTAATTGCATCATATACATCACAAATAGTTAATACTCTCACATATAATGGTATATCAATATCCCTCAGGCCTGTAGGATAACCATTACCATCATACCTCTCATGATGAAACAAAATACAATTTGTCGAATATTGCGATATATTTATATTTTTACATTCAGAAATACCATATAATGGGTGTTGCTTAATTTCATTCCACTCATCATTGTCCAACTTTTCCTTCTTATTCAATATTTTGGTAGATATCTTCTTTTTACCAATATCATGTAAAAGAGCACCAACTCCTATATCAGTTAACTCTTCTTCTCCATACCCTTCATTCATCAATAATCCTAAAGCATAGGTAAAAACATGTAAACAATGAGTAAATGTTACATAATCAAATTGAAATAACTCAGAAATATTTTTTAAGGCCATTTCGTCTTCTAAAAAATTTATACTTGTACTTACTATTGCTTTTATTTTATCAAATTCTTCCTCACTTACACTATATTCATATTTACTATAAAGCTTATTAACTGTCTCTTTTGTAACTTTATGAAAAACCTTCGACCTTTCCTTAGTACTAATATTAGGGTTATTTAAGATATTTCCCAAATTTTCAAGTAAATAACTTTTAAAACTCTCCTCATAATACTTAGGAATATATAAATCTAAAATTTCATATTCTACCAATTTCGATCTGTGTTTCTCTGTAAACACCTCACCATTCGTAGCATATAAAATAAATTTATTACTCCTTAATAAATAAACATCAAATTGTAAAGTAACATTAGTCTGTATTTCAATTGGTGAAATAGGAAAAAAATCCTTATTCGTCATTACCATTTTATTATCTCCATATTTTTACATCCACAACCTCCCCAACCCACTAGATATTTCTCCTGCCTACTCCAAATCTTTTAGTTCAGTATAATCCAGAATTTTTATTGCAGGTATGCTCTAATTTTCTCTGTTTTCCTCAATCTAGAAAATATTTTTTTTTTGCATTATTCAACTTGTGACATAACTTGGGGAAAATAATCAGTGTATGTTTGTGCAGAGTTTAAAGTCCGGATTGGAAGTAGCAACGAGTTATACACTCCTAATATCATTATTGTATCATAAACAATTATCCAGAATAATTATGAACTTTTCTTTCTCTTCCTTACGGATAATCATTCACTTTATAACTTCCTGACGCAAATGCGTTAATATCAGGGCTTGCAACTGCTACTGAGTAAATCTGATTTATAAAATTTTTCGTATTCAATGGTTTTGGACCCCTACTATTTAAAGTAGGTATTATTTTACAATGAATTTGCGTAGATCCCTTCATTATACAAATTGTGTGCCACTTTATACTATTATAAAAGATATTTTTATTTCAATAGGATAGCAAAAAAACACTTCTAAAGATTCCTTTTGCTTTTTAAATTTTCAAGTATAACTTGAAAACATTCAAATCATACTTGAATAAGGTGTTTTTTCTTGTTGTTCATAAAAAATATCCCACTAGATGAGGCTACAAATATAGTGAACACATTTTTCGAAACAATCAAAGATTCCCTAAAAAAGGGAAACAGGGTGCAGATCAGGGGATTTGGCAGTTTCAAGGTCAAGCACTACAATAGTTATGTCGGTAGGAACCCCAATACCGGGGAGCAGATCACGGTTAGACCCAAATCATTGCCATTTTTCAAGATAGGCAAAGAGTTGAAAGATTACCTAAATGAATGATCCATATCCATAAAATATACTGTTAATCGGAAATTGGTTATGTTGACCACTATGCTTGGACATAACGTTCCTGGGAATTTAGACAGTTACCTTACAAAACCCCACAATACAACTTCTAGTCATAACACAGCATTGCAAAAAATTCGACTTTGTAAATTGCCGGATGAGAATTGCGGACCTCCTACACGTTGATTGCAGCCATTGCTTTTAGGGATTTACCGGCCATGCGGTGCAAGGCGACTTCAATCCGCAATGGGCTTTGCCTTTGACCGCCAAGACAATTATAGGAGGGAATTCTCGGCGGAAAGTTTACCTTAAACACCAAGCCTACACACCTCAAACAGATATTTTTGCCTATACAAACTGGCTGGCAGCCATTTTCATGGCAATTAATGACAGGCGGCATTTAAAAAAGACATTTTCGAAAGAAGTTATCAAGGAGTCTCAGAGGTGGAAAAAAATCCCTAAAAATTTGCTTAAAAATATCCCTTATGTTAAACTATATAAGTAATTTGACATTTGAAGAGCCTTTTTAACCGGAAAAAAGCCACAGGAGGTATAGTTAAAAAATGGATATAAATATAGCGAAAGATACTTTGGGAGAGCCATTTTCCTTTATGGCAGAAGATGTGGCTCCGGTGATAAATAATCTGCATTTGTCCAGAGAGGCTGAAATTCTGGACGTAGGTACAGGCATGGGTTATTTGTCCATAATTTTGGCTTTGAACGGCTTCAAAGTACTAACAGGGGAACCGGAGGATGACGATTCAATACATGCCAAAAGACCCTGGAAGGACAACGCTAGAAAGCTTAAACTAGATCATTTGATCACCTTTAAGCCCTTTAATGCTGATTCTATGCCGTTTGAAGGCCAAAGCTTTGATGCAGTCTTTTTTATGGGTGTTTTGCACCATATTGAGGAAAAGAATAGATACCTAGTTCTTCAGGAATCCTATCGCGTATCCAAAAATTATGTATGTTTTTTTGAACCTAACCACGAAGGTGTAAAAATGGCCCAAAAAAAAGACCCTTCACATCCGGAACCATCCGATCCCAGCGTGTACTCAAAAAACCTAGCATGGTCGCTTAGATTTGTTCCAGGTGCTTTATTCGACAGTTACATTTTTACAAAAGTTTAACCCGGACACAGTTGCAATATTTAAGGCACTTTAGGAAAATAGACAAGCCATTGAAACAGGTAAATCGGATCTGGTCATGTGCCATAGGCATAAAGCTGGAGAACAAATATTCATCGATTATGCAGGCCAAACAGTGCCGGCTGTACCTTCTCCGCTGGAGACTTGACTGTAAGATAAACTGGAAGGACCGGTAGCTGCCAATTTGAATCTTGACAGTCATTGACAATAGTAAACTGTCTATTCGGACAAACTATAGTCCAAGCTACCGTCCGGCAGCATCCAGTCTGGGTGGTATTCACCACACTCCTCTTTCTGGAAACGTACACAACTAGCCCAGTCTCCCCTGCAATAAAGCTCGATCCAGGACTGGTCCAGCAGTCCAAGTTCATAGAACCTCTTCATCGGGCACATAGAATACCAACGGCAGGTTCTGCCAAGGACCTGCAACTTGCCGTACAACGCTTTTGTACTTTCATCAAAGGATGGATTGTACAATGCAATACCCTAGACCTAGTGGCGGAAAGTTTACATCTAAGGCACTTCTCCAGTCTCTTCTTCAACTCTAAGAGTTCTTGTTCCTTCTTTGAAATATCCATACGTATAAAAATAGGGAAATGGTCACTAAATAGAACCAGCAAAAGTTTTATATTAAGCTACTGGGCTAACAAAAGTTTCTTTTTACATCCGTCATTCCTGCGAAAGCAGGAATCTAGTCAAAAATTCAGCACTTTTAAAAGAGCCGAAAAA
>JGI1684J13235_1000784_pt1 | contig 11545 bp, 9 predicted proteins | sample PonA232FremontCA_2_FD_13235 | JGI IMG/M metagenome (IMG submission 13235) | reverse complement strand
AACCGAACCCGGAACAACCTCATCCGGAACAACCTCATCCGGAACAGCTTCATCCGGAACAGCTTCACCCGGAACAGGCTCATCCCAGGCCTCTATGTCCGGAGACGCTAAATCCAGTGGCCCAGATTCCCAAACGTCTGAATCCAAAGGCCATAAGGCGGGAGGCGTTTCTTCCGGACCCGCTTCACCCGGCCCCCCTTCCTCAGAACCCAACCGGCAGGTGCACCGCGAAAAGATGAGCCGCCTGCGAAGAAAACTCAGCGAGAGGCTGGTTTCGGTCAAAAACGAAACAGCCATGCTCACCACCTTCAACGAGGTGGACATGTCGGAAGTGATGGCCCTGAGAAAACGCCACCAAAAAGCCTTCCAGGAAAAACACGGCATCAAGCTCGGGCTGATGTCATTTTTCATCAAAGCCTCCGCCCAGGCCCTGCAAGCCTACCCCAACGTCAATTCCATGATCGAAGGCGATCAGGTGGTCTATCCCCAATATGCCGACATCGGCGTTGCCGTTCAAACCCCTAAGGGACTGATGGTTCCGGTTATAAGAAATGCAGAAAATCGCTCCTTGGCCGACCTGGAAAAACAAGTCAAGCACTTCGGCGAAAAGGGCCAGAAAAACCGCATCACCATCGATGAAATGGAAGGAGGTACCTTCAGCATCACCAACGGCGGGGTATTTGGATCATTGCTGTCCACCCCCATCATCAATCCCCCGCAATCGGCTATACTTGGTATGCACACCATCCAGGAGCGACCGGTGGCCGTGGAGGGTCAAGTCGAAATCCGCCCGATGATGTACATCGCCCTCTCCTACGACCACCGCACCATCGATGGCAAAGACTCGGTCAGCTTTCTGATGAAAATCAAAGAACTGGTGGAAAAACCGCAAAATCTACTTATCCCGGGAGGCAATGCCGACAAGCAACTGCTTGGGCTGGCTTGATCAAACCGCTAGCAAATCTTTGGAAGATTTAGTCAATGCTACTGTAAATATAACAATTAATTTTTCGTTTTCATTCTGACTCCGACCTGTTTAACAAAATGCACCACCCGCTTCTACTTCCATTATGCAACATAAAGGATCTAAAAAAGAATTTTCAGCTTTATTGAAAAATTTACTTTTTCATTTTTATCTTTGAAGGCCTTATAATCAGGAACCATCTGCACTGTGGATGAGATTTTTTGATTGTTCACAGAAAATCATCGATGGTTTCCACGGAAAAAACAAGCCTAACACAAAAAAAACGATCTTATGAAAAAGCTCAGCCATTTAGAACCCAAGCCCATATGGGAATATTTCGAAGAGATTTGCCAGGTACCGAGGCCTTCCAAGAAGGAAGAACAGATTCTGCAGTTTTTGGAAAACTTTGCCAAGAAGCATGATCTGGAATACCGGAAAGATTCGGCGGGCAACATGGTTATTGATAAGCCTGCATCTGCGGGCATGCAGCATCTCAAGAAGGTTGTTCTTCAGAGTCACATCGACATGGTCGGAGAGAAGAACAAAGGCACCGAGCATGATTTTGAGAAAGATCCGATTCAACCCTATATTGACGGCGACTGGGTCAAAGCCGACGGCACCACCCTGGGGGCCGATGATGGCATTGGCATGGCGGCTCAGCTGGCCATTCTTGCCTCGGATGAAATATCGCACGGGCCCCTGGAATGTTTGTTCACGGTCGACGAAGAATCGGGGCTGACCGGAGCCCAGGCCCTGGAAAGCGGCCTTTTTGACGGAAAGATTCTGCTCAACCTGGATTCAGAAGATTGGGGAGAGTTGTTCATCGGTTGTGCCGGTGGAACGGACACCACCGCCATATTTGATTTTGACCGGGAAAATGTACCCGATGAACACCAGGGCTACCACATTCAGGTAACCGGTTTGAATGGTGGTCATTCCGGGGATGAGATCCACAAAGGCCTGGGCAACGCCATCAAGATCGTCAACCGTTTTCTGTGGAACATCACCGACCATTACGATGTACGCATCTCACGCTTTGAGGGGGGCCGCGCCCACAATGCCATACCCCGGGAAGCGGAAGCCCACATCACCATTCACAGCGAAGATGTAGAAAACATCAAGAAGTATTTCAATGCGTTTGAAGCCGCGGTCAAAAATGAACTAAAAGTAACCGAACCCGGGCTGAAGCTGACCCTTGAAGAAGCCAATATGCCCGAATATGTGATCGATGAAGACACCCAGCACGACATGGTCAATGCCCTGTATGGCTGCCCACACGGGGTTCATGCCTGGAGCCAGGAAATAGAGGATCTGGTGGAAACATCGACCAACCTGGCAGCGATCAAACTTCAGGATAACGATGCTTTCCAGGTGACGACCAGTCAGAGGAGTTCGGTAGACAGTGCCAAAGACGACATCGCCAGTATGGTCGAGAGCGTTTTCCGGCTGGGCAACGCCAAAGTAGATCATTCCACCGGATATCCCGGATGGCAACCCAACACCGATTCAGAGATCATGAAGATCACCCGCGACTCCTACCAGCGGCTTTTCGATCAGGAGCCCGAGGTCAAGGCCATCCACGCCGGCCTCGAATGTGGCCTTTTCCTTCAGAAATATCCCCATCTGGACATGATATCGGTCGGGCCTACCATCAAGGGTGCCCATACCCCGGAAGAAGCCATCAGCATCGAGACCACCCAGAAGTTCTGGGATCTGCTGCTGGAAGTTCTCTTGAGCATCCCGGGTGAAGAAGCCCCCGCTTAGCGGGGTGCTTCGAAGGCGGAATTTCGACCCCGCTTAGCGGGGTCGGATTGTAGCTGCACCCGATAAATCGAACCTGACAGCCCTTACTTGACAGACCCCGCTAAGCGGGGTCTTTTGAATTTTCTTTGACCCCGCTAAGCGGGGTTTATAAATCAACCGCGCCATGGGTGAGATGGCCTTTCTCTCAGACCTGAGCCTTTATTCCTGGCAAATGATGGCCCTGCTGGTCGGGGCCGGCTTCATGGTGGGTTTCATCAACACCATTGCCGGCAGCGGGACGGTCATCACCTACTCCCTGTTTATGATGATGGGCCTTCCGGCGGGTGTGGCCAACGGCACCATACGCCTGGGTGTCGTCCTGCAAACCCTCATTGCAGGACTGAATTTCAAACGCAACAAATTCCTGGACCTGAAAAAGGGCCTGAAGCTGGCCCTGCCCGTGGTGATTGGCTCGGTGGTGGGTGCCCAGATTGCCGTGGCCATCAACGAGGAAGTATTTCGGCTGATCCTGGCCGGGGTTCTGCTGATCATGCTGGTTTTTATCTTTCTGAACCCCAACCGCTGGCTGGAAGACCAGGCCCACCTGATCAACAAGAAACCCGATGCCATTCAAATCCTTATATTCCTGGGTATAGGTCTATACGGGGGATTCATTCACATCGGGGTCGGCATCCTTTTGCTTTCGGCCATCGTGCTGAACGCCGGTTACGACCTGGTTAAAGCCAATGCCATCAAAATTATGGTGGTTTTCCTCTACAGCCCCTTTGCCCTGGCGGTATTCATGCTTAACGACCACATCCACTACGAGGCCGGTCTGATCGCCGCCGCAGGCAATATCCTGGGCGGACTGGTCGGCTCCAACCTGGCCATTTCCAAGGGAAACAATTTCGTCCGGTGGATCCTGATGGTCGTCATCCTGCTTTTCGCCGGCTACCTGATCGACCTGCCCCAAATCATCATGAACAAAGCCGCATGACCATCACCCCCTTACAGCTTATCGCTCTTGACAATGAAGTAGGGATTGGTCAACTCCTGTTTGTTGTATTCCAGGGGCGTTCGCCCGTCCCGGGTGGTAACGGGATAACCGGCGGCCAGGGCTACAGCATGACCGGCAGCTGTATCCCATTCCATGGTCGGGGCAAAACGGGGGTAGACATCGGCACTGCCCTCGGCCACCATGCAGATCTTCAGGGAACTGCCCTTGGAGACAAATTCCGCATCCCCGTATTTTTCCATTAAACCGTCAATGTATTGCTGGGTTTCATCGTTCATATGCGAACGACTGGCCACAACCACCAAACTTTCCCTTTCAACGGCCAAAGGAAGCATTTGTCCGGCTTTCATCAGCTCATTGAGGTCGTCAAAATCCATCAATCCCTCATCCAACTTGTCAACCTTGTAGGCTCCAAATTGAGAAGCCGCAAAGTAAAGTTCCCGCACGTAGGGTGCAAAAACCACCCCCATCACCGGAGTTCCTTTATGAATCAGGGCGATGTTCACGGTAAATTCGCCATTCTTCTTGATGAATTCTTTGGTCCCATCCAGGGGATCGACCAACCAGAAATATTCCCACTGGCTGCGTTGGGCATAGGGTATGTCTTTGCCCTCTTCACTCAAAACGGGATATTCTGTTTGCTCAAGGTATTCAGCAATGATTTGGTGGGATTTACGATCGGCCAAAGTTAAAGGGGTTTCATCCTGCTTGGTCTCGACCTCAAAATCCTTGTTTTGGTAGACTTCATTCACGGCCCGGCCGGCATCCAGGGCAGCCTGAACGGCCGTGGTCAATAGGGTTTTCATTTTTTGGTTGTCCATGTTCATCGTGTTTATACAAAATACATTAAACTCAGTATCGAAACGGTAGCGATCATATAGAGCACGGTCAGGGGCATGCCCAGCCTGAAAAAGTCCTTGAATGAATATCCCCCGGGGCCATAAACCATCAGGTTGGTTTGATAACCGATGGGGGTGATGAAGTTGGCAGCCGCAGCAAAGGATACCACAAGGATAAAGGGCATGGGCGGCAAATCAAGGTTGCTGGCCATGGTCAGGGAAATGGGAAAAATCAGGGCCACAGCCGCCTTGTTGCCTATATAGGCCCCCAAAAAGGCAGTAATCAGGTATATGCCCACCAGCAACCCCACCTTTCCGAACGGCAAAAAGCCGGTGATGATCATATCGGCCACCAACTCAGCCGCGCCGGATTTGCGCATGGCAATCCCCAGGGCCAGCGATAAAACAATGATCAAAGCCAGGTCATAGTCTATGGCCTTGGGCAAATCCTTCGGATTGGCAAGGCCCAAAACAAAAGCCGCTATGATGATCACCACCAGCCCCATGAAAAGCGATATCACATGAAAAGCAGAGAGGATGATCGCGGCAAACAATCCGCCAAAGATGATGGCCACCTTGTAGCCTTCCACTTTCTGAAAATCCCGAACCTTCGAAATAAAATAAAAATCGCGGGTATGCAGGGTCCGGTTGAAAAAATCTTCCCCGGTAAACAGCAATAAAACATCGCCGGGTTTCAAGACGATCTCGCCGATCTTTCCGGTGATCTTTTCCCCGTTGCGGTGAACCGCAATCACAGCCCCGTCATAGCGGGCGCGGAAACGCACTTCTTTGACCGTTTTATCAATCAGGCTTGAATTTTGCGAGATCACAATCTCCACCACTTCCGTTTTCTTCTTGCGGTGCATCATCCCAACCGAAGGCAGGGTCAACCCGTTCTTTGAATTGATCATGTCGGCAATGGTATGGGTATCTCCGGCAAAGATCAGTATATCATCCTGCTCCAAAATGACATCGGGCGATACCGCCTTCAGGCGATGGTCGCCGCGAATGATCTCGACCAGAAACAATCCCTTCAGGTTGCGCAAACCAGCCTCTTCAATCGATTTGCCCACCAGGGGTGAATTATGCCTTACCTGGGCTTCTACCAGATATTCGCGCGAATTTTTGCTAAAATCCGAGATCACATCGGATTTTTCCGGTAAAAGCCGATCGCTGAAAAAATACAGAAAAACCAAACCAATCAAGATCATGGGCGCCCCAACCATGGAAAAATCAAAGATATTCAGGGCGCCAATATCTTCCACAATGTTTTGGTCTGCGGCCATACCACTGACGATCAGGTTGGTGGAAGTACCAATCAGGGTGGCACATCCCCCCAGTATCGCAGCAAAACTAAGGGGCATCAACAACTTGGAGGGGGATATCCCGTTTTTCTTGCTCCAGGTGTTGACATAAGGCATCATAATGGCCACCAGGGGGGTATTATTGAGGAAAGCAGAAAATCCGGCAATCAGCATCATCATCCGTGCCATAAAGCCACGCTGGGTTTGGGCTTTTTTAAAAAGGCGGTCAAAAATATTTTCCAGTATACCGGTCCGGCGTACAATATCGCCGATCAGCAACAGCAAGATGATGATGAAGATCTGTTCATTGGCAAAACCACTAAGGATCTCCTTTGGGGTAAGGATGCCAAAAAAACCCAGGGCTGAGACAGCCACCACAAAGGTAAAGGTCGCACCCAGTATCTCTTTGTAGAGAGATATCAGGATGAAGAGCAATACCACAAAAACAACGATAATATCAAATGTGATCTTAGCTTCCATAAAGAATATCAGCCTGGTTCACAATCAGCTGGGCCTGCAATCAAACTCGTTTAGCGCATCTAAAGTAATAAATAATTGAGCACAAACGCATAGGAGCCCTCAATTTTTTAGAAAGACCCCTGCCCTGATCCCATGGAGCCAACCTGATGGGCCAGGGCGAATCGAAAAGCAACCATGCATGAATGGGAAGGTTGAAACAATCAAGGCGATAAAAGATTTGTTGTGGCGAAAAAGAGCTATGTGACGAATTGACTTATAGATCAGAGAAAAGAATCCAAATGGTGAAACAAGTAATGGAACTGGGGGGCAGATCGAAACATGGCAAAACTCGATGCGATAAAGAATTTGAAGGGGTGGAAATTTTGAAATGGTGGAAAATTGGAAATGGTGGAAAATTGGAAGCGATGAAAAATTTCAAGTGGTGAAGAATTTCAAGGTGGCATGAACCGGGAGTGGTTTGGCAATCTGAGCTGGGCTAACCCCATTCAAATAAGGCAAAGCCATTTTGATGATAAGGTATATTTGATGTGGGGAAAAATATCTAGGGATTCAACCGATGCTGCACCTCATGGCCAATCTGGCGGTATAACTTCAAAGGGGTCAAACTTCGCCAGTTATCCCAATGGTCCAGATCTCCGCCAAATACGATATATTCATCCAGGTTTTCCCCGGAAAACTCCTGTTTGACATGTTCGCGGAAATTCAACCCCACAATCCAGCCGTCGCCTAACTCGTCGAACCACTCTTCATAATAGGAATCATCCGCATAATGAAAGTTAAAGACATTCTCCCCGATCAGAATGAACTGGTTGATGCCATTTTCCATCAGCACTTCCAGCACATTCCGCTTAAAAAACATGATGTCATTAAAGAGGCAGTCGTTCCATTCGCCTAACATTTCAATAATTGCAAAACCTCTTTGATAATCGGCATAGATAATTTTAACAAAGAGGGTTTCCGAGCCAAAATCATCCCATTGGGGGTGGATAAAATGATCGTAAATGGCATGGGTAAAATAAAACTCGCTGTATTCCCGCCCGAAGAAGGGAGAACGTTCGTCGGTTTCTGCGCAGTAGTAAACTCGCCAGGAGTAATGCGGTTCTATGGTGTGCATAATTAAGATTTGAGCAAAGGTACGACAAAAATACCCCGAGCGTGCCCATCATTTTATTATAGTATATAATGCATACTCAAACCCATCAAGTATAACATCAACTTCCTGAGTTCACCAATGATTGAATGAATAGGTAACTCATTTCGATGAAAACATCCACCCCTGAGTTCGCTAATCATTTTATTATTTGATGAATAAATGCTGAACTGCACATTTCAATTATTCATAATTTTTGACTATCATTGTAGATAAGACGCAAGGATGCGACCGGAAGAAAAGGATAAAATAAGACGCCGGCATGGCTGTTTTTATTGTGTGGGGGTGGATTTATCTTCGAACCACCGGCCGTTCGGATTTGTATGATGCAATAAAATATAAATTTATGACAAGGCATATTTGTGTAGAACCAATAAAGGGGCTAATGGCAGGGTTATTGCTGTTATTGGCGGGTCATGTTGCCAGTGGCCAGGATGCTAATTCAAACCGGGAAGGCGGGTCTTTTATGGTCCTGGTGGGAAGTTCAGCCACCGATGACGGGTCGGTGATGGTAGCTTACAACCATGAGGATCAACAAGAGCGGGGGTCCTATTTTTTACGTCAATATCCCCGGACAGAGCATGACAGTGGGCAGAGGGTCATTTATTCCAACGGCCTGGCGTTTGCCCAGACCAACATCACTCATCGGTGGATGAGTTTGGAGCATGATGGCGGCTACAAGGAGGATCCCGGGGTAGGGCTCAACGAGCACCAGGTAGCCATTGGGGGCTGGGTTTCTTTGAATCAGGATTTGAACGAGCGTGCGCGCGAGGCCGATCCGCTGGTTGGGTCGGGGGCGCCGGCCGGCATCCTGCCCATTGCCCTTCAAAGGGCCCATTCGGCAAGGAACGGGGTTCAGGTGCTGGGGCGGCTGTTTGAGAGATATGGCATTGCCCGGCCCATGGGGATAGCCATTGCCGACAAGAAAGAGCTCTGGTATATGGAAACCGCCACCGGCCACCACTGGGCTGCCGTTCAAATCCCTTCCGATGCCTTCTGGGTACAGGCCAACACCTTCCGCATCGGCCATATCGACCCGGACGACCCGGAAGTTATGGCTTCACAAGGGTTGGTTGAATTCGCCCAAAGCCATAACCTCTATCAGCCGGAAAAAGAAATTTTCGACTTTTCGGAAGCCTTCGGCGGAGGCGTCGCTGAGGATTCGTCCACTAAATACACAACAACCCGAAGGATCTGGCGGGCCACCTCAATCCTGGCACCCTCCATCGAAGTAAACCCGGACCAGGAAGCATATCCGCTTTTTGTCCGGCCTCAGGAAAAGATCACCCTGCGGAACCTGATTACCACCCTGCGCGATCACTATGAAGGCACCCCTTACGATACAATGAAACAAGATTCCTCGGCACAAAAAGAAAAAGCCATTGCCTCTTCCCAAACCGCCTATACCAGCATCACCCAGCTTACCAACGGACTACCCGCCAACGTGGGTGGGGTGCTCTGGCTCGGACTGGGAAGCCCCAATACCACCCCCTATATCCCCTTTTATTTTGGCCTGAAAGAAATTCCCAAACCCTTTGATGCGGCTACCCCGGATGCACAAAAAGCTTATCAGGTTTTTCACCACTTATCGAGGATGTATTATGATCAGCCGCTTAAATACCGGGATACTTTCCCGGGAGTTTGGGAAGCGTTCCAGGACAAAATCATCCGCGAACAAAAGGAAATCGACCAGGGGGCCATGCGGCTTTACCGGATGGACCTGCGGATGGCCAAACATTTCATCACGGTCAATGTTGAAGGCCTTGGCCAACGGGCCCTGGACCTGGCCCGGGAACAACTCAACCAGGAGCCATGAACCGTGAGGCTGAATCTGTAATCAACCAGCTAAAGGGTCTGGCCAACAATCAAAACCGCTCAGGCATGGGCCGCTTCGGGATCAACACCTGCAGTGCCCTGGGCATCAGCATCAAAACATTGCGCCAGATTGCCCGGAAACACCGGAAGAACCATCCCCTTGCCCTGGAACTTTGGGAAAGCGGAATCCATGAAGCCCGCATCCTGGCTGTACTGATTGAAGACCCAAAACAGCTGGGAGAAAAGCAGATGGACCAATGGGTGGAAGAGATCGATTCATGGGATCTTTGCGATCAGGCCTGCAACAACCTGTTTGACAAATGGCCGGGGGCTTATTCAAAAGCCCGTGAGTGGAGCCACCGCAAAGAAGAATTCGTGAAAAGGGCCGGCTTCGTTTTGATGGTATCCCTGGCGGTTCACGACAAACAAGCTCCCGATGAAAAACTGGCCGTTTTTTTTGCCGACATCCACAGGGAAGCCTGCGACCCCCGCAATTTTGTAAAAAAAGCAGTCAACTGGGCGCTTCGGGCCCTGGGCAAACGCAGTAAAAACCTGCACCAAAAAGCATCTGCCCTCTCCCGGGAACTGGCCAACTCCGACCATAAAACCGCCCGATGGATCGGCTCACATGCACTGCGCGAACTGGAAAGTGAAAAGGTCCGCCAACAATTGGCCGGAAAATGAATGACAGGGCTATCTCAAGGTTACCGCCCGTGCCAGGGATCCAATCAGGCAAACAGTTTCGGTAAAACAACGATGTAGGCAATCAACCATAAATCCATCATTTTACACCCTAAAACTGCCAGGCAAAACGAAAACCACCGGGGCCCAGGGCAAGCTGAAGATCTTCAGAGAAGGCCATTTGCCCCATCTGATGCTCATTGAGCAAGACCAATACCAGATCAAAAGCCAACAGGAAAGCCCCCTGAAGCATCAGGGAATGGCCATAGCCTTTTAGCCTTTTTTGGTGTTTGTTTCCCCGGTTGGATCGCTCTTTCAGATACAAACCTGTCATCACGTAAGCCACATCCAACCCGGTATTCAACAATAAAATCTTACTGAAATTGCTGTATTCCTGGTAAAGATCAAATGAGCCCATGGGCATTTCCAGTTGACTGGCACCCAGATATCCGCCCACTGCTATAGCAGCATTCACCGAATTCCAAAACACGTTCATCTGATGGAAATAATAAGAAGAGCCGCTGGTACGGGTCATCTGATAACCACTAACGGCAAAATTACCGAGGGCCCAGGCGCCCAGTACCATCATGCCATTTTGTTGTAAATCAACCAACTCCTGCCCCCATTTTTCTGCAGAAGGCAGGGTTTCCTGGGCATGAACCTCCTGTATGCCAAGCAGGAGTAAAATCAACAAACCAGTCAAACCCGGTTTTTGATGCCATCGTGTTTTCATAACGTTAATCTTTAAAGTGTTACAAAGTACAGGCTTTCCGAATTGGATATGGGATAAGAACCGTTAATGAACATATTGACCCATGCATTTCTCCATAATTCTATAACAACTCAAAGGGCAAAATGATCAGTCACCCCGCTATGATCCACCCCCACAACAGGATCATAGATAAAAACAAACGGGGGTGTAAACAGTAAAAGGGGCAAAGGGATTCATCTTTTCTATTGACATTGAGGGTCATAATAAAGCAAGGCACTTTTAGAAAGCTTTAAACAAAAGAATGGGGTATTTTATATTTATTTTTCCAGGAAATTTATATTTTTGTACCCCGCAAGCAACGATGCCCAGGTGGCGGAATTGGTAGACGCGCATGGTTGAGGGCCATGTTCTCATTGCGAGAGTGCTGGTTCGATTCCAGTCCTGGGCACAGAAAAAGCCCTCTAACTCACATAAAGTTAGAGGGTTTTTTATTTTTTCCAAACTGGTGAAATCCGATTGCGAAAANTTGGTGGTTCAAAGTTACTGTTTACAGCAATCCGCCGAATAGTACACAGAATTGATTCAATGGCCTAGAAATACCTGATGAGAAAATTTGAAAAGGTCTACGATGAAACAAAAGCCCTGTACAAAGAGAATCAATGGCCTAGAAATACCTGATGAGAAAATTTGGGTGATCTCACCCTAAGTTGTTTTTACCAGTGGGATGGTAAAATGAAAATCACTGCCTTTTCCTTTTTCACTATCTACCCAGATTTTTCCACCCTGTTTCTCCACAAATTCTTTGCAAAGGATCAACCCCAATCCCGTTCCCTTTTCTTTTT
>JGI1684J13235_1000782_pt1 | contig 11566 bp, 8 predicted proteins | sample PonA232FremontCA_2_FD_13235 | JGI IMG/M metagenome (IMG submission 13235) | reverse complement strand
CAGATCCAAAAGGGCCGTGGCGAGATCCTCCAGGTCCAGGTCGGAGTTCCCTCCCCGAAGACGGAGGGCGTTGCTTGGGCCCAACCGGAGGCTCCCCTCCAGATCCCCGATAGAGCTGTTGCCGATGGCTCCCCGCAACCGGTCGAAGCGCAGGGTCCCGTTCTCGTAGGCCAGCTTGCCTCGGCTCAGGGAGAAGGGCAGGGGAAAGGCCTCGTGCTTGGCCTGGAGATCGATGCGACTCAACTTGGATCTCCATTCCACATCCTCGCCCTGCTTGGTCATGCCGAAGGTTGCGTCGGCTCGGCCCTGCAAGGATTCGATCCGTCCCAGCTGTCTCCGCAGCTCGTCAAGGTCCAGGTTTCGTTCCAGGAGCCGCGCTGTTTGGGCCAGATCGATCCGGCTCTCCAGGTAAAGGCAAAGCGGATTGACTTCATCGGTAAGGCCCATGGCGGCCCTGCCGGAGGTGATTTCGCTTTGCCCCAGCTCACCAGCGAAATCGGTCAGGCTCAGGGCGTCTTCCACGATATAAAACGTGCCACTGGCCCGGTCCAGCTCGATATCCGGCTGGGGAAGGTCGATTCGACCCTCCTCCAGTCGGCCCTGGATGCTCAGGCCGGCCAAAAGGTCCTTTTTATCCCTTCCGGATGTGGTGATTGTGGCCCAGGGGAGCCTCCCTTCGGGAACGATGGAGAAGCTTTCGATGAATTCCTCCTCAGGGAACAGGTCCTTGCAGATGGAAGCCAGGGAAGGAACGGCTATTTCGCTGGCCTCGAGGTCCAGGCCCATCTTTCCCTCGCCCGCCCTCAGGTCCACGGTCCCGTCCAGCACCGCCTGGGGGGTGCTCAGATTCAGATCCTTCAGGCGAACGCGGATCGCCTCGCGGTCGCCGGAAATGGAGGTGAGTCCGGATTCAATCCGGATCTGCCCAGCTCCCTGGTTGCTTATCAGCTGCAGCCGAGAGGGCTTCATGCGGACGTCCGCCTCGTACTCCTTCGATCCGGCAAAGGAAAAGTCGGCATCCAGGCCGATACGTGAGGAACCGAGCCATTGTTCGGCCCTGGAGGAGGGAAGGTAGGGAGTAAGCAGCTCCAGGCGCAGCTCCTCACTTTGGAGAGAGCCCCGGATGCTGGAGCGTCGTCCTTCGCTTTCAAGGGCCAGATGCAGCTCGCGGCTGAAGTTGGCTTCCGCACGGAGATTCAGGCGGAGCTCCTCGGCGATGTTCAGAGCGACATTGATCTTTTGGAGCTGGAGTATCCTTTTTCCAAAGATTTGCGCCTCCCCGTTTTGGATCTCGCACTCCACCTCCGGCATGGCGCTCAACAAGACGGAAAGCTCCCTGGGCTCCTCCGGACGAACCCAATTCACGGTTTTTCGAGGGTTGCCCGAAATGAGCGTGGGGCTTTGGATCACAAAGCTCCCCAGCTTGGGCGAGCCGCTCAAAATGCTTAACAGATCGGGGTACCCGTCCAGTTTTCGGATCTGGATCAGGGTGTTGCCGGGAAGCTGAACAGTGAGATTGTCCAGGCTGATGTGCGGAAGGGGGAGCAGGGCGACTTCGGCGTCCCCCAGATGGAGCTCCGTCGCGGGAGCCCTGCTTTCGAGCCCCTTGATCAGGAGATCGCGTATCCTTTCCCCGTCGAGATAATGAGGCAGGATCAAAACCGTGGCCAGGTAGAGCAGGGCCAGATAGAGGGCCGCATGGGCAAGGAAAAGCCCTGCGCACAGGGAAGCTTGAAGAGTTGTGCCACGTGGTTGCATAATTCGGGGAAAACCAGTCCACGGCAAGGGTGGGTTCAGCCGAGGGGGCTCTGTGACGGCTTGCCTGAGAAACCTTTTTCAGTGTAGCATAAAAGCGTTGGCTGAACAAATGGGCTGACAGCGAGGAACCTGGCGCATACGCTTTGTGCGCCCCTGAATACAGGCCTTCTGAAAATCTTTTGCCAAGCGGAACCGGCTATGCAAAGAACACTGCTTATCGCGTGCGTTTGTCTCTTTCTCCTGGCATCCGTGTCCTGGGCCGGAACACAGGACTATCTGGACCGATACGAGGATCGGGTTACCGAGTTTCGGCTGGACAACGGTCTGCGCTTTCTCGTTATCGAACGCCACGAATCGCCTGTGGCGAGCTTCGTGACCTTCGTGGACGCGGGGAGCGTGAACGAGCCGCGGGGCAAGAGCGGGGTGGCCCATGTGCTGGAACATATGGCCTTCAAGGGCACGCCCACCATCGGGACCACGGACTGGGACAGCGAAAAGCCGCTTTTGAAAGCGATCCGGAAAGTGTATACCCGGATCAGGCGCTTGGAAGCCGCGAGCGACCCCCGGGAGCAGAAACTGCACGAGCTGAGGGACAAGCTGGCGACTCTGCGGGAAAAGGCGGGAAAATACGTCGAGTCCAACGAGTTTTCCCGAATCATCGAGCAGGAAGGGGGTGTGGACCTCAATGCCGCAACATCCGCGGACTATACCATGTACCAGTGCAGCCTGCCCGCGAATAAAGCGGAATTGTGGTTCTACATGGAGTCCCGACGGTTGAAAGCCCCCGTATGGCGAGAGTTCTTCACGGAAAAAAAGGTGGTGCTGGAGGAGCGGCGAAGCCGCGTTGAGTCCAACCCCATCGGGCGTTTGATCCAACAGATGACGGCAACCGCGTACAGCGCCCATCCCTACGGCAGCCCCACAATAGGCTGGACCTCGGATCTGAAGAACCTGGGCCCGGACGACCTCCAGGCTTTTTACGACCGGTTCTATCGTCCCGGCAACATTACTGTCGCAGTGGCCGGGGATGTGCATCCTCAGCGCATTCGGGACCTGGCCCGGCGCTATTTTGGATCCCTCTCCGGAAAGGGATCTCCCATGCCGGACCACGTGACCAAGGAGCCCAAACAGGAATCGATCAAGCGCCTGAAGATGACCACCGTGAACCAGCCCGCCTATGCCAGGGCCTATCACTCCGTGGAACGCGGTGATGCGGACGCTCCGGTGCTGGAGTGCATGGCCCGGATCCTGGCGGAGGGCCGCACCTCCCGCCTGTATCAGGACCTGGTCCAGGATGAGCGTCTCGCTTCCCAGGTGATGGCCTTTAACGGCTATCCCGGGGACAAATTCCCCTCGCTCTTCGTGATTTTCGCGGTGCCCAACAAGGGTGTGGGGCTCGACGAGCTGGAAAAGGGAATCCAGAGCGAGCTCGACCTCCTTCGGGAAGAGGGCGTGGATTCCGAGGAGCTGGAAAGAGCCAAGACATCGATCCGAGCTGAGCTGATCCGGAGGATGGGCTCCAATCTGGGGCTGGCCAAGTCCTTTGCCCAGGCTGAGGCCCAATTGGGTGACTGGCAAAGGGTGTTCACCTATTTGGACCGTGTGGAGGGAGTCACTCCGGAACAGGTGCGCCGTGCGGCCGAGACCTATCTGCGGAGCGAGAACATGACCGTGGCCGAACTGATCCACGAGGACGAGAAACAGACGGAGTAATCCATGCGGGGACATCCGGGGATTGTTTTGTACAGGTTTGGAATTGTTTTGTTCTGGCTCGTTCTGGCCGGGATGCTCTCGGCGTGCGCTCAGGATCTTTCCGCTCCCAAGAGCTTCAAGGACTTGGACTTCGAGCAGTCCGTGACCTGGCCGGAGTACGACGTGCGCACGATCGAGCTGGACAACGGGGTGCGCCTTTTTCTTCTCGAGGATCACGAGCTGCCGCTGATCGATATGCAGGTGAGCATTCGCTCTGGCTCTATCGAGGTCCCCAAGGGGAAGGAAGGCCTGGCGCGCGTCGCCGCGGACGCGATGCGAAGCGGCGGGAGCGAGGAACACCCTGGACGGAAGCTCAACAAGCTGTTGGAAAACCGGGCCGCAAGGATGGGCTTTTCCTTTTCCCTGGACTCCGGAAGCGCAAGCCTCAACTGCCTGAAAGAGGACTTTTCCCGTCTGTTGCCCGTGTTCATGGATGTTTTGCAAAATCCCCGATTTCCGGGGGACAAGATCGCGCTGGCCAAGCAGCAGCTGCGGACCTCCATTTCCCGCCGCAATGACCAGCAAAGGGATATTGCCGTGCGCAAGTTCAAAAAGCTCATCTACGGCAGGGACTCGGTCTACGCCAGGGTCCCGCAGTACGGGACCGTGGACGCGATTGAGCGTGAGGACCTGATGCGTTTCCACAGGGAAGCAGTCCGGGCCGGAAATCTCTACGTGGGCTTGGTGGGCGACTTCGACGCGGACAAGATGGCGATCCGCCTGCGCCGCGCCTTCTCCGAGGTGCGACAGGGACGGAATGAGCTGGAGTTTCCGGGGGTGGCCTCTAGGTTTGAGCCTTCCGTGTACCTGGTGGACAAGCCCAATGTGAACCAGACCTACATCCTTATGGGGCACATTGGCGATCTGCGGCGCAATCCGGACTATCCCGAGCTGCAGGTTCTCAACGAGGTGCTGAGCGGGGGCTTTTCCGGAAGGCTCTTCCAGGAGATCCGGACCAAGCGCGGTCTTGCCTATTCCGTCTTTGGACGTTACGGATGCAAGGTCGACTATCCGGGGATGTTCTTCGTGGGCGTGCGGACCAAGTCGGAAACCACCTTGGAGACCGTCCGGGCTGTGGAGGAGGAGCTCGAGGCCATCCGCAGCGAGGGCGTTGCCGTGGAGGAGGTTCGGCAGGCCAAGGAGCGCTTTCTGAACTCTCTGGTCTTCAGCTATGATACCCCGGACAAGGTCCTGCATCGACGGATGCGCTACGCGTGCAAGGGAATGGATCAGGACAGCTTCCAGGAGTTGATCCGCGAGGTGAAGAACGTGGATCGAGGTGATGTCCAGAGGGTTGCCAGGGAGTATCTTCATCCGGAGAAGATGAAGATACTGCTTGTGGGCAACAAAAAAGAGCTGCGGGAGGAGATCTCGGCAATGGAGGCGGAAGTTCGGGACCTCGAGCTTTGAATCTGACTGAGGAAAGCCCAGTTGTCGAGGAAAGCTCCGTTGAGATGCGTCTTGAAATGACCAGTTTTACTCCAAAGAAATCCAAACAAAGGATCATTCCAAAAATGTCTAAAAAATCCACATTCCTTCAACTTAAAGAGAACGAAAGGGCCTACCGCAGAGATATCATCCTGAGCGCGGCGTTCCATCTTTTCGGCCAGAACTCCTTCCACGATGTCGGCATGCGGGATGTCGCCGAAGAAGCGGGGATTTCCCCGGCCTCAATTTATCGCTACTTCAGCAGCCGGGATGACATCCTGGTGGAGATCCTCAGCCAGGAGATAACCAAGGGGCGCGAAAAGCAGTGGCGGCGGCTGGAATCAGGAGCGACCACCCTGGAGGAGATCGCGTCTGGAATCGTGGATTTTTTCTGGGAGCGCGAGTCCACCCTGCAGATCGTGGGGCACTTCCTGTGGAATTACGACGTGGACGAGGAAGCCAAACAGAAGTTTCGAAGCCTGCAGAAGTCCTATCTGGACGAATTCGACAAGGTGCTCGTGGGAATGGGCTGTGAGGTGAGCAACGTGCGCCTTTTCTCCAAGTCCTTTTTCGCCTCCCTCTTCGGGATTATTGCTTCCTTCCGCAACTATCCCCAGGGAGCGGACACAGCGAACGCCTATCATAACCTCCACCTTTTGGCCCAGGCCACAGCTGGAGTTTTCAAGAACGGGATGCAGCGCGTGGACCTGGAAGCCATAAACGCAGTGGAAGCCTATCCAGTCGCACCCAGGGAATGATTCCCGGAGAGCGAGGAGGGACGAGGCACTCCAGACCTGCGGACGAGGCCTCGCTTAGCGGATGCGGACGGCATGAGCTTCTTGCAAGGGAGGCAGGCTCAGGGCGAACAGCCAGCCGAGTGAAGGCGGGCCGGGCAGCCCTCGTCCCGGGGGAGGGCTGCCCGGAAGCGTTTATTCCTCTGCGGAATTGATCTGGATCAGCTCGATGTCGAAGTTCAGGGTTTTGCCCGCCAGGGGGTGGTTCGCGTCCAGAGTGACGTTCTCCTCATCCATCTCGGTGACCGTCACGTAGACCACTTGGTCCTCTGGGGTGTTCAATTGCAGCATCATCCCTTCTTCGGGCTGGATATCCTCGGGGAGGTTTTCCCGGGGAACCTGCACCACCCCTTTGTCGTTGTATTCCCCGTAGGCCCTGTCCGGCTCGACGGTGACGCTTTTCTTCTCTCCTTCGTCCATGCCTTCCACGGCTTCCTCAAAGCCCGGAATGATTTCCCCTTCGCCCAAGGTGAAGTCCATGGGGGATTCCTCATAGGTGGAATCGAATACGGTTCCATCGCTCAGGGTGCCGTGATAATGAACCTTGACGGAATTGCCTTGCTTGGCTGTGGTCATGATACCTCCTGATGTATTGGATGCTTTCTGCTGGAGGACCCGCTGTCCCCCAGCAGGAATTGCCCTGTTCTGTCCTGTTGTAAGGACGATTCTTTTGGATTAGGCTACCGGGTGCTCCTTCCCCCGGAGCCGTCGGCGGTGTATCCCTCTTTGCCCTTTGAGTGGATTTTGGTCAACCGGCGGCGGGGCACTCTGGCTCGATCTGTCGACGAGGGGCCATACGCGGGAAAGAAGCCATTTCACTGAGCAGGGTGCGCCCCTTGGGATCCGATTGGGCAAAGGGAGCGGTCATCCCGGGGCTTTCGTTGCCGTCACGCTGTAGGGCCGCAGTTTCGGAGCGCTTTGCTTTCCATTCCCTCCGGAAAGAGACCTTTCTGAACGGGAAAACTTTACCAATCATAGGAGAAGAGCTCTCTTCGTGCAACCTTTGAAACCTCAGTCGGATTCGTTTTTCCAGTCCTGGCTATCGCGCCGAGAACGGGCCGAGCCGGACCGGATATTTTTTCCTGAAAAATCAATCTGAAACAGGAGCTGATATGGACAAGCGAACCGCCAAGGGGAAGGTCCTGGCCATTCTCGTTCTCATTCTTCTCGTCTGCTCCGCGGGGCTGTATTTCCTCGTGGCGGACAGAGAGCGGCCGCAGATTCACCTTGGCCCGCAGACGGAGTACCTGAGTGGCGATGCGACCCTGGAAATAGAGGTCAGCGACATCCCTTCCGGAGTGGCCTTTGTGCGCGTGGCGGCTGTACAGGAAGAAGGGGAGAAGACCCTTATTGAGGCCGAGCCCGAGGGCAGCCCTAATCAGTGGTCCGAGTCCCTCCCCGTGGGGGAGATGGACCTGGAGGAAGGCCCCTTCCGCCTGGTGGTCCGGGCCAGGGACAGCTCCTGGGCCAGGTTTTTCCAGGGAAGGCGGGCCAGTGTTGAGCGGGAGTATGTCCTGGATACCACGGCTCCCCGGGTCGAGCTGGAGAGCTTTCGGCACAATCTGCAGCGGGGCGGATCCGGTGTTGTGGCCTTTCGCGTCGAGGAGAATCCGGAACGCGTCGGGATCTCCGTCGGCGAGACCTTTTTTCCCGCCTATAAGCAGGAGAGCGGGGTGTTTCTGGGGTTTTTCTCCTATCCCTACGACCTTGCAGCCGGACAGGCCCAACCCATGGTCCGGGCTCGGGATCGGGCGGGCAATGTCCGCGAGGTCGCCGTGCGGTGCAATGTGCGGGACAAGCGTCTGTCCCGAAATCGGCTTCGGATTTCGGACAGATTCCTGCAACAGAACATGCCCGCCTTCCGGGAGGCGTTTCCCGGAATACAGGACAAAGTCGACCTTTTCGTGGCGGTCAACGAGAAAATGCGGCGGGACAACCGTGAGCTGATCCGCGAGATCGGCCGGGATACAGCCTCCCGTCCTCTGTGGTCCGGACGATTTCTCCGGCAGCCCGGTGCCAAGAAGTCCTCTTTCGCGGTGCGGCGCGACTATTACTACCAATCGGAAAAGATCAGCCAGGCCACTCACCTGGGGATCGATCTGGCCTCGGTATCAAGGGCGAAGGTCCAGGCCGCGAATTCGGGACGGGTTGTGTATGCCAAAAGGCTGGGGATCTATGGACAGGCGGTGATTATCGACCACGGGCTGGGGTTGCAGAGCCTGTACGGCCATCTGTCCCAGATAGCTGTCCGCGAGGGGCAGCGCGTGGCCAAGGGCGATATTCTGGGACGGACAGGGGTTACCGGCCTGGCCGGAGGGGACCATCTCCATTTCGAGATGATGATTTCCGGAGTTTCAGTGACCCCAGTGGAATGGTGGGACCAGAGCTGGATCGAGAACAATGTACTGCCCAAGCTCAAAATGGCCCGTGAGGCAAAGACGGACTGAAGAGCCTGTTGGGTCTTTTTTTTGTATGAAAATGTGTCCAATTCACTGAATTTCGAGGTGAAACTGCCAAGCGAGTCGAAGGCGGGTGGAGCGCTTCGCTGGGCTTCATAATACACCTTGGCCTTGTTCTTGCCGCAATAAGCGACAACATGCTCGAGCCAAGCATTTAACACGATATCGGCATAGAAGAAGGGTCCCGAGGGGTTAGGGTGATGCCCCTCAGGGACTGCTGGTCTCATCAGCTGAAACCCGGATGAAGCCCGTGCTTCAGCGTCCGCCCGCCTTCGCCTCGCCCCTTTTTCAAGCTTGGTTGTGCCCGGGTCCGGCCGGGAATGAGGGTTTTATGAACATGCATCTATCCATTTGAATAGCCAGGAACTACGACGAGGATCGACTGGTGAAGATTTTCGTCCCATTTTTATGCTTGGCTATGCCCTGCTGCGAGCGAGAACGGGAGTAACATCACTTTGACTGATATTTTCTTCCAAAAAAATGTCTTTATTCAATTTGTTCCATTACAATTTTTTCCTGACTTCTCGCAAAGAAGCAAAGCTTCATTTATTAATAGGCAACGATCTTAATATTCTATTGCCAAATCAGTCTGTTAAATACAGCGGAATTTCTTAAAAAATCGGTGAATGGACGATAATGGGATATGCGCTCACCTCCGGGACAATAATCCACACTTATCTGCTGCTCAACTATAGGTATATTTTTCCACATTGCCTTGACTAAAACCTCCACTTCAAATTGATAGCGTCTGGATACGACACCTAGATCCAACACTTCCGGGAGTGGATAAATCCGAAATCCGTTTTGAGAATCAGCTACTTTACCCCCTCCCGCTAGCCGAACCCAGAAATTGGAAAACCCCCGTCCAAATCTGCTTGTCCACGGGACCTCCTTATGGGACATACCTTTCCTTGTACCAAGCACAATAGGACGGGAGCCGTTTGGCACGGCCCGGATCAGTCGAGTAAGGTCGCAAGGATCGTGTTGTCCGTCAGCGTCCATGGTTGCTGCCCAGTCTGCCACCTGACATGCCGCTTGAAATCCTGTCTCAAGGGCTGCACCCTTGCCGTGATTCCGGCCGTGGCTGAGAATCCTAATCCCTGAAATGTCCTGAATCCGGGCTATGCTTTCATCAGTCGAGCCATCGTCCACCACGAACACAGGGACCTCCAGCTTGAGAGCATCGAGGACAACCTGACGAATCATGTGCTGATGATTGTAAACCGGTATGACGATGGACAACTTGTGTTCAAAAGAGCCGCTGTAAGAAGGTGAATGGTATAAAGACATGAATTGTATTGTATTGTAATGAATTTCTCAGCTGTACAGAAACAAGGGTTGAGCAATCGGCTGATTTTTTGTTTTTGCGACGCTGCGTATGTGCTCCGGTTATCCACAGCTTGAGCACAAAAAGTGACTTGTTTCCCTATTGTCGTGTAAATGATCGCAATCTTGCCAAGCTGTCCTTCATGGCTTGCTTGATCAAGCCGCCATGGATGATATCCTCGGCAATCAATGTAATATACGAATCAAGCGACTGTTCATTATCATTCCAAATATACGGTGAACTTGAAGATGGAGATACGCCTGTAACCTTATAAACTCCATCATATATCTTAAGTGTAGAGGGTGACAAAAGCTTACGCGCATCATAATGGCCACATTGTGTTTTAGCTCTTAAGTCGACGCTTTGCACACCAAATATAAGAGATATTGCAATATATCTTTGCAAAATGTCCAATGACTTTCGAGTTAAGTATGCTGATCCAAAGCCCTGGCTATTTATATTTTGATTATATTGTTCAGCATGTGTAGGAAAACGATCAGCCAAGGAGTTGCCGTAAAAATTCAAAAGAGGCATCATAGAGTTAGCTGTTATTTGTAAACCTTTTAAACCTATATTAGTGCTCCGTTCAGAATTTCCCACAAGCGATGCTGACAGGCCATTGTTAAATTCTGGAGCCACAGCCATGGCAATTTGTACATCGAGATGTTTTGATAGCAGACCAAAACAATGGCGTAAATGATCCATACCCATTGCTATGTGTTGTCCCAAGAAGTTTCCACAATTAAAAGCGCATCCTTGATCCGGGTCAATCAAAGGATTGTCCGTTGCTGAATTCATCTCTACTTCAATCTGGCCTTTTATATGCGCCATATTTTCAACAATCGGACCCAAATATTGAGGAAGGCAGCGCAAGGAATATCTATCCTGTATCGGTCCGTTATCCCTACATTGGGAGCCTCCCTTTTGCTCGTCTCGTATCATGTCCGAGCCCTGCAGCAATCGAAGCATTCGATCAGCGACCCATGCCTGGCCCGGATGGGGTTTGTATTTATGGATAACAGGCTGGAATGACTGATTAGTCGCCCCCAAACCCTGAAAAAGGAGTGCGTGGGCTCCCAAATTCATGGTCAAAAGCACTTCCGCCTCATACATGCAGTTTGCAGCCATGCCTGTCATGACCGAGGTGCCGTTTATAACGGCCAAGCCCTCTTTGGGGGCCAAGGACAAGGGAGCTAGTCCCGCTTGTCTCAAGGCGCTAACAGAGTCCATGGCCTCGCCCTTGAAAGAAGCTTTATATGCGGAGTCCAATCCGATGACTGAGCCGAGAATATAGGACAAGGGGACCAAGTCGCCACTGGCCCCAATGGATCCGAACTCGTAAACATGGGGTATGAAACCGGCATTGAGACAGTCCACGAATCTCTGGATAAGCTCCAGGCGCACCCCAGAGGCCCCCTGCATCAGAGAGTTGGCTCGAAGCAGCATTGCCGCTCTCACGTCGGAATCGTGCAGCCTCCCGCCTGCTCCCGTCTTATGGGGCCAAGGTAAATTATTTTGGAGGGCTTCTACTTCCTCAACAGGTATCTGTACATTGGCCATACCGCCAAAAGGCGTATTTACTCCATACAGTGGCTCGCCCTTTTCAACAGTTTTTTTGACGACATCTCTTGATTTATATATACGCTCGATAACCGAGCTATCTTGAGACAATTGGACAAATGATTGCAATATCGAGACTTGATGTACATCTTCAATATGTAAATCTCTTCCGTTCAACTCGACATTGGATAAGGTACTGCTGTTCTGATTTACGCTTTCTACTGAATCAGTCATTTTAAATTTTCCTTTTATATGTATTATCTTGAATCAATCTATTTATAGGGATATAGTCCATACATTATTTAAAGAGAACGGATCCGTATCAATGAACAAGTTTATTGAAATCATATTTCTCATTGAAAAAAAAGGCCAACTCGTTCTGGCAAAAAGCTTATGCCCCAAGTTCCGGGCCCCATATGAGCTGCCGAGGTCAAGGACATCGGCTGAAGCATGATTTTCGCGGCGGGAAACGCCGCGGCCATATCCTC
>JGI1684J13235_1000781_pt1 | contig 11572 bp, 11 predicted proteins | sample PonA232FremontCA_2_FD_13235 | JGI IMG/M metagenome (IMG submission 13235) | reverse complement strand
AAATTTTGCAATACACTAGTTATAACTCTTTGATTTTTCTTAAAACTTTAAAACCCTAAAACTCTAAAACTGCCTGCAAAAGACTTTTTGCAGGCGCATCTCACAAGGGATCAAGTAGATTCAAGGGCAACATAAAACTTGTAATTTCAAAGGATTATCTTAGAGTTTTTGACTGTCTAGTTATATGTTATATGTTTTAAGTAAATACTTGATGACCGAGAATTAACTCACTAACAGTTAGGAGGCAACCCATGTCTACTGCAAATCCCGAACTTTTTATCGGAACCAGCGGATGGAACTACAAATCCTGGAAAGACGGCTTTTTCCAGGGAGTGGTACAGAAGAAATGGCTGGAGCACTACAGCAGCAAATTCGATGCAGTGGAGGTAAATGCCACTTTTTACCGGCTCTTGAAGGAAAACGTCCTTCAGGGCTGGCAGGAACGCACACCGGATGGGTTTTATTTCTCCATCAAGGGCAGCCGCTATACATCCCACACCAAGAGACTGAAAGACCCGGAGGAATCGATACAAAAACAAAGGGAAAACCTGAACCTGCTCCGGGACAAAATCAAGACCGTAATCTGGCAGTTGCCCGGTTCCATGCAAAAGAATGCGGAAAGGCTGCGGGAGTTCCTGCAGGCCCTGCAAACCTGGCCGGAACACAGGCACGTAATAGAGTTCAGGCACACTTCCTGGTTTGACCCGGAAACAACCCAGTTGCTGCAGGAATATAACTGCGGCAACTGCATATCCGATGCCGCGGATTGGCCCATCTGGGACCAGGTAACCTCGGATTTGGCATATGTCAGGCTGCACGGCAACACTGAAACCTATGTTTCCTCTTATTCAGAGGAAGAACTGCAAAAATGGGCAGACCGGATACAAAGTTGGTTGCAGGAAGGAAAAAGCGTGCATGTGTACTTTGACAACACGGACGGGGGAGCTGCTCCGCGCAATGCCATGAGATTGAAGGAACTATTGGGGGCGTGATTATATGGTTATCTGTTATCTGGGAATGCCAGTTCCTAACCAGATAACTGATAACGATAACTGCAGCAATTCCAATTTTAAGAAATTGACATTGAGCTACTGGGACAACCTGGGTCTATTTAAGCCGCAGCCGGGTTGGCCACTGTGCGACTTGATTGGCTTGCAAAGCCAAGCACTTGGAGCAAAAGTGGGCTACCCGGCAAGGCTTAAAGTTTCGTAAAGGACATAATCCTAGGAATGGCCGCTGTTCCGAATCTTTTCGACTATCCCGGAACTGCTTTTCTGACCCTCCAATTCGACAAGCTCCACTTTGCCGCCCCAACTCTCCATCAGGTCCTTGCCCACCACGTCTTCCAGGGTATAGTCGTTGCCTTTTACCAACACGTCCGGCCGTAGAGATTCAATAAGTTCATAAGGAGTGTCCTCATCAAAAATAACCACGCTGTCCACTGATTCCAATTCGGTCAGAATGGTGGCCCTCTCCTGTTCCGGCAATATGGGCCTGTCATCGCCTTTGATACGCTGAATTGAATTGTCTGAATTCAGTCCTACAATCAGCTTGTCACCCAACTCCGAGGCCCGGTGCAACAATTTTATATGTCCGGAGTGTAACAGATCAAAGCATCCATTGGTAAATACCACGGTACTCCCCTCATTCTGCCATCTTTCAACCACTGCCTTGGCCTGATGCAGTTTGAAAACCTTGTACGCAGTACCAAAATCCGCAGCCCTCAAGCTTTGATACAAGTCACTCAATTTGATGGGCTGAGTTCCCAGCCTGCCCACTACCAGGCTGGCGGCGTAGTTTGCCAGAAAACCTGACTCTGACATGGAAATTCCGGAGCAGTAGGAAGCCGCCAATGTAGCTATAACAGTGTCACCAGCTCCGGAGACATCATAGACTTCCCTGGCGATTGATTCCAGCTTGACAGGATCATCCCGGGATTCAAACAGTGTCATTCCCTGCTCCCCCTGGGTGACCAGGAGATATTCCAACTCATAGTCCTGCAAAAGGCCGCGCACTTGCTCTTCAAACCCTTCTTCCCTGTAGTCCGCCCTGAGGTAATAGGTCTGCTGAAATTCCTTGGTATTAGGGGTTAGGCAGGTAGCACCCCTGTATATGTTCCAATCCCTTTGTTTGGGGTCCACAAACACAGGGATTCCTTCCTCCCTGCACCTACTGGTGAAATAATTACCCATTTCCTGTGTTAGCAATCCCTTTCCATAATCTGACAGGATCACTCCGTGCATTTTCGGAAGGACTATATCGAAGCACTTTTTCAGTTGGCTGCATATGTTTTCAGGATATTCATCCGTCATCTCCTCGTCCAAACGGAGCATCTGCTGCCTGGCTCCCATCACACGGGTTTTGGTAGTAGTAGAAATCCCTTCCCAGGGAATCAGGATATTTCCGATATCCAATCTCCTGAGCATATTCTCCAATTCCCCGGCACCCTTGTCCATGCCGCAAACTCCAATTATCGAAGGCTGACAACCCAGACCGGTCAAATTGGCAGCGACATTGCCTGCTCCACCCAGGGCACTGGTCTTGTTCTTCACTTTTACCACCGGAACCGGAGCTTCCGGAGAGATCTCCCTGACATTGCCCCAAAAATACCGATCCAGCATCACGTCGCCAACCACCAGGATATTGGTTTGGGAAAAATCGGGTATATTGTAAGTTGTATCCATTGCTCCTGCACCTCTATATTTGAATAAATTTTCCTTGATGATAAGCTTCCACTGGGATCACAGTCCGGGCATAGCATAATCTTTTGTAAAAGTATTAACCGCTAAAAAGGAATAATAATTTTTTTTGAATTTTACAAGTATTTTTTCGGTCCGGCAAGCAAAAAAGCCGGGAATAACCCGGCTTTTATAAAAATTCAAAGCAAACAATCAGGCGGAGTTTACATCATTCCGCCCATGCCGCCCATGCCTCCCATTCCGGGAGCGCCTCCTCCGGCATCACCTTGATCGCCTTCATCAGGCTTTTCCACTATAGTTGCCTCGGTGGTAAGCATAAGCGAAGCAATGGAGGCCGCATTCTGCAGGGCACTTCTGGTTACCTTTTTGGGATCGATCACCCCGGCTTTCACCAGATCCTCGTATTCTCCGGTATTAGCGTTAAAACCATACTCTGGTTTATCCGACTCCTTGACCTTTTCAGCTATAATAGACCCCTCGAATCCGGAATTCTCGGCAATCTGCTTCAAGGGTTCGGAAAGGGCCTTGCGTATAATTTCCACACCCGCTTTCTCGTCTTCATCCTCGGCCTGTACCTTTTCCAGGCATTTCTCACAACGTGCCAGGGAGACCCCGCCGCCTGCGAGGATGCCTTCCTCTACCGCCGCTTTGGTGGCGTTCAGGGCGTCTTCCACTCTGGCCTTTTTCTCTTTCATTTCGCTTTCCGTGGCAGCACCTACGTTGATCACCGCTACACCACCCACCAATTTGGCCAGGCGTTCCTGCAACTTTTCCTGGTCGTAGTCCGAGGTGGTCTCGTCAATCTCCGACCTTATTTGTGAAATCCTGGCTTTCAGGTCTTCTGTCTCTCCGGAACCACCTACTATTGTGGTGTTCTCCTTGTCTACAGTAACCCTGTCTGCCTGACCCAAATCGTTGACTGTAATGCTTTCCAAATTCATTCCCTTGTCTTCTGATACCATGGTACCACCGGTGAGGACAGCGATGTCCTGGAGCATCGCTTTTCTGCGTTCGCCGAATCCCGGGGCTTTGACAGCGCATACATTCAACACGCCCCGCAACTTGTTCACAACCAAAGTAGCCAGGGCCTCGCCTTCTATATCCTCGGCTATAATCAGTAAGGGCTTGTTCTGTTTGCCCACCTGTTCCAGGATGGGAACCAGATCCTTCATTGCGGAAATCTTGTTTTCGTTAATCAAAAGCAGGGGCTTCTCCAATTCCGCAGTCATTCTCTCCTGATTGCTGACAAAATAAGGGGAGAGGTAGCCACGGTCGAACTGCATACCTTCCACTACATCCAGGGTATTTTCCAGTCCCTTGGCTTCCTCTACTGTAATAACTCCTTCCTTGCCCACTTTATTCATGGCGTCAGCAATCAAGTTCCCTACCGCAGGATCGTTGTTTGCGGAAATCGTACCCACCTGGGCTATTTCCTTCTCTTCCCTGGTGGAATGGGCCATATCGTTCAATTCCTTGACTACTTCCTCCACAGCCTTGTTTACACCATTTTTAATGGACATGGGATTTCTCTTGGCAGCTACCAGCTTCAGGCCTTCATTGAATACGTATTGTCCCAGTATAGTTGCCGTAGTGGTTCCGTCTCCTGCTATATCACTGGTTTTACTGGCGACTTCGTTCACCATCTGAGCGCCCATGTTTTCGAACTTGTCTTCCAACTCTATTTCCTTGGCCACGGTAACCCCATCTTTGGTTATAGTGGGAGACCCAAATGACTTATCTATACTTACGTTCCTGCCCCTGGGTCCCAGGGTTACTTTTACTGCATCCGCCAGCTTGGTTACTCCCTGCTTGAGTCCATTTCTGGCTTCCTCGGAATATTTTATTTCTTTTGCCGGCATAGTCACCTCCTTGTGCTACTGCATTATGATTCGATAATAGCTATAATGTCGTCCTCACGCATTACCAGATGGTCATTTCCGTCAAGCTCAACTTCCGTACCGGCGAATTTATTGAACATAACCCTATCACCGGCTTTAACAGACATTTCCTGACGTTCCCCTTTGTCAGTCATTTTTCCGGGACCTGCTGCCACAACATCGCCTCTAATCGGCTTTTCCTTGGCAGTATCAGGGATAATGATCCCTCCAGCAGACTTCTCCTCCTCTTCAACTCTCTTTACCAACACTCTGTCCTTGAGAGGTTTCAGGTTCATAGCTTCCTCCCTTATTGATATTTTTAGCACTCGATTCAATAATTTGCTAACAAGCTGTAATATAATTAACACAAAAAATTTTACAAAGAGAAATATTGGCAAATATAAATAATTAATTGTGTTCACTTCTAATTAGCGTATTACAACTCTAGTATTTTCTAGATTCCTTTAACATATTTATTCAACTTCATAAAAACTATTTTTAAATCTTCAAGCAATTCCGATAAAGAAAACACCTGAAGATGCCTGCTTTTGACAACTCCAGGGGGATCTGGTTGCATTTTCAAACTTCTCGCATCCAGCTAAATATAGAGAGACTGCCAAATCCATCCACACTTATAGTCTTGATTCGACAACCCCGATAAATCGTGAACCTTTATTGAATATTTCTTGCCAAGCTTGTACACATTTGCTAAAAGAAAATCTTATGCAAGAGAGATATTAATGCTCAATAAATATCTAATTCAAAAGCCTTGCGGTTTACAAGACTTATTTTGACAGGATTGCGCAAGATGACAGAACAAGACAAGAACAAGGAAATAGTTTATGTCCCGGCATCCACAATGCCCCAAATGCAGGAGCAAGAGGATGAAATTGATCTTTTGGAACTCTGGAGGATTCTTACAAGCGGGAAATGGTTTATTTTAAGTTTCAGTTTTTTCTGCACGCTTGCTGCGGTAATTGTTTCCTTGAATCTCCTCCCGGTTGTCTACAAATCTGATGCAGTGCTCCAGCCCACCTCAACAGAGGGCGGTAGCATGGGAGGCTTGGGAGGACTGGCAGAAGGGCTCCCCATTGATATCCCTTCCGGTGGAGGCGGCAAACAGCAAAAGATAATGGACTTTTTAAACAGCAGGAACCTGAAAATGGATCTTATCCAAAATTACGACCTGTTGCCCAGACTATATGAGGACAAGTGGAATCAGGAAAAAAAGGAATGGGAGATTCCGCCCGGAGGGGAAAAACCCACGGTGATAAAAGCGATCCAGAACAACAAGCTGAACATGTACGATGCGGAAAAAGATAAAGAAAGCGGGCTTATGAACATCACCTGGACTAGTCAAGATCCCGAATTTGCAGCCAAGATGGTGGAGCGCATCATAGATGAGACCAGGCACTACTTGGAAGAGGAATACGAGACAGATGCGGAGAGAAAGCTGAAATTCGTGAAAAAACAATTGAAACAGGCGGAAGAGGAATTGAACTACTGGGAAAGCCAAGTACCATCCGAAGACTTGACCAGGGCCAAGATCGAGCGGGAAAGGTCTGCTGCCCAACAAGTTTACACTGAACTCAGGAAACAGTTGGAGACTGCCAAAATCTCTGCTGAAAAACAGGTTATCAAATTCAAGGTATTGGATCCACCTTTTGTGCCTGAAGAAAAATACAAGCCCAAAAGGGGCCTTATATGTGCCTTAACATTGGTAGCATCACTTTTTATTGCGGTATTTCTGGTCTTCTTCCGGCACTTCTTGATAAATGTAAGAAAAGACGAACCCGAAATAAAATAGACAGGCACAACTAGTTTCTGGAAATTCCAGTAAGGCGATATTTTTGGAGAATTTTTAGAGGCAGGGACTCAAAAGTAGTTATTGCTTTGATCCGGATTATTCCAACCCGTACTGGGACATAAGGGAGTCAATATCACCTTGGGAAGTAAGATTTGAATCGTCTTGGGATTTAGATTCATTTACCCGCGAAGTGTTAGAGCTATCTTGAGTATTTTCCTCTTCTGAAGAACGATAGATATCTGCCAGTATATTCTCCAGATTCTTGATAAAATCTATGAACTTCTTCAACTGCTGTCCGGTAATATCCTGAAAGCTAAGCGCAGTCATTATCTTCAAAAGGTCATTGTTCAACTCCTCACAAAAAGCCTCCATTTGACTGGCCAATTCCGGAGAACTTGTCTTGAAATTCTGGATCTCCTCTTGCTGGGAGGAGAGTTTATGCATCTGGGATTCAACTATTTCCATAATCTTCAGGGTAGCATTTTCCCCGTTTTTAATGATCTTGTCCAGCTCACCGGATGCCTCCTGCAGAACATTATTGTCACTATCACCCTCATATTTAAATTCAAATCTATTGGTTTCGCTTTTTAAGTGTTTAATTTCCAGATCTATCTTTTCCAATTTTTCTTGTAGATCTTCATTGCCACTACTAGCGAGGCCTCGTTTCTCAAGCACCTTGGCCACTCCCTCAGCGACTTCGTCTTCCATGGAGTTGGAAAGTGTCTGCTTAACAGTTCTGGCTAATTCCTCCTTCAATTTATTTGTCACCCTAGCCAGAAAATCTTCATCCATAAACTACTCCGTACAATTATAAATTAATTGCAAAAGATCTTGTCCATATCATAGAACAGATATCCGTTTCTGCTGTTTTTGGCCCTATACATCGCATCGTCTGCTTTTTTTATCAAATTTTGAATACTTTTGTCATCATCCGGATACAATGATATTCCTATACTAGTAGTAACATTTACATTCAAATTATCACCTATGTCAATAGGTTGCTCCACTCGATGCATTATCCTTTTGGCAACCAAGGATGTGTGGATACCCTTCTTGATATCTGAAAGGGCTATTACGAACTCATCTCCCCCGAATCTAGCTACAGTATCCATCCCTCTCATAGAGACTTGCAAACGTTCCGCAATGATTTTGAGCACAATGTCCCCGGCTTTGTGTCCGTAATTGTCGTTTATGGGCTTGAATCCATTCAAATCCATAAACAAGACAGCTAATTTGCTATCTGTCCGATTGCACTTGAATATCAACTGTCCAAGCCTATCCAGGAACAGTTCCCTGTTGGGCAGACCGGTCAAGGTATCGGTAATTTGTAGGGCTTGGGAACTCTCCCCTGATTGCTTGCTAAAAACCAGGTAATACCTTTCAAGTTCCGGAAAATACCTAACTATGATATGGTATACAGCTTCTGAAGAGGAAAAAATCCTAAGCTTTTCCTGTTGTATCTCAAAGCCCTCTTGGGCTTTATCCAGCAATTCCTTGACAACCCCTCTATTCTCGGGCTCTATAAAATAATTGAAATTTTGTTCCTCGGGTTGATAATTGCTAACCGTCTTTTTAAAAAACGGATTTGCATAAACAATTCGCCAATCATCGTCCAAAACACACATTTCCAGGGGAGTGAGCTCGTGAAAGTATCTATACTCTATGTCTTCCATATATTAACTATCTAATTTTTACATCAATTTAGCAGTGCAAAAATGGGGTAACTATTTCTCAAATATTTAAACTCATAATTGGGCTTTAGAATAAGATCACATCTTTTACAATGACAGGTAGACTAGATAGTTTACCTTGATTAAAATAAGATATCAGGTCTAATTCAATTATGCAATTAACAATCCAACTTTGATAACGGGATGAAAGGATATATTCTGATGCCATCAAAACGTGCACCGGTTGATTTCTTGCGGGAACTAATCTGTATTTTTAAAGCGGGATGAAAGGGTTGGATATCGTTCGATAAGATCTTTTCTACCTATATTCAATTTCTGAATTGGTGCCCCCGGGGCGATTCGAACACCCGGCACCGGGATTAGGAATCCCGTGCTCTATCCTACTGAGCTACGGGGGCAATATGAAGTGAGATTCAATTTTTATTTCTTATATCTGGATTTGTCAAGTTATCATGTTTAAATTTGTTTTATCGGCTCCCGGTGTCTACCTTGCAGGTTGAAGAGCTTACTGATGCCAAAATTACTCTATCCCGGTAAATGCTTACTTTTTTTAGCTGTCTTGGGGGGATTTTTTTGCAATATATGCTGAACTGCTAATGCAATTTCTTTCCGGATGACTTTCAAGCCATGTATGAAGGCTTATAAAAAAATAAGATTAGTTGACAGATCAGTGTAATCCTAGCATATTTTATACCAAATTTGAGCTTGACACAACATAGACGACCGGTCTATTATAAACTCGATTTTGTTAAAAATTTGAGGCCCCCTTTAACCCACTCAAATAAAAATAACCAGATTTAGAATGAAAAAAGGACAACAGACCAAAAACAACATCTTGCAAAGCGGTGCCAGGATCGTTCATCAATCTGGCTACAACAACACCGGAATCCAGCAAATCCTTAAATCCGCCGGTGTACCCAAGGGATCGTTTTATTTTTATTTCCGTAACAAACAGGATTTTGGTCTGCAACTGATAGATTATTACGCAAACTTTTTCTACTCTCGACTGGACAACTATCTGCAAAATCTTGACAATAGCCCTTTAAACAGGTTGCGCTCTTTTTTTTCAGAGTTTATACAAGAACTTGAAGATAACAAATGCCAAGGAGGCTGCCCATTGGGTAATCTTTCCCAGGAACTAGGAGACACCAATGAAGTATTCCGGGAAAAGCTGAATCAAATATTTTTGCAGATAAGATGCAAGATTGGGGAATTCTTGATCCTGGCAAAGGAACAAAATGAAATCTCGGACAAATACGACCCGCAGGATCTCGCCCACTTCATCCTGAACAGTTGGCAGGGAGCCTTGCTGCAAATGAAAGTCAGCAAAACCATGGACCCACTCAAAAATTTTGACAATCTTGTTTTTAAAACCATATTAAACCAGGGAGGACATGATGCAGGACCCTTTATTTCAACCCATAAGCATCAATAACTTGCAGATCAAGAACCGCATTTACATGCCTGCCATGCATATGGGAATGGCTGACAATTTCCATGTAACTGAACAACTAAAGGCCTTTTACCGCGAAAGGGCCCGGGGAGGCGCAGGAATGATCACGGTGGGCTATGCCACCGTAGACGACAAATCCGGTTCCACACTGAACATTGGTGCGCACAAGGACGAATTCATTCCGGGACTAGCCGAGCTGGCCCAAACCATCAAGGATAACGGAGCCAAAAGCGCAGTACAATTAAACCACGCCGGACGCTACAACTTTTCCTTCTTTATGGACGGTCAACAGTCTGTAGCCCCCTCTGCAAAACCATCCAAGCTTACCAAGGAAACCCCGCGGGCGTTGGAGAATGATGAAATCGCAGAAATAATCGATTCCTTTTCCGAGGCGGCTCTCAGGGTTCAAAAAGCAGGATTCGACGCAGTTGAAGTACTCTGCGGCACCGGATATCTGATCAGCGAATTCCTGTCACCGCTAACCAACGAACGCGAGGATGAATACGGGGGATCACTGGAAAACAGAATGCGATTCGGCCTGGAAGTTGTGGATTCCATTCGCTCCAAGACCGGCGCGGACTTTCCGATCATTGTCCGCATGAACGGAAACGACTTGATGAAGGACGGATTGGGCAGACAGGAACTGCAGGAATTCGCCCGCAGACTGGTTGACCAGGGCAATGTGGATGCCTTTTGTGTCAATGTGGGATGGCACGAAGCGAGCGTACCCCAAATCACCACCAGTGTTCCCAGAGCAGCTTTCGCATACCTGGCAAGGGAACTGAAACAAGCACTAAACGTCCCCATCATTGCCAGCCACCGCATCAACGATACCCACGTGGCCAGAGATCAGATAAGCAGCAACGTCTGCGACATGGTGGCCATGGGCAGGAGCTTAATAGCTGATCCCAATTTGCCGCAGAAGGCACATGAAGGCAGGGATAAGGAGATAACCCATTGTGTAGCCTGCGCCCAGGGATGCTTTGACAACCTGTTCAAGCTAAAACACGTGGAATGCCTTTGTAATCCCAGGGCGGGCCACGAACTGGAAATAAGCGACCAAAAGACCTCCAGCCCACAAAAAGTATTGGTGGTGGGAGGGGGGCCCTCTGGAATGACCGCTGCACTTCGGGCTTGTGAAAAGGGGCATTCAGTCAAGCTGTGGGAAAAAAAAGAATCTCTGGGAGGACAACTATATCTCGCAGCAGCTCCTCCGGGGAGGGAAGAATTCTCCGCATTGGCTCAGGATCTGGCTACCCAGGTGCTTAATAGCGAGGTGGAAGTTGTCTTGAACCAAGAGGCCACTGCAGAGGAAGTGAGAAAAGAGAATCCGGACCAGGTTATACTCACAACAGGAGCAAAGCCTCTCACTTTCAATATCCCGGGAGCCGACACCGCACATGTATGCCAGGCCTGGGACGTACTACTGGACAAGGCCTATACAGGTCAAAACGTCGCCATAATCGGAGGCGGAGCAGTGGGTGTGGAAACCGCGCTTCAACAGGCGGAAAAAGGTACAATCCCCGGTGATGCACTTAAATTCCTGCTGGTGAACAACGTGGAGGAATGCGGGCACCTGGCGGAAATGGCATTAAAAGGGACCAAGAATATCGTGATCCTGGAGATGCTGGAAAAAATTGGGCAGGATATCGGCAAGAGCACCAAGTGGACAATGATGCAGGATCTAAACATGCACGGGGTGCAGACCATGACCAAGACCAAGGCCCTGGAAATCACGGAACAGGGAGTAAAAGTGGACAGAGAGGGAACAGAGGAAATAATCCCTGCGGATAGCGTAATACTGGCGGCAGGATCCACATCCTATAACCCACTGCAATCAGAACTGAACGACAAGGGAATCAACTGCATTGTTGCAGGAGACGCCAATCAGGTGGGACTGGCCTTTGATGCGATCCATCAGGGATTTGCAGCAGCTGACAAGATTTAACATGAAAAAAGTTTTATGTTTTAGAGTTTTAAGGTTTTAAGGTGTAGAATAAGACTTTTCATCATTCGTTGTGGCCGCCAGGGCATGGGAGTTAATA
>JGI1684J13235_1000780_pt1 | contig 11585 bp, 7 predicted proteins | sample PonA232FremontCA_2_FD_13235 | JGI IMG/M metagenome (IMG submission 13235) | reverse complement strand
CGGCGGGCCGGGCCCGCCGGCCTCCTGGACGCCCTGCACCCGCCTCGTTGGGAGCGCGGCGGCCGGCCCGGCCCCCGGCCAGGCCGGCCGAGGCAGGGCCGAGTATCCGATTTCGCCGAATCTCGGGGGGTTGCGATGAGTGAGCACGATACCGATCAGTACCGCATCGCCGAGGAGCCCTTCTACCGGCCGGTGGCCGAGGAGGTCGAGCTCTTCGAGGCGGCCTACAGTGCCCGCATGCCGGTGATGCTCAAGGGGCCGACCGGCTGCGGCAAGTCGCGCTTCGTCGAGTACATGGCCTGGCGGCTGGGGCGGCCGCTGGTCACGGTCGCCTGCAACGAGGACATGACCGCCGCCGACCTGGTGGGGCGCTACCTGCTGGACGCCCAGGGTACGCGGTGGCAGGACGGGCCGCTGACCACGGCAGCGCGCATCGGGGCGGTCTGCTACCTCGATGAGATCGTCGAGGCGCGGCAGGATACGACCGTGGTCATCCACCCCCTGACGGACCACCGCCGGACCCTGCCGCTGGAGAAGAAGGGCGAGGTGGTCTCGGCGCACCCGGACTTCCACCTGGTGATCTCCTACAACCCCGGCTACCAGTCGCTGATGAAGGACCTGAAGCCGTCCACCAAGCAGCGCTTCGGGGCGCTGGACTTCGACCACCCGGAGCCGGAGGCCGAGGCGGAGATCCTCTGCCGCGAGGCCGGCGTCGACCGCGAGACCGCCGACAAGCTGGTCCAGGTCGGCCAGCGCGGGCGCAACCTCAAGGGGCACGGCCTGGACGAGGGGATCTCGACCCGGTTGCTGGTCTACGCGGCGAGCCTGATCCAGGGTGGGATCGATCCGGCCGCCGCCTGCAAGATGGCCCTGGTGCGGCCGCTCACCGACGATCCCGACATGCGCGAGACCCTGGACCAGGCTGTGGCGACCTACTTCTAGCCTGTATCGGCGGCGTCCTGGGTTGCGGCGATTGGGGGTGGCAAATGACAGCAGCACAGCTCGAGGACTTCCGCGAGGAGATCGAGGCCGCGGAGGCGCAGCGCCGCGAGGAGCTGCGGCATAGCCTTGAGGCTAACTTCCCCGAGGCGGCCAGGCTGATGTCGCCGTGGGGGCAGCACGAGTACCTGGACGGGGCCCGTGCGCTGGCGGCCCTGGGGCGCGGGGCCGAGCCGGTGCTCGCCTACCTCGAGGCTGCGCCGGAGGTGGCCCGGGAGGTCGGCGAGGACGTCGTCCCCGAGCTCGCGCGGGCGGCCATGCAGCTCGCCTCCATGGTCAGCGGCCAGGTCGTCTCGCTCCTGCTCGGGGGCACGCCTACGGCGGCCCGCCGGCTGGGGGATCCGGACCTGGTGCGCCAGTACCTGGGGCTGATCCACCAGCTCGCCGGACGCGCGCCACGCGGCCTGCGGCCGATGCTCGAGCACGTCGACGAGCTGTTCAGCAAGCTGACCCTGGGCGGCTTCCGGCGCTGGGCGCTCTACGGGGCCCAGGCCCACGCCGCGGATTTCGAGCAGCAGCGCGCCTACTTCTCGCTGGCGTCCCAGGACAGCCAGGCGATGCTCCAGCAGGAGCGCCGCGGGACGCTGTTCATCGACCAGCAGCGCCGGCTCAACTTCTACCTGCGCGCCCTGTGGGGGCGGGCCTTCTTCATGCGTCCGACCTCGGGCGACTTCGAGACCCGCGAGGGCTACAAGCCCTTCATCGAGGACGGCGTCATCCACCTGCCGGACGCCTACGACGACTACCAGGGCCTGCCCGGCAAGGAGCTCTACCGGGCCGCGGCGGCCCACGCCGCGGCGCACCGGGTCTATACGACCGGGCCGCTGTCGCCGGAGGGGCTCAATGCGGCGCAGATGGCAGTCATCGGGCTCATCGAGGACGCCCGCGTGGAGCAGCTGGCGCTGCGCGAGTTCCCGGGGCTGCAGGCGCTGTGGCTGCGCTGCCACGAGGGCCGCGAGCAGCGCCGGCAGCAGCTTGCGGAGGGGCTCGATCCCGTCGTCGAGCGCCTCGAGCGCGCCGCGCACGCCCTGCTCGACCCCGGGCGCGCCGACGACGACCCGTGGGTGCGCACGGCGCAGGCGCGGTTCTTCGCGGGCCTCGAGGCGGAGGGCGAGCGGGTGGCCTGGTCCTACGAGCTCGGCCTCGAGCTGTTCGCCGTGCTCGCCGGCGAGCTGCCGCTACCGAGCGCGCGGGTGCTGGAAGGGATCGGCATCCCCTACCGCGACGACAACCGTTTCCTCTTCGCCGAGGCGGACGAGGCCTGGCAGGAGGTGGCCGGCGCGCCGGCGGCCGAGGGGCCGGAGCGCCACTACGTCAACGTCATGGAGATGGTCAACGAGGTCGACTCGGAGCTCGACCACGACGACCCCGACGAGGTCTGGGTCCTGCAGAGCGAGCTCTTCCCCTACGAGGACTACGGGGTCAGCTACAACCAGATGGAGGGCGTCGAGCCGGTCAGCCCCCCCTACCACTACCCGGAGTGGGACTACCAGGTCCAGCTGAGCCGGCCCGGCTGGGTGACCCTGATCGAGCGGCGCCCGGCCCGCGGCGAGCCCGAGGCCATCGACCGCGTGCTCACCGAGCACCGGCCCATCGCTAACCGCCTGCGCTACGTCGTCGATGCCCTCCAGCCGCAGGGGCTGATCCGCCAGCGCGGCCAGGAGGACGGCGATGAGCTGGATATCGACGCCGCCGTGCGCTCCATGGTGGACCTGCGGCTCGGCATGAGCCCGGATCCGCGGATCAATATCCGCCACATCCACAAGACGCGGGACCTCGCTGTCCTGCTGCTCCTCGACCTCTCGGAGTCGACCCGGGATACTGTGGCCGGCACGGACAAGAGCGTCCTCGAGCTGACCCGGGAGGCCGCCACCCTGCTGGCGTGGGCGATCGACGGCATCGGCGACCCCTTCGCCATCCACGGCTTCTCCTCCAACGGCCGCCACGACACCCGCTACTTCCGCTTCAAGGACTTCGGCCAGGCCTGGGACGGCGAGGCCAAGGGCCGCCTGGCGGGCATGACGGGGCAGTACTCCACGCGCATGGGTGCGGCCATGCGCCACGCCGGGATGCACCTGCTGCGCCGGCCCGAGCACCGCAAGCTCCTGCTGATCGTCACCGACGGCGAGCCCCACGATATCGATGTCCGGGACCCGCAGCACCTGCGCTGGGACGCCAAGGAGGCGGCCGAGGACCTGACCGGCCGCGGCGTAACGCCGTACTGCCTGACCCTCGATCCGCACGCCGACCCCTACGTCTCGCGGATCTTCGGCGCCAACAGCTACGCTGTGGTGGACCGTGTGGAGCGCCTGCCGGAGCGCCTGCCGGCGGTCTTCGCCCGGCTCACCCGGTAGCGCCTTATCCTGACCATCAAGATGGTTTGCTTTTGCTTATCGTTCGTGATCCGTAGGGTTGCGGGGCATCACGGCGGCGTGCTCACGTGAGCCGCGCCTAGCGAATCTGCAATCGAGGGAGGTACAACATGGCGTCGAGCGAACTGAGCCGGCGGGAGCTCGCCAATGGTGTCCGCGCCCTGGCCATGGACGCGGTCCAGCGCGCCAAGTCCGGGCACCCGGGGGCACCCATGGGCATGGCGGATATCGCCGAGGTGCTCTGGCGGGACTACCTGCGCCACGCGCCGCAGCAGCCGGGGTGGTTCGACCGGGACCGCTTCGTGCTCTCCAACGGCCACGGGTCGATGCTGCAGTACGCGCTGCTGCACCTGACCGGCTACGACGTCTCCATGGAGGACCTCAAGAACTTCCGGCAGCTGCACTCCAGGACGCCGGGGCACCCGGAGCTCGGCTACACGCCGGGCGTCGAGACCACCACCGGCCCGCTCGGCCAGGGGCTGGCCAACAGCGTCGGCATGGCGCTGGCCGAGAAGACCCTGGCGGCCCGCTTCAACCGGCCGGGCCACGAGGTCATCGACCACTACACCTACGTCTTCGCAGGCGACGGCTGCCTGATGGAGGGCGTCTCCCACGAGGCCTGCTCGCTGGCCGGCACCCTGGGCCTGGGCAAGCTGATCGCCTTCTACGATGACAACAGCATCTCCATCGACGGCAACGTCGAGGGGTGGTACACCGAGGATGTCCGCAAGCGCTTCGAGGCCTACGGCTGGCAGTACATCGGCCCCGTGGATGGCCACGACACCGAGGCCGTGCGGCAGGCCATCGAGCAGGCGCGCGCCGATACCGCTCGCCCGACGCTGATCGACTGCAAGACGGTCATCGGCTTCGGCGCGCCGAACCAGCACGGCACCGCCGGTATCCACGGCGCCCCGCTGGGCGACGAGGAGATCGCCGCGGCGCGGGAGCAGCTCGGCTGGCAGCACGGGGCCTTCGAGATCCCGCAGGCCCACTACGAGGCCTGGGATGCCCGCGGCCGCGGTGACGAGCTGGTGCAGGGCTGGAACGAGCGCCTCGAGGCGTACCGCCGGGCGTACCCGGAGCTGGCCGCCGAGCTGGAGCGCCGCATGCGCGGCGATCTGCCGGAGTCCTGGGAGCAGCTGGTGGCCGAGGGCCTGGAGAAGTTCGCCGGCGGCAAGAAGGACGCCACGCGCAAGAGCTCCCAGGCGGTGCTCGGCCACTTCGGCGCGCAGCTGCCCGAGCTGCTCGGCGGCTCCGCCGACCTGACCGGCTCCAACAACACCTGGTGGGACGGCTGCACCAAGGTCACCGCTGAGGAGGGGGACGGCAACTACGTCTTCTACGGCGTGCGCGAGTTCGCCATGACCGCCGTGATGAGCGGCGTCGCCCTGCACGGCGGCTTCATCCCCTACGGCGGCACCTTCCTGATCTTCTCCGACTACGCGCGCAACGCCGTGCGCATGGCGGCGCTGATGGGCATCCGGTCGGTCCTGGTCTATACCCACGACTCCATCGGCCTGGGCGAGGACGGGCCGACCCACCAGCCCATCGAGCAGCTCAACAGCCTGCGCCTGATCCCCAACCTGTACCTCTGGCGGCCGTGCGACGCCCAGGAGACGGCGGCAGCCTGGGCCCAGGCCCTCGCCCGCAAGGCCGGCCCGAGCGCCCTGGCCCTCTCCCGGCAGGGGATCGAGCCGCAGCAGCGCAGCGATGAGCAGGCCCGCGCCATCGCCCGGGGCGGCTACGTCCTGCAGGAGGCCGGCTCCGGCGACCCCGAGCTGGTAATCCTGGCCACCGGCTCCGAGGTGGAGCTCGCCACCGCTGCCCGCGAGCAGCTCGAGGGCGAGGGCCGCAGCGTACGCGTGGTCTCCATGCCGTGCCTCGAGGCCTTCACGGAGCAGGATGCCGACTACCAGGAGCAGGTCCTCCCGCCCGGCGTGCCGCGGGTCGCCGTCGAGGCCGGGGGCACCGGCCTGTGGCAGGGCTGGGTCGGCCCGCGAGGCGCCGTCGTCGGTATCGACACCTTCGGCGAGTCCGCTCCGGGGCCGGACCTGTACCAGCATTTCGGCATGACGGCGGATAGCGTCGTGGCCGCCGCCAAGCGCGTCCTCGCCTGAGGGCGCGCGCGGTCCCCACAACACAACAACGAGCAGAGGAGAGTGGCCGTGAGAGCGAAGCGCATGACCGATCTCGACCTGAGCGGCAAGCGGGTGCTCATCCGCGAGGACCTCAACGTCCCCATCGAGAGCGGCGAGGTCACCGACGACACCCGTGTGCGCGCCGCCGCGGACAGCATCCGCCAGGCCACGCAGGCCGGCGCGCGGGTGCTGGTGATGTCCCACCTCGGCCGGCCTGCCGAGGGCGAGTACGATCCGGAGGCCTCCATGGCCCCGGTGGCCAAGCGCCTCGGGGAGATCCTCGGCCACGAGGTCCCCGTCGAGCGCCACTGGATCGAGGGCGTCGAGGTCCCCGAGGGCGGCGTGGTGCTCTGCGAGAACGTGCGCTTCCAGCCCGGCGAGACGAAGGACGATGAGGACCTCGCCCGGCGCATGGCGGCGCTGTGCGATATCTTCGTCATGGACGCCTTCGGCACGGCCCACCGGGCGCAGGCGTCCACCCACGGCGTGGCCCGCTTCGCCCCGGAAGCGTGCGCCGGACCGCTGCTTACCGCCGAGCTGGAGGCCCTGGGCAAGGCCCTCGACAACCCGGCCCGCCCGATGGTCGCCATCGTCGGCGGCTCCAAGGTATCCGGCAAGGTGCAGGTCCTCGAGGCGCTGAGCCACAAGGTGGATCAGCTGATCGTCGGCGGCGGCATCGCCAATACCTTCGTCGCCGCGGCCGGCTACGACGTGGGCAAGTCCCTCTACGAGCCCGACTTCGTCGACACCGCCAAGCGCCTGATGGACGAGGCGCGGGCCAAGGGCGGCGAGATCCCGGTGCCGGTCGATGTCGTCACCGCCAAGGAGGTCTCCGAGGACGCCGAGGCCCACATCCACCCGGTGGACGCGGTCCCGGCCGACGAGATGATCGTGGACGTCGGTCCGGAGACGCGCGCCCGCTACGACGGCATGCTGCGCAACGCCGGCACGGTGGTCTGGAACGGACCGGTGGGCGTCTTCGAGGTGGCCCCCTTCGCCGAGGGCACGCGCGCGCTGGCCGACGCCATCGGGGCGAGCAACGGCTTCTCCATTGCCGGCGGCGGCGATACCTTGGCCGCTGTGGAGCAGTTCGGCGTCACCGACCGCATCTCCTATATTTCCACGGGGGGCGGCGCCTTCCTCGAGTTCCTCGAGGGGCGTGAGCTACCCGGTGTCGCAGCCCTGGAACGGCACGCGGCGAACCCGTGATCGACCTGACAGCCAAGGGAGGGGACGGCGTCTTGATGCCCCGTAGGACCAAGATCCTGGCGACGATGGGACCGGCCACGGAGCGACCGGACGATCTCCATGCGGTCCTGGCGGCTGGCGTGGACGTGGTGCGGATCAACCTCTCCCACGGCGAGCCGGAGGAGCACCGGCAGCGCGTCGAGGCGGTGCGCCGCTGGGGCGAGGCCAACGGCCGCAGGATCGGCGTCCTGGTCGATCTCCAGGGGCCGAAGATCCGTATCGAGCGCTTCCGCGACGGGCCGATCTTCCTGCAGCGGGGCGAGCCGTTCATCCTCGATCCGGCCATCGACCCGGACGGCGGCGACCATGACGGGGTCGGGGTGGCCTACGAGGCCCTGCCCCACGACCTCCATCCCGGGGATGAGCTGCTCCTCGATGACGGCCGCCTGGTCGTGCGCGTCGAGCGTATCGAGGGCACCGCCGTGCATACCACCGTGGTCGTCGGCGGCGAGCTCAGCGACCGTAAGGGCATCAACCGCCGCGGCGGCGGCCTGTCGGCGCCGGCGCTGACCGATAAGGACCGCGCCGATATCGTCACCGCCGCCGAGCTGGCTGCGGACTACGTGGCTGTCTCCTTCCCGCGCTGTGCCGGCGACATCCACGAGGCCCGGCAGCTGCTGTGCGAGGCCGGCGGGCGTGCCGGGCTCGTGGCCAAGATCGAGCGGGCCGAGGCGCTGGATGCCGCCGAGGAGATCATGGACGCCGCGGAGGCGATCATGGTCGCCCGCGGCGACCTCGGGGTGGAGATCGGCGACGCCGCCCTGCCCGAGGTGCAGAAGAACCTCATCCAGACCGCCCGGGCGCGTAACCGGGTCGCCATCACGGCGACGCAGATGATGGAGTCGATGCTCGAGAACCCCATCCCGACGCGCGCCGAGGTCTTCGACGTGGCCAACGCGGTGCGCGACGGCACCGACGCCGTGATGCTCTCGGCGGAGACGGCCACCGGCCGGTTCCCCGCGGAGACGGTGGCAGCCATGGACCGGGTCTGCCGCGCGGCCGAGCGTAGCCGGACGGTCACGGTGTCCCACCACCGGCTCGACGAGAGCTTCTCGCAGGTGGACGAGACCGTGGCGATGGCCGCCATGTACGCGGCCAACCACTTCGCCATCAAGGCGCTGATCGCCATCACGGAGTCCGGGAGCACCGCCTCCTGGATGTCGCGGATCAGCTCCGGGCTGCCTATCTACGTCCTCACCCGGCACCCGGAGACGCGCGGGCGCGTAACCCTCTACCGGGGGGTGTATCCGCTCGAGTTCGAGGCCGAGCAGGAGGACCTGACGGTGCTCCAGGGCCGCCTGATCGGGCGCCTGTCCGAGCAGGGCCTGGTCGGCAAGGGGGATCACGTGGTGGTCACCCACGGTGAAGAGCTCGGTGCCGCCGCGGGCACGAATACGCTGCGGATCGTCTGCGTAGACGATTACCTGGAATCCTGAGACAACGAATGGAGGAGTCGAGACTATGGCGATGATCACCCTGCGGCAGCTGCTCGACCACGCTGCCGAGCACGGCTACGGGATGCCGGCGTTCAATGCCAACAACATGGAGCAGGTCCACGCCATCATGGAGGCCGCCCGGGAAGTGGATAGCCCGGTCATCATGCAGGCCTCTGCCGGTGCGCGGAAGTACGCCGGTGTACCCTTCTACCGCCACCTCGTCGAGGCGGCCCTGGAGACCTATCCGGACGTCCCGCTGTGCGTCCACCTCGACCACGGCGCTAACCCGGGGGCCTGCATGCGGGCCATCCAGTCCGGGTTCTCCTCGGTGATGATGGACGGCTCCCTCAAGGAGGATGGCAAGACGCCGGCGGAGTACGACTACAATGTCGACGTCACCCGGCGTACCGTGGAGATGGCCCACGCCGGCGGCGTCTCCGTGGAGGGCGAGATCGGCGTCCTCGGCTCCCTCGAGACTGGCGAGGCCGGCAAGGAGGACGGCGTCGGCGCCGAGGGCAAGATGGACACGGACAAGCTCCTCACGGATCCGGAGGAGGCGGCGCAGTTCGTCCGCGACACCCACGTCGACGCCCTGGCCATCGCCTGCGGCACGAGCCACGGCGCCTACAAGTTCACCCGGCCGCCGACGGGCGACATCCTGGCCATCAACCAGATCAAGGAGATCCACCAGCGCATGCCCAACACCCACCTGGTGATGCACGGCTCCTCCCAGGTCCCGCAGGACTGGCTGGAGCTCATCAACCAGCACGGCGGCGAGATCCCCGAGACCTACGGCGTGCCGGTCGAGGAGGTCCAGGAGGGCATCCGCAACGGCGTGCGCAAGGTGAATATCGACACCGACCTGCGCCTGGCCTCGACGGCGGCGGTGCGCAAGCACCTGGCCGAGAACCCGTCCAACTTCGACCCGCGCAAGTTCCTGAAGGCCTCCACCGAGGCCATGAAGGAGATCTGCAAGGCGCGCTACGAGGCCTTCGGCTCCGCAGGCATGGCCTCCAAGATCAAGCCGATCTCCATGGAGCAGATGGTCGACCGCTACGCCTCCGGCGAGCTCGACCCGAAGACCACGTAAAGCGCAAGGATTGCCCTCGGGGGCCCCGCCGGGGCTTGCTGCTCGGGGGCACCCCGGGGGGAGTCAAGACTTATGCGTCGAATCGGCGATACCTTTCTCAAGGGGCTGCTGGCGGTCTTACCCGCTGTCGTCACCCTGTATCTCCTGTACTGGCTGATCGCCACAGCCGAGCAGGTGCTCGGCAGCTTGGTGCGGCTGTTCATACCTGGTGCCTGGTACCACCCCGGCATGGGCGTGGCGCTGGCCCTGCTCGTCATCTTCGCGATCGGGCTCCTGCTCAAGTTCTACCTCCTGCGCCGCCTGTGGGGCTGGTTCGAGCAGGTACTCCTGCGCCTGCCGGTGGTTAAGACCATCTACGGCGCTGTCCAGGACCTCACCGACTTCATCTCCCAGGCTGAGGAGATTGGCGATCAGGTGGTGACCGTGCCGCTGCCGGGCACCGACTACCGGCTCCTGGGCGTGGTCACCCGTCGGCAGTGGGCCGGGGTGGCCGAGGGCCTGGGTGACGAGCATACGATCGCTGTCTACACGCCCATGAGCTACCAGGTGGGCGGCTATACCCTCCTGGTGCCTGCCTCCTCGGTCGATCCGGTGGACATGGGCGTCGAGGACGCCATGCGCTTCGCCGTGACGGCCGGGATGTCGACCAACAAGAGCGCGCCGCTGACGAAGAGCCCGGACAACGGTGACGCCTAGAGGCGCCTGAAGGAGCGGACCTATGGCACAGGGACGTGGGCTTGCGGGCCCCTGCTCGCAGCTCGTCGCCGCGAAGGATGACGACGATCTGCCCTGCCCGGAGGGGCTCCGGGATATCCCCACAAGGCCGTCCCGGAGCGGAGCGGCCCGATGCTGCTGCGCTCCCCTGCCGGTAGCGGTGACCTGAAGCCGAGAGGTGAACCATGAGATCGATTCCCCAGTTGCGCGACGATCCGGATCCGGAGGAGATCCAGGAGTGGCTCGATGCCCTGGAGGCGGTCATCGAGCACGAGGGACCCGAGCGGGCGCACCAGGTCCTCGAGCACCTGGTGGCCAAGGGCCGCCGGCGTCTAGGCCATCTGCCGTTCAAGGCGACCACTGGCTATATCAACACCATCCCGCGGCAGCGGGAGGTCCGGCCGCCGGAGCACACCGACCACCACCTGGAGTGGCGCATCCGCTCGCTGGTGCGCTGGAACGCCATCGCCATGGTGGGCAACGCCAACCGTCAGCACGAGGGCATCGGCGGCCACATCGCCAGCTACGCCTCCGCCTGCACGCTCTACGAGGTGGGCTTCAACCACTTCTGGCGGGCGCCGAACGAGCAGCAGGACGGCGACCTGGTCTTCCTCCAGGGCCACTCCGCGCCGGGGATCTACGCCCGCGCCTTCCTCGAGGGGCGGCTGAGCGCTGAGCAGATCCAGGGCTTCCGCCAGGACGTCGACGGTACCGGGGTGAGCTCCTACCCCCACCCGTGGCTGATGCCCGGCTTCTGGCAGTTCCCCACGGTCTCCATGGGGCTGAGCCCGATCCAGGCGGTCCAGCAGGCGCGCCTGATGAAGTACCTGGACCACCGCGGCATCCGGGAGACCTCGGGCCGCAAGGTGTGGTGCTTCATGGGCGACGGCGAGATGGACGAGCCGGAGTCCATGGGCTCGGTGGGGCTCGCCGGCCGCGAGCAGCTGGATAACCTCATCTTCGTGGTCAACTGCAACCTCCAGCGCCTCGACGGGCCGGTGCGCGGTAACGGCAAGATCATCCAGGAGCTGGAGGGCCAGTTCCGCGGCGCCGGCTGGAACGTGATCAAGGTGATCTGGGGGTCGCGCTGGGATCCGCTGCTGGAGATGGACCACTCGGGGCTGCTCCAGCAGCGCATGGAGGAGGCCGTCGACGGCGAGTACCAGGCCTTCAAGGCCCACGGTGGCGAGTACACGCGCCAGAACTTCTTCGGCAAGTACCCGGAGCTGGAGCAGCTTGTCGCCGGGATGTCCGACTACGACATCTACCGGCTCAACCGCGGCGGCCACGACCCGCACAAGGTCTACGCTGCCTACCACGCCGCGGTGAACCACACCGGCCAGCCCACGGTGATCCTGGCCAAGACGGTCAAGGGCTACGGGATGGGCGAGGCCGGCGAGGGGCAGAATACCACCCACCAGCAGAAGAAGATGGGCGAGGACGCCCTGCGCCGCTTCCGGGACCACTACGAGATCCCCATCCCGGACGAGCAGCTCGAGGAGGTGCCGTTCTACAAGCCGGACGACGACGCCCCGGAGATGCGCTACCTCCACGAGCGGCGCCGGGAGCTCGGCGGCTACCTGCCGGT
>JGI1684J13235_1000772_pt1 | contig 11633 bp, 1 predicted proteins | sample PonA232FremontCA_2_FD_13235 | JGI IMG/M metagenome (IMG submission 13235) | reverse complement strand
GTGGTATGCTGACAGCTCAGCGGATCCAGATCATAGCCACCAGTCGTGCGTAAAGAGTCGTTAGATCCGCTTACTCTCTCCTGACCGTTTTCTCCAGTTACCGTCCCATCGCCGGGGAGGGAAGTGTATTGATCCAGCTTGATCGTGTCGTCGAGTGAGACGCCGGCCCCTATACCGGAGTCGACGGTTAGAGTGTAAGAGACAGTTACGGTTTCCCCGGAAGCTATTTCGCCACCATTGATACTACCATCTGCTGAACTTTGAAAGAACAATTCTACATAATTATCGCCTGAAGAGCCTCCGGTTATCTGATAATCATCTGGGCTTGTCAGGGACCTTGTATTGCCCGAACTATCTTCAACTGAAACGCTAATGTCGGTGACTCCATTGCCCCGCATCCCCGCATCGATTTCGTGGCGGTAGACCGCGTCGTAGAGCGGTCCGTTGCCGGTGTTCTTGAAAGAAACCTGGTAATCAATTGTTTCGTCTTCGGTTACTTGACCCCCACAGGAAGGAACCACGGACTCAAGTACGAAATTAGAGTCGGATACGTAGGGTTCTACTATCGTTAAATCCGTATCGTCTTCGAGCAGGAGGTCCTCGTAATCGGAATTCGAGCTGCTATAGCTCCTGCCTCCGAACTCAAAGCTCAGATCGGACTCATCCGTAATGACCGAGGGTGATGCCGCGGGTTCGCTACCCTGGACCGAGGAGATATCTTTTACCCTGACATTCACTTCTATGACAAAATTCTCCGGTCCCGTGAAGGAATCTCCACCGGGTTCAATAGTTATCGTTCCGTCGTTTTTATCCGTTATACTACCGGTTCCGGTAGTGAAGCTTCCGCTCAGGTATTCGACTCTCGTGTCCGCGGAACCGGTCTCCGAGTTATCCAGGTCGTCGGTCAGCGTGACGTTGGAATAGTCGCCGGAGCTCAAAAAGTCGAGCGAGATCTCGTAGGTCACCACGTTGCCGACCGAAGAAGTCGCATCGGTATCGGCATCGGTGATTTCGCCTGGCTCGTTCACGTTCTTAAAGGTTTTATCGTGGATTAGTCCGGCGACGTAGTTTTTCGTGTAATCGATCGTGTATTTATAAGCGTCCGTGCACTCACCGTAGAGGTCCCCCGTAACGCTTAGGTCGCCGCCGGAGGAACCGACAGTTCCCTCCAGTTTAATTACGTACGTGCCTCCTGGCGCAAGGGTGCCAATATCGCTCGGGCCCCACGAGATAGGATCGTCTCCGTCGGAATATCCCGAAGGTTCGTTCTGAGTCACGTCGGTAGAGGTGTATCCGCCAGAAGATGAACCGTCCGGTCCGGGATCAAGTTTTAGAGAAATATTGCTCGCATCGGCGCTTCCATCATTGGACAGCGTGACTGTCCAGGTAACCGTATCTCCAGAGGTAACCAGTGGTTTGTCCGGGATTACGGTTACATCGACGTCCGGCTGTACAGGATCAACTGAATCTGATCCAGAAGAAGTTCCTACCGGATTGCCGCAGGAATCGTCCCCTGATACATCGAAAGTATTGCTAATTAACGGCACGTCGTAGTCGGGATCCGTTGGGTCGTTGTCGTTGCGGTCGCCAGTGAACGTATCCGGTTCCGTGCTTGAGTTGTTATTATTATCCACGTAGGTACCGTCGTTCTTTATATAAAACTCTAACTTGATCGTTTCCCCTGGTCCCAGCAGGGCCTTATCGTTTTGAATATTTCCACCGTTATTTACGCTGGCCCAGGTAAGAACCCCCGAACCCTCTACGGGCTCGTTTTCGGAATCCGTCCAGGTTAGATTGTTATTAGTCCGGCCATCCCAGCCGGAGAAAGTGACTTTCGTACCAGTGTCGTCCCCCCAATCTTTAGAATCGTCGTAGATGTAACCAGTAGGGAGGTCCTCCTGCATGTCCAGGTCATACAGGCTGAGAACCTCCGTAGTTGTATTTGAGATATCTACGGTCACCTTGCCGCCGCAGGTGGTACAATCGGACTTGTTTACGGAGACGTCAACGTCAGCAGGGTTCAGCCGGGTCTTCAAGTCCACGGAATCCGACTCGCTGTCCTCATCAACCGTACTACAACAGCCCCAGCTTACCGTGCTCTCGTTCGTGGTATTGGAATCCGTACAGCCATCCACGGTCGTGGTGACCGTAAAGGACGCCGATTCTCCTTCTTCGAGATAACTGTCGGTTCTGTCGATCTCCCACGTGTAATTGCCAGTCTTTGTCAGGTTAATTCCGCTGTCTTGACTCCAGCTATCGTAACTTACATTGGAAGGGAGCTCGTCCTCTATGACCACGTTTTTCGCCTCGTAGTTCCCGTCATTCTCGATTTCTATCTTCCATTCAACCGTATCTCCGCTTTCGGCCTTCCATTCAACCGTATCTCCGCTTTCGGCTTCGACCGTTCCCGTCGTATAGCTAGTGCCCTTAGTGACGTTTTTTCCTTGCTTGGTAATGGAAACGTGAGGTTCCGCACCTTCGATCTTCAAATCGTTCGGAGTAGAACTTTCAGCAGGATCGCTAGAATTGAGGTGATTGCAGGGCCGGTCGAAGTTGGACAGGGCACTAGTGGTCTTGTTGCCATCTTCGAAATTAGAAGCCGCCGCACAGTCAACTATTTTTGCATCGTAGCGGATCGAGATGGTCTCTCCGGAGGGGAGAACCGGGTTACCGGCTCGGTCGGTACTCGACAGCAGGTCGTCACTCTTATTTCCATCGCCGTTTGGGTCTGCAAAGTCCCAGGTATAGTCATTCCCGGATTCTTCGGTGTATTCTCCTTTGAAATCGGTCCACGTTGATCCCCCGTCCGTCGAATACTCGGGAGTCCCGGCTAGCGATAGCCCATCCGCCAGGTCGGCCTGAAGCTGGGCCTGGTAGACGGAAGTCTTGCCGAAGTTTTTCGCCTGCATCGTAAAAGTCGCTGTATCGCCACAGTAATCCATCACGGAAGGATCCATCGAATGAGATACTACGACGACGTCGGAAGCCGGTAACGATATAGCCATGGTATCAGAAGATGAAAGAGAGCAGATCGTACACCAGTCACCCGTGGCCTCTACCTCATCCGGACTACATCCGGTCAGTTCGCCCGTAAACGTGACCACGGACTTCTTCCCGGGAGGAATTTCGTCGTAGGTCCAGCTAACGGATCCATCACCGGAACTATCGGTAAAGGAAGTGATGCCCACTCCCGACACGCTGTGAGCGTAATATCCCAGGTCAGTCCCGAAATCCGGGTCCATATCTACGTCGTACAGAGAGCCGTCCCCTCTATTGATGACGTAGACCCGAAACCGGGGGTAACCGGTCCGCAAGTTATACGTTTCCGGCTGAACGACCACGTCGAGCTCTCCTTCCAGCAGTTTGCTGGCGGTGTAGGAGCCGCTGTTGGAGTGATCACGTAAGGTAACATTATCATCAGACTGGTTATTCGGGTTATCGTTGTAATCCACGACGGAGTTCAAATTCGTATCCTCAGGAGAACATTTCTTCTTCAGGGCCACTTCTATGGTCCCGCCGCTGGATAGGTCGCCCAAATTCCATTTCAGTTGATTTCCATCGACCGTGGGAGCAAAAGTGCTTATCGTATTACCGTCTTCGTCTTCCAATCCGCTAAAGCTAACCGACCCGCTGATGTACTCGTAATTTCCATTAGTGTTCAGAGTTACCAGCGCGTCGTAGGCCTGAAACGGAGTATCTTTGGAGACTTTGATCGTGAAGGTCTCCGTGCTGCACTTGTCCAGCAGGGAAGGACCGCCGGAAACCGATGCTCCAAGACTCGTCTCGGATATGGAGACGTCGACACCCTGGTCGTAGTTGAGGTCGTCGTCGCAATCTTTCCCATAATTCTTCGGCACCTTCAAATGAGACCAATCGATGAAGGAACCCTCGGAGCCGTCCGGGGCATTTAAGGTGTATTTTAGAGTCAGCTCCGCCCCGCTGTTTGGTGCTGGTGCGGAGCTGCTGTCCAGGTTTGAGAGGTCTAATACCAGAGTTCCCGTGGTGCTGTCTATTGTATAGTTACTGGGGTCTATTTCTATTGTAGAGTTATTGTTGGAAGTGTTATTGTTGGAAGTATTGTCAACCTCGACGGAGTCGACCGAAGCATAGGTCTGCCCCCCGTCCATATCCTCGGTAAAAACAATCCCGTCCCAGTCCCCCGGAGCAGAGTCCGTTTGAGCGCTGAACTGGACGGTGGTCGTATATTTTATCTGCGTCCCATCCTCCGCCGAACCGGCATCAGTTGTCTCAACGTCGTTGCTATTTATGTTAAGATAATCGACGGTTTTTGAATGAGAAGTTATCGCGCTTTCATCGTTGTTGTTGACGTAGATCTCGAAACCGGCCGGGCTGTTGTTTTCGATCGTGCAATCCTTGCAATCATCATCTATATTTGTGGGAGAGAAACTCAATTGGTTCGTGTAGGTATTTCCGGCCGCGCAGGCGTTCGTTGGGGCGTCGAGCTGGATTGTAGTTGACCAGCTATCGCCGTCGTTGAAAGTTCGTGTCCACTCAATTTGTCCCCCCGAATCCGTGCCCCCTCCGCTGTCCGAAACAGTAAAGTCACCATAGTCATTGCCGCTCTCATCCGAATCAGGGTAGTCGTCCACGATCGTTAGTTGCTCCCCGTCCGGTCCTTCGTAGTTGACTTTCAGATCGTAAGCGATTTCCTCTTCACCTACATCTACCGGTCTCTTGCCGCCCTTCGATATTGATATCTCAGGAACCCCGGAGAGGTCGAAACTATCAAGTTTTGTCGGTGGGAAGTAATCTTTATCGCAGTCATTCGTATAATGGCTCTGGAAAAGTAGATCGCCACTGCCCCGGGGACTGCAGCTATCGACTTCCAGGTCAAAGGAAAAACTTCTGCTTTGGTTCGGTGGAATATCTCCGACTACGAATTCATTTTGACTTTCGTCATAGGTAGCATCCCCGGTAACGCTAGTAACCGAATACGAAGCGGGAAGGCCATCCATCGAAAGGGTATAATTCCTGGCGGGGCCAACTGTGTTATCCGTACTATCCGGACTATCCGGACTGCCATTTTCGACTTCCACGGTCACTTCGGTACCGGAACAGTAATCTATTTCGATTGAAGAAGGAGATACCGAATAACTGACATCCGGTTCCTTGAGCACGAGCTCTATCGAGGCGGAATCGCTGCCCGTTCTGGAACAGCTCGCGGAATCGGCATCGGAACAGCCCCAGCTATAGTCGACCTGATTTTCCAGGCCGGAACAGCTTACCACGTCGGCTTGAACTTTAAACGTCTTTGTTCCCCCCGCGGAAATTTCTCCCGTGGTCCAGGAGTAGGGGTCGGAATCGGTACCGCTGCCGGTGTAGCTTACAGAACTCCCGGTATCGTCGGTGATCGAATTCAGCGACAGACCGGATCCAAGCACGTCCCCGGATCCAAGCACGTCCTCAACGGTAGCACCCCCCACGGCGTCCCCGTCGCCGTAGTTTTCGACTTCAACCAGAAAGACGACAGTGTCGCCCACCGAGGCTTCGATGACCGAACTGGCGTCCGACTCCCCCTCGTCTTCGCTCGTATTGTAGCCAGTCTTGGTAATTTCCAGAGAAACCTGGTTGACCGTTATCGGGTCCGAACTGAGCGAACCGACGGTGCTGGTGCTTCCACCGTCGTAGGGGGCCCAATCGGCAAGGAGGTCTATACTCTGGTCCGAAGCCGCGGAGCAATTCGGTTTAAAAGTTATGGTTGCACTCCAGGTACTACCGGCCGAAATCGATGTATCGCCGTTCCAAGTCACAGTATGATTACTGGAATTATAACTTCCGCCCTGGTCGTCGGATACGTAGTAGTAATCGTCCGGCAGCGTCGCCACGACCTCGACGTCCTCGATCGCGGCGGCCGTGTCCTCGTTGGTCACCTCTATCGTCGCGGTCGCCTCCTCGCAGGTCGATACATAACTCTTTCCGGAAGGATAGTTGATATCTATCGCAAGCGTCGGCTCGGGCTGCTCTGCGTTGCTTTCCCCCTGGGTTATGTAGCTCCCGGAGCGGGGAATCCAGTTCTTGGCTTCATCGAGATCGTTACCATCGGGTATCAGCGCAAGTGAATTTCCTTCGTCCGTAAGCGGTATATTACCCGACCAGCTTAAATTACCAGGCTTCGAGCCGCTATCGCCTTCGTACGCGATGTAATCGACCCCGTTACCACCATCATCTTTAAGCAATACTTCGTCGCCATCGTTATTCCAGAAAGCGGTACCACGATCCATGTAATAATTAGTAACGGTGTCCGTGCCATCGCCGGTATGAACAACTAGAAAACTGTTTGCGGTTATAGAGGTATTCGAGGGGAACTCATAACTATAGTTTCCGTCAGTAATCGTCCAGCCGGAAATATCAACCTCACTACCAGATTTATTATATAGCTCTACCCACTCCCCGGAGACCTCATCTCCCGCGGGGTCGTAAACTATTTCGTTTATCACGACGTCGTNGCTGGCTGCAAGGCCGTCGAGGGGAATCAGACAAACAACCAAAACCAGTAAAAACAGCGGGGTCAATTTCCCCGAAAGCGCTTTATTTCTCAATCCCATATACTGCTACCTCCTACTGTCGTCTCTATCTGGATGAACGGACCGAAGTAACTGTAGTCCGACCCGGGATAGGTCTGATCGCGAAGGCCGGCGAAGTTAAAGCCAAGAACTACCGCCAGGTCTCGGCGAAGGTCTATTCTCCAATCCAGGCCGGCGAAACCCTCGAGCTGATTCGACTCGTACTGGTAAGCGAAGCCAAAGTGACCTCCAGCTGAATGAGAAGTACCTTCGAACCGCCAGAGCGTCCGTAACCGCCCGAGATTGGTCACTGAACTGGAATACGATACCGACGAATTCGCATGGCCGTGGCTGTAGTATTTGACTACTCCCCGGCCGGATAGCTCCAGTCTTTTGTTCGGGAAGTAAATCTCTTCCGCGCTCCCGGTCAATGAAAGATCATTTTGCGTGGCGTTTACCCTAAGCTGACCGATAAACGTGGTAACCGGAGAGGGCAGCGGCCTGTGGACGTAGTCCAACCTTCCCTCCAGCTTATCGGGTCCAACGCAAACCCTGCCGGTTAGGTCCCAGTCCTCCGGCGATACTCTTTTCACGTCAGCCCGAAGCGACTTTATCGGCGGGGAATCGTTTACCAGGGTGCCGATCAGCGACACCTCGTCCCGGTCCGTGGGGTAGTTCGCACTACCCTTTACGTTCAGGGTCAGATCGTCATCGCCCCCCGAGGACCAGCCGCCGGAAGCGCTGAGCGAGAGTTCGCCCCGCTCGGTCCGATCGATTTTCTTCGAGAGCCCCCACTCAAAGGACGAGCTGGCTTCGCCGGACTTAACTTTCCTAACCTGGTCCACCCCGGCCGTAAAGCCTCCAGGGAGGTCAAAGTCAAAGCTTATATCCCTCTCCTGCAGTTCTTTTTCCGGGTCCTTCTCCTGAGAGATCTCACCGGTCACTCGTCCCAGCTCGAAAGCGTAACCGAGCCTGCGCCAGCCATCCGGTGAATACTTCTGGAAAACTTCGCTTTTGACACCCCGAATCGTCTGCTCGTAGGCGGTAAACACCTTAAACTTTTCGTCGTCCTCCCACAGGTCCTCCTCCAGGGCAAAGGTGGCATGGCCCTTCCAGAAGGGAGCCGTAACGGAAAGATCGAGGGGCGCGGACTTTTCGGCAAAATCCAGCTTCAGCGATTCCTCGTGAAGAAGATCTTCCCCGAACTCCCCGGAGAGAGTTGCCTTCAGGCTGTTATTTCCCCCGCTTTTCTCGTAATCGAACGGCGAAGAAGCGGAAGGAGAAACGAAAGATGGACCCTTTAATCGGTAGGAGAGGCTGAAGTCCAGATCGGCGCCGCCCGTTCCCGTCCAGTCGTAACCCAGCCCGAAAGCCACATCGTCCCCGCCAAGTGGTATCGAGTTTTCGGCCCAGCGGGCTTGAAGTGAACTCTCGGCCAGCTCGTAGCTGAATCCGGCATCAAAGATCTTGACTTGTGGCAGGGATCCGACGGTCGACTGGTTGAGAAAAGAAAGGTCCCAGGAGAAGTTTTCCCCATCGCCGCCGACCTTGGCTCCGACCACGGGGTACTTTTTCGTACTTTCGTGAGTCCGATATACTACCTTGAACGACTGCTCGTTACCATCGCCATCCGTCGGGCAAACGGGGCTATTAAGGGTAAATTCACCGTCGCTATAGTTCATCGTGTAATCACCGGGCGTTTTCAGAACTTCTTCTTTCACTAAATCTCCCGTCCCGGGATCGACGGCCTTCAGGGTAACCCTTTCCGAACCGGGGAGTATACCGTCCGCGGAGAGGTCGTAGGGCCCAATGGTGCAACCGGTAATTTCAACGTCCTCTTCTTTCAGCGCTCGCCCCATGACTTCGTACTGAACGACGACGTAAATCGGATTGCCTTTGTCGTTTTCTTCCGGTACGGGTTCGGTAAATACCACTTCGCCGCTTTGGTAATCGATCCAGTAATCCTCGCCCCGCTCCTGCGGCTTCTCCTTTAAAACCACCCCGGACTCGTTTCTCACCTCCAGCCAGACTTCCTCCGAATCCACCTTGACTGGAGCGTCCGAAAGCTCGTAGCTACAGCAGGTCCCGCCCTTGAATTCGTCTCGGCCCCAGGACTGGGCCGTATTCGTGCCAAAGAACTTGAAGTAAGTATTCTCGCCCCGGCGGAAGTCCAGCGAGACACCTGTAAAACGCCTCTGATAGGAATACAATAATGGATCGGAGTAATTGACGTCGAAATCCCCGACGAGGAAACGCGAACCGTTATCGAGGTCCGCCCGGGCGTAAAAGTTCCAGGAGGAATCGACCGTCCGGCCCAGGCTGGCGCTATCATTCCAGTTTTCCGGGTAAATGGATCGGTTGCTCGGTCCGAGCAGCGGCGCTTCGCTATCGTAGGCAAGCGTAACCAGACCCAGGTTATCCGTATAGCCCTGGCCCCAGAGGCTACCGCTGGACCCAAGAAGGAAAGGACCGACCTCCTTTTCCGGGCCGGAGCCTATCCCGGACCAGACCATCTCGTCCTTCCAGTCCCCCTCAGTATAGAGTGGGTAGTTCAGGTTGACCTCTCCGATACCGGCCCAAAGCCAGTCGCGGTGGGCTGGGGCGTAAGAGACCGTCTTTCTTCCGACCAGCCGTCCGCTTTCAACTTCTATATTCACGTTCCGCGGTTCTTCCAGGGGCTCTAACCTGATCGTGCCTCGCCCCCTGGCCAGAGAAATCTGCTTCCCGTCCCGATACGGGTTCTGGTCCTCCGTTGCCAGTTCGCCCCCCTGCAGCCTAACCGTTGCAAATGCTCCGGTCAGCGCGCGATTTCCCGCCTGATCCAGAACTCTCACCCGAACAGGTAATTCAGTTCTACCGTCCGCGACGGCCTTCTCCTCGTCGTAGCTCAGACGAATGCTTGCCGGGCTTCCGGAAAGAGTGACCCGCCTGACTCGTCTAAATTCTCCCCCTTCCGGGGATTTGCCGGTAAGTACGAGCCTGTTCGTCCCGCGCTCCAGGGGAACGGAGACGTAAACGTAACGCGCCCTCTCCGTCTTCCGGCCGTACTTTCTCGTGCCGATCTTGCTTTTTGAAACGAGCGATCCGTTGACGGAGAGATTGACTACGTCGGTTAAACCGGACTCGACTATGACGGTAATTTCGTCCCTGGCCACGAACAGCTCCCCTGCCTCCGGATAAATAAAGCCCTGCCCCTGTCGGGTGGCGGGGAATTCCGGCACCATCTTTTTCTCCGCCCCCAATGCATCGCCGGCTAAGGGCCCGGACACTAACAGGGTAACTATGGTCAGTATTGCAACAAGACACCGTTTACTCAAGTTGACCCACCGCTATTTTCCAGAATGCTGGTGGCAAATAAGTGATCAATAAAAATACTAGTCCTCCTCCCGCCACACGGGAAAGTCCGCCCGCCTGACTGGTCCGCCTCGTGTGAGCCTCAGCTTTCTGCTCTCAGCAACTAACTCGCCATCTTTCGGTATGGTGTTCGAATCCGCAACTACTATTCTGGCACCCGGTCGCAGGTCTATAAGATGATACAACCCGTTTTCCCCGGTTAAGGCGTACTCGCCCGTCTGCGTCACGATCCTGACGTTTTCGATACCCTTTTCTCCCGGATCCTGGTAGCGATTACGATTCTCGTCCCAGAATACCCTACCGACGATGCTCGTATTTTCTTTTAACAACCCTGCAACCACGAGTACCGCAGCGCGGGCCGGTCCGGCCGTGGCTGGTATTTCAATCGTTTTACCCGAATTCGGGTCGACTATTTCGTAGCTTCCGCTTGCATAAGCCACGTTGACGTAAGTTCCCGGTGTAATCGAACCGCCCAGCCTGGCATCGAAAACCAGCTTTCTTTTTTCGTCGGGCGAAAGTGAGCCTACCTTCCACTCCAGATCCTCCCCGGCTGAACTAATAACCGGATCCGGGTGCTGGCTTCCGTCCAGGACGGAAGAACCATCCACGTAAGTAAAATCATGAGGCAGAGTATCCCGTATCTCCACTTTCTTCAGAGTTATATCCGGATGGGGGTTCCTTGCCGTAACAGTGTAAGAAACGACTTCTCCCGGTTTGACCCGCTCGCGATTGACGGATTTTTCCAGTTCAAGTATGCTCTCATCTTCGATGACTGTATGTACCCTGTCGGAAACGGCCCTGGAGCGCCTGCACCGATCCGGCTCCAGGACGTAACAGCCGGTTGTAGAAAAGTGATTCCTGACCATCGGCACCGGCTTAGTAACTTCCAGTTGGTCCTCCGATTCTACCACTCGGGCCTTAAAGGTCAGTTCTCCCTGAAAACCCGGAGGTACGGCTCCGGAGGTTACCTCCCAGTTTATCAGGTGGTCCGAACTCAGGTAATTTCCTTCCACGGTAATCGTTTCCGTTCCGTTCTGATTTGCTATGGTTCCGGATTCGACGGAGGTCGGGGCCTGAAGGCCGGGATCCAGCTTGTCCTTGATGTAGACGTTTTTTACCGGATAGTTCGAAATGTTCTTAAATTTCAGGGTGTAGGTCAGTTCGTCGCCGTAGCGGGCGGTACCGGAGTCCACTTTTTTGGTCAGATCCCAGACCCTATCGACTTCCTCCGTCGCTATTTCATCGACCGTCAGATCGTAAACCGTCGGGTCCGAGGCCAGGCTGGTTTTAATCACGGCCTTCCATCCGCCTTCGGGCCGGTCACCCGGATCATAGGGTACTGCAATTCTTACTCTAACGGTCACTCTCTCTCCCGGAGCGACCGGTCCGACGTCGACCAGACCGTCTCCGTTCGAATCTGACAACGGACCGCCGGCAAGATTGAGAAAGGTCACGTTCCAGCCGTCGGGCAAAGTGGAGGAAGAGTCAATTGATAAATTTATAACCTCGGTAGAATTTCCGGAGTTCTCCAGAGTGTTCCGATAGACCAAAGAGTTTCCGGGGTTTACTTTCTCTGTATAAGATCGATCCTGTTCGGTATTTATAACTGCGCCCGAGGGCTCGGAGTACTGCTCGCCCGGACTGTCCCCAAACGGGTAGTCTTTCGGGCCGATAACCAGGGACGGGACCGCCAGGACTTGGAGTGTTCCTCGTGCCTCGGCGGTCTCGACGTTCCCCCGTCCGTCGTCGTAGGTA
>JGI1684J13235_1000769_pt1 | contig 11647 bp, 10 predicted proteins | sample PonA232FremontCA_2_FD_13235 | JGI IMG/M metagenome (IMG submission 13235) | reverse complement strand
ATTCCCGACCGCCTGGCTCCCCCTTCCAGAGCTCACTGGTTCGGGACGGACCAGTACGGCAGGGACGTCTTTAGCCGAGTAATAGTTGGATCGCGCAGTAGCTTATACGTCGGCCTGCTCGCNGTANCNATCGGGATCGTTTTTGGCGTACCGGCGGGCTCACTATCCGCTTACTTTGNTGGCAACCTGGATTCGGCTATTATGCGGGCCATGGACGTTTTCTACGGGTTTCCTCCGGTAATTACCGCGGTTTTGATTACTTCAGTATTCGGCCCTGGCCTGACGAATTCGACGCTTGCAATCGGAATATTCAACATTCCGATATTCGCCCGACTCACCCGGGGTAATTTTCTTTCCGTCAAGGAAAGGCAATTCGTGGAAGCGGCTCGGGCCTCCGGCCGTTCCGAATTCGAGGTAGTCCTGAGGCACGTGCTGCCAAACGTAAGTTCTCCGATCATAGTGCAGGCAACGACGCAATTCGCACTGGCGGTACTGGCGGAAGCCGCCCTCAGTTACCTCGGTCTCGGAATCCAGCCCCCACATCCCTCCTGGGGCTTGATGCTCAAACAGGCCCAGACGTTCATGCGGCTCTCGCCCTGGCCGGCGATTTTCCCCGGCCTTTCCATCGTAATTACCGTCCTCGGGTTCAACCTCGCCGGCGACGGCCTGCGGGACCTGCTCGACCCCCGCTCCACCTTTTTCTCTTCCGGGGTCTAACTTACTGAGAGGCAAGACCCCGGTTTAGTCGGGTTCTGCGACTTGAGTCGAGACTTTTCCCATGGTAGTTTTCAGAGGAGAGTTTGTACTGAGCCCTTATCTGACCTAAAATTTTTCGTTATGGACTTGAACTTTGAAGAGTTAAACGAGTTATTCGAAGCAGAAGGCAACCTGGTTTCACCGGAAGAAGCGGATAGAGTGGTTTTCGTCGGCGACACACACGGCGACATCGAAGCCTCGCGGGCCGTATTTGAACGTTACTTCAACGCAGGTACAGTCATCACGTTCCTCGGCGATTACGTCGATCGTGGCCCCAAATCGGAAGAGAACCTGACTTATCTCCTTCGCAAAAAACAGGAAAACCCGCAACGGATCTTTCTGCTGCAGGGCAACCACGAAGGCATGAAATTCAGGGAATTCGGGCCCGTTGACTTCTGGAGTTCCCTCTCGCCCGGGGAAAAGGAAAAATACCAGGAACTGCTCGCCAAACTACCCCTGGCCTTTTCCCGGCAGGAAGTTATCGCCACCCACGGCGCCCTGCCGGACGTGGAAAGCCTGGCAGAAATTGATGAGATCCAAGGGGGCAGCGCCCGCTGGGAGAAAATCACCTGGGGTGACTGGAACGAAGTCGCGGGTTACGTACTCGGCGGTGGTTTTGGCAGGCCACAGCTCGGTTCCGACTACTTCAACCAGACAATGGATAAGCTGGAGAAAAAAGTACTCATCCGATCCCACCAGCCCAACGTGCCAGTTTACATGTTTGACAAACGCTGCATTACTATCTTTACCTCTTCGGCTTACGGCAGGACGAGAAACGTTGCAATCGCCGAAGGCGATATAAGCTCCGGAGAGGACATAACGCTGGAGTCACTCTAAAACCAACCCAAACGGCGTTGACCACTCAGGAGGTGGACTAGATGGGTTTTAGCTGTGGTTTTCTTGGTTTGCCAAACGTCGGTAAGTCGACCCTGTTTAACGCCTTATCCGCTGCCGGAGCCGACGTAGAAGGCTACCCTTTCTGCACTACGGAAGCTCAGGTCGGGACGGTCAAGGTACCCGACGATAAACTGGACCGCCTTGCCGAACTATTCAACGATAAAGAAAAGGTGTACACCGACATCGAATTCTTCGACCTCGCGGGGCTTGTTGAAGGAGCCCACCAGGGAGAGGGCCTCGGTAACCAGTTTTTGGCCGAAATTCGCGGTGTGGACGCCCTGGTTCACGTAGTTAGGTGTTTCGAGAACTCGGACGTACCCCGCGAAATAGATCAGGGTCCGGAGGAAAGGATCGATACCATCGAGGCGGAACTGCTGCTCAAGGACCTGGAGACGGTTGAAAACAGGCTCGGTAGCCTTGATGAGGAGGAAGACCAGCTGGAAGAGATGTACAGGGAACTGAAAAGTGACCTGGAGGAGGGAATACCGATCCGGGAGCACGAGTTATCGCCGCACGAGCGGGAGGAACTGAAAGGGCTATCTCCCCTCACGGCAAAGCCGGTACTCTACGTTGCCAACGTTAGCCAGGATTCGCCCGAAGAATGTGTCAATGCAGTCAGAAACAGGGCGGAGGATCAGGGGGCCGAAGTCCTGGCAATTAACGGGGAAATCGAAGCCGAAGTCAGGGAACTGGGACTGGACCAGGAGGAAATGGACGATTACCTCCAGGAATGGGGACTGGAGGAATCCGCTCTGGACAGGTTGATCCGGACCGGATACGAGCTGCTCGACCTGGTGACGTTTTACACGACGGACGGCCCAGAGACCCGAGCCTGGACGATTAAAAAGGGCTCGACCGCCCTGGATGCCGCCGGCAAGGTCCACTCGGACTTCGCGGAGGGCTTTATCCATACCGAGGTAGTTTCAATCGACGAACTACTGGCCCACGGGGACATTAAGGGGGCCCGGGAAGATGGACTGTTGAAAAGACGCGGCGAGGACTACGAAATTCGGGACGGAGACGTCGTCCACTTCGTGACTTCCAGGTAATCCTTGCTTTTATGGCCGGTGAGAAGTTAAATTAACCCATATTAAAGACGACTTTCTCCGCCGGGGAAATCGCATTATTTATAGAGGTGACTTACTTGAGCAATATCGAAGAAGATAAAGAATTTAAAGAGCTATTTGAGGAAGAAACGCTGATGGTGTTCCCTACGGACACGGTCTACGGGCTGGGGGGAAACGCCAGCGAGGAGTCTGTGACGTCACGCGTTTATCGGGTAAAACAGAGAAGCACGGAGAAGCCGCTGACGTTGCACCTCTTCGCGACGGACGAGATCTCGCAGTATACTCTCGATCTCTCGGAGAAACAGTGGGCGATAATAGAAAAGTTACTGCCCGGCCCCTACACTCTGATACTTCCCGCCAACGCGGAAGCGCCGGAGGTTTCAGTCAGCAGGGAGCGGAAGGTAGGGGTTCGCGTTCCGGATAGCGATTCCTTCCGGGCGCTGAAGGAAAACGTCAACTTTCCCCTGGTCGGGACCAGCGTCAATAAATCGGGCGACCCGCCGATGACCGATTTCGATAGAATTGTCGAAGAATTTGGCGGAATCGTCGATCTCTTCATCCAGTCCGAGGACGAGATGAGCCACGAACCTTCAACCGTACTGGACCTGACCTTCGATCCCCCGAAAACCCTCCGGGGCGAGCTTCCCTCGGAGGAACTGAAAGGTCTCGGTTAAAGAGGGTATCAAGTACCGATGAAAATCATCGTCCACGGAGGGGCGGGCAAGATACCCGAAGAGGACAGGAAAGAAAGGAAATCAGTTCTAAATAAAGCGGCAGAAACGGGCGTCAAGGAAGAAACACCTCTGGCCGGCGTCGAAACGGCTATCAGAACTCTCGAGGAGTTCCCGCTCTTTAACGCCGGTTTTGGGGGTAGTTTCCAGCTGGACGGCGAGGTAAGGCTGGACGCCGCAGTGGCAAAAAGCGACCTTTCGACCGGCGGGGTAATCAACGTAGAAGGTGTCCGGCACCCCATAACACTGGCGAATGCCGTCAGGGAAAGGACGCCGCATGCCCTGCTTCAGGGAGAAGGGGCCGTAGAACTCGCTCGAAACCTGGAGCTGGACCTATTTGGTGAAACCAAAAGCAAGCGGTCCCGGGAAAAGTGGGAAGAAATATCCGAGAAACTTTCCGGGTTAGACTACCAGGAGAAACTGGAAAAACTGAATCAACTATCGAGCGGCCAGGACACGGTGGGCGCAGTAGCAGTTTCCAGCGCGGGTGAACTTGCGGCCGGTACCTCCACCGGTGGGGTCCGCAACCAGATGAAGGGTCGAGTCGGTGACTCTCCGATCATCGGTGCGGGGCTTTACTGCAACGAGAAAGGTGGCGTATCCACCACCGGAAAGGGTGAAGCTATAATAAAAGCCAACCTGGCCCGAGAACTCGTCCACCAGCTCGAAAACGGCGCGGAAGTTGAAGATGCCGCCAGTACTGCAGTTGAAAAACTGGAGGAGCAGACCGGCTCCCGGGCCGGGCTCATCGCACTAGATTTCCGCGGTAATTCAGGTGCGGCTTACAATACGAGAGATATGCAGTACGTAGTTCGAACTAGCTAACCAGATCCTCGGTTATCGAGATTATCTCCGCAAAGGATTCCGGGTCCAGCGACGCACTGCCTACCAGACCACCGTCTATATCCGGTTGGCTCATTAGCTCTTCGGCGTTATGGGGCTTAATGCTTCCGCCGTACTGAAGCCGAACGCTCTCGCCGACTTCTTCGCCGAGCAGTTCCTTGACCTGATCCCGGACGAATTTACAGCCTCCCTGAGCGTCTTCCGGAGAAGCGGACTCTCCAGTACCAATCGCCCAGATCGGTTCGTACGCAATTACCATTTCCTTTGCGTCCTCCGGGTCCAGACCCCTCAGGTCGTTTTTTAGTTGATCGTGCAGAACCTGTTCGGTCTCTCCACTGGCCCGCTGATCTTCGGTTTCGCCAATACAGAGAACGGGCTTCATGTCGTTTGCAAACACCTTGTCTATCTTCTTGTTGACCATTCCGTCCGTCTCGCCGAAGATCTGCCTCCGTTCGGAGTGTCCGACTATGACGTAATCCGTCCCGACCTCCTTTAACATCTCGGGCGAGATCTCACCAGTATAGGCACCTTCCGATTCGAAGTAAACGTTCTGAGCCAGCAGCTGTATCCCCGTGCCTTCGACCCCCTGACTTACTACGTCGAGGGACGTATAAGTCGGCCCCAATCCTATTTCTACCTCGGATACGTACTTGACCTTTTCTCTAAACGCGTTGAGAAATTCTCTGGATTCCTCTCGGGTCTTGTGAAGCTTCCAGTTCGAAGCTATGAAAGGTTTTCGCAAGTCTGTACCTCCTAGTTTTTTCAGTTGCGGGAAGAAGCCCATCCAAATTCAATAGACAAAAACGTCCGATTCTTCTTACTGCTTTATAATGTTAAGGGGCAAGGATGGCTGCGACAATGCGAGGATTTCAACGCGTTCTTTCCTTTAAATGGTTCTCCTGCTAGAAGTCAGCCCGGAAGTTGGCTGAAATAAAAAAACGCCCTGTTATTCTGGACAGGGCGTTTTATTTGCAGCCTTAAAGTATTTATCGGGGGTTTTTACGTAAAATATTATCCGAGTTCGGAGTATATGTAACCCATTACCATGACAACGATACCGACTCCCGCCAGGAGCTGTGCCTGACCTATGGTGCTTTCCTCTTCCGGCTCCGGCTCCGGTGCTGGCTCTTCTCTTTCCTCCATTAGCGTCTTTACGCTGCCGGAAGTCGACAGGCCGGATTCGCCCGAGTCGTTAAATGCGGAGACTTCGTAGGAATAGGACTGGTTCGTACTCAGACCGGTATCGACGTAGCGGGTGGTATCGGGACCGAGCGTGGCTATCCGCTGACCGTTCCGGTAAACCCTGTAACCGGATTCGTTGTCGGCATTGTCGCTCCAGTTCAACCGTATCCGCGTCGGGGACAGCGGCGTCGCCTTCAGGTTACCCGGAATCGCGGGGATCGACTTAAGCGTCATCGCACAGTTCCGGTTGGTTTCCTGCGATTCACCGCTACTGTTAAAAGCAACTACCTGATAGCAGTAACGGGTTTCGCTATCGAGGTTCCCGTGTACGTAACTGGTGGTATTTGATCCGACGGTCGCCACCCTGTTTCCGTTCCTGTAAATTCGGAAGCCGTCCTCATTGTCTGAGTTGTCCCGCCAGGTCAGCTCTATTTCCGTTGGGGAAACCGTTTCTACCCCCAGCCTTCCCGGAGCTACCGGTATTTCAACGGGCGTATTTACGTTTAATCCGGAGGAAAAACCGGACTCTCCCGCGTTGTTGAAGGAAGACACTTTGTAGTTGTAAGCAGTGCCTCCGGTCAGTCCGGTATCGACGTAACTCGTGGTATTCGGCCCCAGTTCCGCAATTTGGTTTCCGTTCCTGTAGATCCGGAAGCCGTCCTCGTTCTCCGAGTTGTCCTGCCAGGTCAGCTTGATCTCAGTCGGTGAAAGCGTCTCCGACGAGAGCCCTCCAGGGGCCATTGAGACTTCAACCGGGGTCGTAACCGACAGGCCGCCCGTAGTAGAAGACTCTCCCCCTTCGTTGAAGGCGGCAACCCGATAGGTATAGTTCGTCTCGCCCGAGAGGCCAGCATCGCTGTAACTAGTCACGTTTGCACCGACGGTGGCGATTTCCTCGCCGTTCCTGTAAATTCGGAAGCCGTCCTCGTCGTCAGCGTTGTCCTGCCAGGTCAGCTCGAGCTGGTTCGGAGAGATAACTCGGGAAGAGAGGCCACCGGGAGCCGAAGGTGCTTCAACCGGACTCGGCGTGTTTATTCCGGTACTAACTCCGGTCGAAGACTCGCCCGAATCGTTAAAGGCCACGACCCGGTAATTATAACTGGTACCCGGCTGAAGCCCGGTATCAGTATAACTGGTCACGTTTGCACCGACGGTGGCGATTTCCTCGCCGTTCCTGTAAATTCGGAAGCCGTCCTCGTTGTCCGAGTTGTCCTCCCAGGTCAGCTCAACCTCCGTCGACCCCAGCATCTGGGAGGTCAAACCTCCAGGAGAGCCAGGCAGCTGTACTGTTGGCTCCTCTTCCGGCTCGGCCGGTACTTCACCTGTTCCACCGGACCTGTTAACCCTGAAATAAGTTCGATAGTTCTTGCAGCAATTCAGAGTTATCCTGATGTAACCACGGCCGGCTCCGAGCTGTTCTCCAGCACTGTTGACCTGATCCCACGTCCAGGTCCATTCGTCCAGCCCGCGGTCAATCGGACCAACCCTTTGCGCAGTGTAAAAGAGGTTGTACTCGTGTTCGAAAAGCGGTTTGAAGTGGACTTCTACCTTTTCTACCAGGTACTCGAAGTCCTGCAGGTCGGAAAGAACTAGCTTGATCTCTTCACCGAGTCCGTAGACCTGCTTGTCCGTATCCAGGGATTCGTACCTGGCCGGACAGTAGTCCTCGGTCGGGCGGTCCGGACAGCCCATTCTATAAGTGTATCTACCGTTTTCCTGTTCCTGCGTCTGAGAAATGGGAGCGACTGCTACCATTAAACCCATGAGCACAGCCACTAAAACCAGCGCAGGGCTCAAGTATCGGCGCATTCTGCCACCTCCTAAAGGGCACTTACTTGTATTTGAATTAATCTCTTACTACCTCTTACTGCTTGGTGTTCAAAAGCTTTTTGACGGGAGCCATGACCAAACCGCAAATTTGTAAAACCCGGATAAACTCTTTACCGGTCAAGCCCCCCAAATATAGTTCAAAATCAGTATCTTATATTCATAACTTAACGATAATTTAATCCGTAATCTCTCCTGGTTACCCTTTAGCCGGAGAGACCTTTTAAATTGCATTACGATGAACCTGTTAACCTAAACGTAAGTCGCTCTTTCGACTGTATTACCCATGAAATATTAATTTCTCCCGTGAGTACAGTCCAGCACGGGCTTCACCTGTTTCTTTCCGATGTCACTGATCTCCACCGGACATTCTTCTCGTTTCCCAGTACCACGTGGACAGGATAACCCCACGGTTTGAGCACGCCGGAGTTACCGGGGCAAAATTAGCTTTTCTCCAGGTCCGTAATTCCGGCAACTGCAAAGGTTCGTTTTCATCCGTTAGTATTTTGTCATAAAATTCGGCAAAAACCAAACAGGAATTCGGAGGAGATACTCAATGATCAATGACGAAGAACTAATCGAGCTGGCAGGCAAAGCTAGAGAAAAAGCGTACGCACCCTACTCCGGTTTTCCAGTCGGTGCCGCGCTGGAGACGGAAGAAGGAGAGGTCTATACTGGGGTAAACGTGGAGAACGGCGTCAACGACCTGTCGATCTGTGCCGAAAGAGTTGCTCTATTCAAAGCTATTTCGGAAGGAGCCAGGGACTTCTCGAGGCTGGCCGTCGTCTGCGAGGGCGAATACTGCAAACCCTGCGGTGCCTGCAGGCAAACACTGATGGAACACGAGCCGGATCTTAAAGTTCTAATGGGAAACCTCGAAGGAGAATACAAAGAGGTCGAACTCAACAAAGACCTGCTGCCCGAGGCGTTCCAGCTGGATTGATTGGGACCTAATCGTCCCGGCGCTCGTCAACTACGCCGCCGCAGTGGGGACAGTAGTAGGGATGATCCTCGTAGTACCTGCCACAGTGCTTGCACCTGTGGTGGTCCTCGGACCGAGGGAGCCAGAACCGCCGGTAGATAAACCTGCCGGCAAAAAAGACCAGAACTAAAAGGAGAACGATTCCAAGTATCAAGCTCATCTCTCCCGTTTTATTACCGGGTTATCTTAGTACAGACCGAAGAGAATATCATCCCTCAGCCAATGAACAAAGGGCCTTTCGGATTATACCACTCAATTGATTACTGAATCCAGGTAACATATACTTCTTGTGAAGTTAACCTATTCCTCATCTGGAGGAGATCAAAATGAAAATGGAACTAGAGTTAAGCGAATTAAAGGACAAGGAAGGAGAATTCGTCCCGATCGACGCGAGCGCTTCGCTCGACAGCGTCGAGTTTCACGGGGACGAACTGGAAGTCACTCAGGATCTCGTAGTAACCGGTGGTGCGATCTTTACTTCTGAGGAAACGATAAACGTATCCCTGGATTTTACCACCACCGTGATCGAGCACTGCAGGAGATGTCTGCAGCCGATCGAGACGCAGATAGATAGACACGAGGAGATCGAGTTCCGACCCGATATGGAATCGGAAGTCGACAGCGAAGGTAACCTTTCAATCTACCGCTACAATCCGGGTACCGGCGACATAGATCTCCTGCCATATATAGTGAGGTTCGTCAAGCTGGACCTCGATCCCTATCCTCTCTGTCAGGAGGACTGTAAAGGACTCTGTCCGAAGTGCGGGGCAAATCTGAACGAGGAGGAGGACCATTCCTGCGAGGAAGAGGAAGAAGGAGAGGCCAGGGATCCACGAATGGAAAAACTGGCTGAGTTGCTGTGAACGATTCGGAGGTTATTCTGGGGATCGACCCGGGACTGGCAACTATCGGTTACGGCCTGATCAGAGCGGAGGGAACCAGGTCCTTTAGCCTGCTGGAAAACGGAGCAATCCGAACTTCCTCCGACGAGCCAGTCAATTCACGACTTGAAAAGATCTACGAGGAAGTCGGAGAGCTGATCTCGGAATACGAGCCGGAGACCGTGGCAATAGAGAAGATCTTTCTGAGCAACAACCAGAAGACTGCCGTGCAGGTAGCCCAGGCCAGGGGAGTAATAGTACTTGCTACTTCCGACCTGGACGTGGAAAGCTACTCACCGCTGGAAATCAAGAAGACGATAACCGGCTACGGCAAGTCCAACAAGAAACAGGTACAGACGATGGTGCAACGGCTCCTGGGGCTGAACGAGCTCCCATCGCCGGCCGACGCGGCTGACGCCATCGCCGTCTCTCTATGCTGTGGCCTGGAAAACAAATCGGCGGTAAACCAGCAGTTGAAAGATTTAACCAACAGATGACACTAATACCGGAAGAACCGGAGGAAGAACGGCTTCTGATAGTTGACGGCCACGCGGTAATGTACCGCTCCTTTTACGCGATCCGCGGCCTGGCAACCAGTGAGGGCTTTCCAACCAACGCCATTTATGGCTTTCTCCAGTCACTGGAAAGGGTCATGGAGGAGTTCCCTTCGACTCACGTTGTTCTGGCGATGGATTCGAAAGGTAAGACCGTCAGGCACGAGGAGTTCGAAGAGTACAAGGCAAACCGCCCGGAGATGCCGGAAGAACTGTCCCAGCAGATCCCGAAAATCGAGGAGATTGTCGCCGACCTCGGTTACAGGGTGATACGGGAAGAAGGCTACGAGGCGGACGACGTAATAGCCAAGATCGTCGAGCTATCAGAAGGCCGTGACATCGACGTCCTCGTCTTAACGGGCGACAAGGACCTGGCCCAGCTGGTAGACGAGCGGGTCAAGCTCGTCGACACCACGGACAACAGCGAACTGGAGGTCACCGGCCCGGCGGAAGTCGAGGAGAAGTTCGGGGTTCCGCCCGAGGCCATCCGGGATTACCTCGCGCTGATCGGCGATACCTCGGACAACATACCCGGGGTACCGCAGGTGGGAGAGGTTCGAGCCCAGAAACTCCTTTCTCAGTTCGGATCACTGGAGGAAGTGCTGGAAAACGCCGAGGACGTCACTGCAACCCGGGTAAGAAACAACCTGATGGAGCACGGCGACAAAGCAAGGCGGGGAAAGGAGCTGGTCAGGTTACGGACAAACTTCGAGCTAGAATACGGGCTCGAGGACCTCAAGGCCGGGGAACCGGAGCTACCCCCCGTGCGGGAGAGATTCAAAGAGCTCGAACTCGCCTCCTTTCTCGAGGACCTGGATACCGGAGAGGCCAACGGGGCCGGTGCGATAAACTGGGAGCTGATAGAAAGCCCGGAGGAACTGGCAGAGCTGGTCGACCGGATCAGGGACCAGGGTGAATTTGCCTTCGACGCCGAGACGGACTCGATAGACCCGCTGAAAGCCAGTCCCGTCGGTCTATCCGTGGCCCTGAACTCGGAGACGGGTTATTACGTCCCGATAAGCCACGACGAGGGAGAAAACATCGCAAAATCCCGGATTCTGGAGGAACTCTCACCGGTGCTCGAGTCCGAAAGTATCGGCAAACTCGGGCAAAACCTTAAATACGACGCGCTCGTCCTCAAGGGCGAGGGAGTGGACCTGTCCGGGGTCGGTTTCGACGCAATGATCGCCTCCTACCTCCTGAAACCGACCAAACGACAGCACAACCTGAAGGAAATCGTCAGTACTTACCTCGGCCAGGATATGAACGAGTTCGGCGACCTCTTCGCCGACGACGAAGAAGAAAAGGATTTTCGAAAACTTCCACTGGAGGAAGCTGCCCCGTATGCCGTTGCCGACTCGACCATAATCTGGGATCTGAAGGGTATTTTGGAGAAAAAGCTGGATGACCGGGATCAGCTCAACTTGCTGTACGAACTGGAATTGCCGCTGATCCGTGTCCTTCGAGATATGGAATACGCAGGAGTCAAACTCGACCGGGAAAAGCTGGCCGCAGGGGAAAACAACCTGCGAGACCGACTAGATTCGCTCCAGGGAGAGATAAACGACCTGGCCGGCGAGGAGATCAACCCGAATTCACCAAAGCAGGTCAGGGAAGTTCTCTTTGAAAAATTGGATTTACCGGTGATCGAGCGGACGAAGACCGGGCCCTCGACGAATGCCCGGGTACTGGAAGAACTCTCCGAGGAACACCCGCTGCCGGAGAAGATAATCGAATACCGCGAACTATCCAAGACCCTGAATACGTACGTCGAAGCACTGCCGGAAAAGATAAACCCGGAAACGGGCCGGGTCCACACCTCATTCAACCAGACGGCCACGGCCACCGGGAGGCTATCCTCTTCCGAGCCGAACCTGCAGAACATTCCCAAGGGGTCGCAGCTCGGCAGCGAGTTACGGAAGGCCTT
>JGI1684J13235_1000767_pt1 | contig 11653 bp, 9 predicted proteins | sample PonA232FremontCA_2_FD_13235 | JGI IMG/M metagenome (IMG submission 13235) | reverse complement strand
AGGTTTTGAAAAGTTTTGCTCTTTGTAGAAGAGATGCAGGACCTGGCGTCCGATTTCATCTCCTCGGTTAGCTTATCCACTTCACCCTCCATCCGTTCAGCCTCGTCCATATCGATCAGCCTGACCTCCCAAATACGAGAAGGTTCGTCCTGGACAAATCTCAAGTAATAACCATAAGTGAGAGGGTCCGGATCGTAAGGGTCTTCGATATAATCGTTATCGGTGTCAGGGTCGAGCGGGTCCGTTCCATATTTCTCTATCTCTTCGTCGTCATCCAGACCATCGCCATCGGTGTCCTTTTCGCTCGGGTTCGTTCCATACTTTTCCACCTCGGTGTTGTCTCTGATCCCGTCACCGTCCGAATTCGGGTCGGTGGGAGAAGCTCCTTGGATTAGCTCTTCGTAATTTCTAAGCCCGTCGCCGTCAGGGTCGCGAAGAGAATATTCCAATATTCCCCCGACACTCACTAAAGCGATTATTATGATGGCAAGATAGAGTACAGATCTTTTTCCAATATTTTCCCCCATATCAATCATCTTTTTCCTTCCTTTTCGATTTAGTTCTAGAACTGGTCGCCCGTATCACATATCTCTTCCGACTCGATCTGAATCGTAACGTGTTGGATATCCTGTTCTTCCTGCAACTTTTTCTCTATTTTCCGGATGATTTCATCGTTTTCTATCTCCCTAGATGACGGACAGATGTGGCACGAGAGAACATTCTCCTTGGACGATAAGGACCAGATGTGCAGATCGTGGATAGACCCCACTTCTTCGAACTCCAAAATCTGGTTTTTAACCTCATCAAAATCTATTCCGGGTGGAGAACCTTGCATTATGATATTTACCCCCTCTTTCAAGACTCTGGAAGCTCCAACGAATATCATGATTGCAATCAAGATCGAAATGAGGACGTCCGCGATATATGCATCGTAGAAGAATATCAGAACACCTCCGACTATGACCCCGACAGAAGCCAGAGAGTCAAAGATCAGATGGAGGAGCACCGTTCTGAGGTTTAACGATTCGTCCTTACCCTCCCTCAAAAGGAAGATAGACCCGATATTTCCAGCCAGCGCGATACTTCCGACGCCCACCATCCAGGTCGGGTTAACGGGTATCGGTGTTTGAAATCTGCTAAACGCTTCGAAGAGGATATATCCCCCTATTATGAAAAGGACCGACGCGTTTATCAGAGAGGTCAAGACCTCCGCTCTCTTGTATCCGTAAGTGAGTCTTTCGTTAGGACCCTTGTCGGATATAGAAACTCCAGCATAGCCCAAGATCAGAGATAAAACGTCGGAAAAGTTGTGACCGGCATCCGAGACAAGAGCGAGACTCCCGGTCAAGATACCTGCACTGGCTTCCGAGACCGTTATAGCTAGGTTCAAAAAGATCGAAGCTATGAGTCTCTTCTTGCTTTCAAATCCTCCTTTAGTCATTCTTTAAAATCCCCTGTTTTCATTAATAGAAAATATTGACCTTTAAATTAAACATTTTAGCATTATATCACTTTTTTGCCGAACAAGTTCGAGATAAAAGAATTTTTTCCATCGATAGGTATTATTCCGTTATCTAAGAGGAGTAAAGGTTGAAAATTTTATTCTAAGCTTACAGGCAATGAGAAAACATCCTTGGCGTTTTTTCCAGCTTTTTCCCAGACCTCATCAAAATCGACACCCTTGACCTCGGCTATCCTGTTAGCTATCTCTCTGATAAACCATGGTTCCGACCTGTCCTTCTTCCTCTTCGCCAAGAAAGGAGCATCAGTTTCTAAAAGCAGATTTTCCAAAGGAGTCCTCTCCAATAACGGTCGATATTTGCCTTCCGCTCTAAATATGATCCCGCCGAAAGAAAGATAGTAATCCCTATCTATACACTCCTCCAACTGTTCTTTATTTCCGGCAAAACAGTGGATTATAACATCCCCTTCCTTTCTCTCCAATATTTCTAGAGCCGGCTTCAAAGAATCTCTAGAATGTACCACTAAGGGAAGTTCCAAAGAATTGGAGAGCTCTATCATCTCTTCGAACACGTCTTTGCTCTTTTCCCGGTCCTTATCCCCCTTCACGTGATAATAGTCGAGCCCCACCTCGCCGATGGCGACTATCTCATATTTTTTCCCCCTTGCAATCTCCTTGAACTTTTCAATTTCGTCTTCCGAAGCTTGAACAGCCTCTTTAGGATGTAAACCTAGAGAGGGAAAGATGAAGTTTGGATGATCCTCGTGGAGACTAAGCACGTTCTGAGCGTTTTCTATATCGGCGCTAGAATCGACGACCCCTTTAATCCTATTTTTTGCAGTGCTGATCACCTTCTCCCTTTCTCCGTCGAAGTGGTCGAATTCCAGATGACAGTGAGAGTCTATCATTTTACCACAGTATTATTCTCGTTAACTTTCCTAAAAACTTGAGCCAATCGGTCATCAGAAAGGATTTCGGTCCTGGGCAAATCTTATTTGGAAGGTCAGATAACTTTATAATGTGATTTATTATGGCTGAGGCAATTGTTTTGATAGAGACCGAGTCAGGAGTTCAAATCGAGGGAGATACTTACACGGAAGTTGAGTTAGAAGAAGTGTTCAGAAATATAGTCAATCTAGACGAAGTGAAAAAGGCAGCCGAAGTGACCGGGCCTTACGACATCATAGCTTGGCTTGAAGCTGACGACATAGAGGACATAACAGGAGATCTGGTGAAAAAGATCAGGTCTTTCTCCGGAGTCGGCGATTCTTTGACCAATATAGTGGTAAAGTCTGAATGATGTATTTTCCTCTACCGTTTTTCTTTTTTAATTGGTGCGAAAGTAGGCATTTTTAGAGAAAAGTTTCAGTGGGGTCTCTCTGAAACCCATTTTATTAACCGTGTCCAATTTCTAATTCCCCAGGTGTACAGATTGGAGAGAAACATTCCCCATATGATGGAAGATTTTCAAAGCTTTCTATCGGATAAACGAGAAGGATACATCCTGCTGGAAAAAGGGAAAATCTCAACCTTCGATCTACCCCACTTTCTACCCGTCAAACTTTGCCAAGGTAGAGAAAGTAAAGATTCTCAAGTTTCGACCCTCTGGCTCGACAACGCTAATTACTTCGACCCGTATGAAATCTCCGAGATATCGAGATACCATGACGTAAAACCCGAAGATGTTCTTAGAAGCATTTACGTGTCCAGATCCTTCACGTGCCACCAGACCTCTTCCTCGATCCTCGAGAAACTGTGGAATGCTTTAGACGAACACCGTCCGGACCTAGTGGTCATAACAGGATTACAATCTATTTTCTTGCGGTCAAACATCTCCCATCGCGAAGCAAGAAAGGTCTGGAAACCGGTCCTTCAAAAGTTGAAAGAATTCGAATCAAGGAGAGAAGACCTCCTCCTCACTTTAGAATCATCCGGAGAGATCGAAAACGACTTCGTCTCCTCAGACCTCGTAAAGCTGGCCGATGTAGTCTTGAAAGTCGAAGGAGATGAAAAAGACCCGGATTTAGAATGTGAAAAAGGATTTTCCGGCTGGTCAAAACTGTTTGACTCCTCCTTTTCGAACGAAAATTCGTCCTCGGACTTCGTCAAGTTAGAAGATTACGTGGGGTGATATCATAGGTAGAACCGTACCGACATTTCGGAAAGCATTGGAGCGAGAGATAAAGAAATGGAAAAAATTTCAAGACGCTCTCAGAAAAGAAGAGAGAAAACTGATGGAAAGAATCCTGAACTATTCCAGAAAACATATCTCGGCAGGTTCTCAAACCTCTAGACCCGAACCCTTCCGCACCATGTTGATGTCCGTCTTGCTGGAGCAGGAAAAAGAGATCCAGAGTCTCAAAGATGAAATCGAAGAAATCAAGAGAGGGTGAAGACATGTCGGGTCCCGCCGGCTGGCTTTTAGATCTGTACCCTACTGAAAAGAACGAGATGACCATCTGTGTCAAAGGCGAGGGAGGAGATTTTTACCTGCTCAAGGAAGAGTACCAACCTCAAGTTTTTGTCAACGGGTCTCCAGCAGATTTGGACCGTTTATCTTCAAAAATCGGAGAAGATGGCAGGGTCGAAAGTGTCGAGTTTGAAAAGAGGTTTGTCAGTCCCGGCGATTCGGAACGGTCTCGAGTTTTGAAAATCATCTTCAAGTCGAGAGAGAACATCCTCGATTTATCCTATCAAATCCTGGACATGGGAAATTATCGAGATTATTCCCTTTACAACGTGGACGTTTCCCCGGCTCAGAAGTTTCTACATGACAGGGAGATATTCCCTCTAGCGAAAATGAAGATTTCGGACATTTTAAATCTAGATTTTGATCTAACCGACTCATCGAGTTCGGTAGATTACGAATTACCTCCGTTCTCCATCTTGAAAATGAAAGTGATACCTGAGAAAACCGGAGCGAGTTCAAATTTTAACGCCCCGATAGATCGTATAGTCCTCTCTTCAGGTGGGGAAGAGGAGTTGATCGAGGAGGGTGTGGAGCCGGATAAGATTCTGAAACTCGTCGAGAGGTTGAAGCGGAGAGACCCTGATATAATAATGACTGACGGTGGAGATTCTTGGGATTTTCCATATCTGTTTGAAAGAGCGAGAGCAAACAAGGTCTCAGACAAACTAATCCTGGGCAGAGAGTCGAAACCGTTCGAAGGAGCGGATAAGGAAGGTTTCTCTTATTCCAGTTATGGACAGACCTATTATCGTTCTTCACCCCACCTACTTCGCGGAAGGATCCATATAGACACTCAAAACTCTTTCATTTACGACAAGTGTGGACTGGAAGGCCTGGTCGAACTCGCGAGGACCACCAGGACGCCTCTTCAAGAGACAGCCAGGAGCAGCATCGGGTCGGTCATGACCAACCTTCAAATCTTCAGAGCCCAGGAGAAAGATATTCTGATCCCATGGAAGAAGAACGAGCCAGAGGATTTTAAGACCGGTGAAAAACTTTTGGAAGCCGACAAGGGAGGTTTTATCTATGAGCCCGAATTGGGTTTTCACGAGAACGTGGGCGAGGTCGATTTCAGCTCTTTTTACCCTACTTTGATGATGAAGTACAACATCAGTCCCGAAACCATCTCTTGCGACTGTTGTCCAAACTCCGATAAGAGAGTGCCCGAATTGGATTATAGAATCTGTGAGAAGCAGGAAGGTATAATCCCGCAAGTTTTGGAACCCATCCTGGAGAAGAGAAGTGTTTACAAACAGTTGATGGATGGAGAAAGTTCGGAAAAAGATCCTGTATACGAGTCTCGACAGAGCGCTTTGAAGTGGATCCTTGTCACCTGCTTCGGTTATCTAGGGTATAAAAATTCCAAATTTGGCAAGATAGAAGCCCACGAGGCCGTAACCGCCTATGCGAGAGAAAAGCTTAGAAAAGCTTCAAGGATAGCAGAAGGAAAGGGTTTCGACATCGTCCACGGGATCGTGGACTCGCTTTGGGTGAACAAGTCAGACATCGATAGGGAGAAGTTAGAGGAACTCTGCGAAGAGATAGAAGACAGGATAGGGATGCAGATAGGTGTAGAAGAGGAATACAGTTGGATAGTTTTCCCACCCTCAACGGAGTCCCCCCATCTCTCCGTGATGAATAGATACTACGGACTTCCAAAAGGAGGTGACATGGTGGCGAAGGGCATAGCGGCGAAGAGGAGCGACACTCCGGAGTTAGTCGTCGAAGCTCAAGAAAAGATGTTGGAAAAACTGGCACGGGCCGACGATAGAGAAGAATTTTTGAAAATGATTCCAAAATCTTTGAAAGTTATCAAACGCTTCGGGAGAAAGGTCAGAGAAGGATCGGTAGACCTGGAAGAACTCGTAGTGAGTAAAAAGCTGTCGAAAGACCCGGACTCGTATGATGGAAACGTCCGAACCGTTTTAGCAGCCGATCAACTGGAAGAAGCAGGAGTGGAACTCCGAGCAGGCCAGCAAGTGAAATATGTCGTGACCGACACGGATGCAAAATATCCTCGAAACAGGGTGAAGCCGATTCAACTGGCAGGTGAAAAAGTGTATGACGAGGATTGGTATATAGACAGGTTGGTGAAATCTGCGGAAGAGCTCTTGAATCCTTTTTCTTACGACAGGGACAGGATAAAGAGAATCGTTGAAGGTGTGAGTCAGAGGAGACTGGATTGAAACAGTTTTTCTATGTTCAAAATCGACAGGTAAAAAGTTAAGAAGATGTCTACGATAAGTTTACCTGAGTCGATAAATATGCATGATATGACAGAACAATACCTTTTCAATGCATTTGCTGGGGAAAGCCAAGCCCACATGAGATATGTTAACTACGCAGATGTAGCAGTGAAAGAAGGCTATCCCAATGTAGGGCTCTTGTTTCGAGCCATAGCTTTTGCCGAAAGGGTCCATGCGTCAAACCATCTTGAAAGGATGCCTCAAAAAGAGGACATGTTTTCAGGAGAAAACCCGTACGGCCTCGGAGACACTGCTGAAAATCTTCAAAAGGGAATCGACGGAGAAACTTTCGAAATAGAAGAAATGTACCCGACCTACAGAAAAGTTGCGGACTTCCAAGACGAGTCCGAAGCAGTTCAGACCTTTGATTGGGCCTTGAGAGCTGAGAAGATCCACGCGAAGATGTACGCGGATGCGAAGGAAAAAGTGGAAGATGGAGAAGACATAGATCTCGAAAAAGTCAGTATTTGCAGCGTGTGTGGTTATACCAAAAAAGGAGACGCACCTGACAGATGTCCCGTTTGCGGTGCTGAAAAGGAAGAATTCAGAGAGTTTGAATAAGTGAAATGATTTCTCTTGGTCTAGAAGTTTGACGACCCAGTGAACTCCCCGATTTTTTATTTTTTAATGACTTACTCTTTCCATTATTGCTCTTAAAACGAGCATCGATGAGAATTAAATCAATAGAAATAGTAATTATGGATAGGAATTACCTCATGCTCAGAGGATGTGAACCGTATGAGTGATGAAGAATATGATATAGAAACGGACGCTTTGCATGCGGGATACGACCCTAAAGAAAACAGAGGGTCAAGAGCCCCTCCGATCTATCCCACAGTAGCGTATAATTTTCAAGACACAGAACAAGCATCCAACCTGTTCGCCTTAAAATCCCCAGATTTTCCCGGCCAGATATACAGCCGTCTGACAAACCCGACCTACGAAATACTTGAAAAAAGAGTCGCCAAGTTAGAAGGAGGAGTCGCAGGAGCCTCCACATCATCGGGACAAGCCGCAACGACCCTCGCACTTCTCACCATAGCTAGCTCCGGAGACAAGATAGTGGCCTCGAAAGAGCTGTACGGCGGAACGATCACGCTTCTAGATTTGACATTTTCGAAAAAGTTCGGAATAGATGTCGAGTTCGTCGAACCGGACCCTGAAAGTTTCCAAGACGCAATAGACGACAGGACCAAGGCCGTTTTTGGAGAGACCATCGGAAACCCCAAACTCAACGTCTTAGACATAGAAGAAGTTGCGAATGTGGCCCACGAAAACAACGTACCCCTGTTCGTCGACAACACTTTCGCCACTCCATATCTTTCAAATCCTTTAAAATGGGGAGCTGACATCGTGACACATTCCGCGACCAAATGGTTGAGCGGTCACGGCACCGTAATGGGTGGCCTCGTCATCGATTCAGGAAGTTTCGACTGGTCCGAAGGCGACTTCCCGGAGATCACAGACATAGACGAGGGCTACCGAGGAGGTTTGAACTACTGGGAAGAGTTCGAAGAACTATCATACATCACAAAGCTAAAATCAAGATTCACCCGAGACCTGGGCTCGTGCATGAGTCCGTTCAATGCTTTCCTCATCTTGCAAGGATTGGAAACCTTACACGTCCGCATGGACAAACATTCCGAAAACGCGAAAAAAGTGGCCGAATTCTTGAAAGAACATCCAAAAGTGAACTGGGTCACCTACCCAGGACTTCCCGACCATCCGACCCACGACCTGGCCGAAAAATATCTCAAAAACGGTTACGGAGGAATGGTAGGGTTCGGAATCGAAGGCGGAGCCGAAGCGGGGAGCGAATTCATAGAAAACCTAAAACTATTCTCACACCTCGCGAACGTAGGAGATGCAAAATCACTGGCCATACACCCATGGTCCACCACCCACTCCCAACTGACACCGGAACAGAGAAGAGAAGGAGGAGTAACGGAAGACTTCGTGAGACTATCCGTAGGGATAGAAAACAGTGAAGACATCCTAGAAGACTTAGACCAAGCCCTCAAAGAGGTGTGAAAATTGAAAGAAGGATCCGTAGGACTGGTCGAAACCCAAAAATACACCCACGACGACGAGATAGAGCTCGAATCAGGGAAAAAATTCGGCCCCATAGACATAGCCTACGAGACCTACGGCCAGCTGGACGAAGATAAGAAGAATGCCATCCTGATCTGTCACGCATTATCCGGAGACGCACACGCAGCGGGCTGGCACGAAGGCGATGAAAAACCAGGATGGTGGGACAACATGATCGGGCCGGGCAAAGCTTTCGACACGGAAAAATATTTCGTAATAAGTTCTAACATCCTGGGAAGTTGTAAAGGCACCACAGGCCCCTCTTCCACCGACCCTGAAACAGGCAAGCCTTACGGTCTGGACTTTCCGGTGGTGACCGTTTCGGACATGGTTAAAGTTCAGAAAAAGTTGACAGATTATCTCGGGATCGACAAGCTTTTAGCCGTCTCGGGAGGATCTCTGGGAGGCATGCAGGCCCTTGAGTGGGCTGTTTCTTATCCGGATTCTTTGAAGTTTTGCATTCCGATAGCCACTACTGCCAGGTCTTCTCCGAAGCAGATCGCTTTCAACGAGGTGACCAGAAGGGCGATAATGTCGGACCCGAATTGGGATGGAGGAGATTATTATGGCGAGGAACATCCTGACGACGGGCTTTCTTTGGCCCGCATGATCGGTCATATCACCTATCTTAGCGATGAGTCGATGAGGAAAAAGTTCGGGAGGAAGCTCCAAGGTGAGGAAGATTATGGGTTCGATTTCGATGTCGATTTTGAGGTGGAGAGCTATCTTCGCTATAAGGGTGGAAAGTTCGTGGACGAGTTCGACGCTAACTCGTATCTTTACATCACTCGAGCGGTCGATTATTTTGATTTGACTAATGGCGGGGAAAGGACTTTGGAAGAAGCGTTTGAAGATGTCGAGGCCAAATTTTTGGTCATAGCCACTTCTTCCGATTGGTTGTACCCTCCCTATCAGTCGAAAAGGATCGTAAGGGCGTTGAAAGCTAACGATGTCGACGTGACTTATTCCGAGATTAAATCAAGTTATGGTCATGACGCGTTCCTTGTCGAACCGGGACAGTTGAAACACATGGTGGCCGATTTTCTCTCCGAGATTTCGGTCGGAGATGTGGTCACGGACGTCCCCGTTATAGAGAAGGATACGCCTATCGATAAGGCGGCAAGGATAATGACTAAAAGTGGTCAGACTCATCTGCCGGTTTCGGACGATGAGAACAAACTCGTGGGTATAGTCACCGCTTGGGATTTGGCGGAGTCGATAGCGGAAGGTTTTGACTCTATGAGCGAGGTCATGACGGAGGACGTGATAAGTGTATCACCTGAAGAATCGATACGGGAAGTTGTCAAAAGGGTCAGGGAGGAGAATATTTCTGCATTTCCGGTTGTGGATGAAGGCGGCAGGATAAGGGGGATAGTGACTAGCGATACGTTGAGCCAGCTTTTAGGAAACAGGAATTCTCACTTGGATGAAAAAGGTCTCGACTCAGAACTGTAATTTTTTTGAAAAAAGTGTTTTTCTCAGTGCTAGTTCACCAACGCGCACGATTTTTGTCGGAGATATCGGACAATTATACCCATAATCGGACCAGAAAGGCCTCATACATTGTAAAACCGGAAAAAATTCGAGATAAAACCGTTCTCATTAAAAAAAAAATGAAGCCAAAGATGTTTAAAAATCACTATTCGAGGGCTTGAAAGAAAATTACAAATTTTAAATCATCTAAATTGACCAACTCTTAATAAGATGGGTTTTAGATTTAGATAATTGGAGGATTCTTATGGGAAACAGGATCAGAACTTTCGGTTTATTACTATCCATGACCCTATTGCTTTTGGGGATAGGTTACCTTGTCGGCCTGCTTACAGGAATTTCTACCACCTATACAATGGGGTTTGCACTCATATTTTCGGTGGGACTGAACTTTTACACATATTGGAAATCCCACGATCTGGTGCTCAAAATGCACGACGCGGAGATCGTGAGCGAAAGTGAAGCACCTGACTTGCATAGATTGGTCGAACGATTGGCGATGTCGGCCGAACTTCCGAAACCAGATGTAGCGATAGTGGAGAACGAAAAACCGAACGCTTTCGCCACAGGTAGAAACCCCGAAAACGCAGTGATAGCAGTGACAAAAGGACTGTTGCAGAACATGACCCAGGAAGAGATAGAAGGTGTCGTGTCTCACGAGCTGGCCCATATACAGAATAGGGACATGTTGGTGAACACCATGGCGGCGATAATGGCGGGAACCATTACTTATCTCAGCCTAGCGGGCAGAATGTCTTTCTTATTCGGTGGAGGGCGTAGAGGTGGAGGAGGTATCCTCGCTCTCGTAGGGATAATATTACTCCCAATAGCAGCTATGATGGTGAGGATGTCGGTTTCCAGAACTCGAGAATACGGCGCCGACGAAGAAGGAGCCAAAATATCAGGACATCCAGGATATCTGGCGGACGGGTTAGAGAAGATAAAAGAAATCACGGAGAGAAAGAAAAAATCCGAAAAGAGTCAGAGCTTCAGGTCAAGATCGGGCAGAACTTCCAGAAGTAGAAGAAAAAAGAGTAATTCTAACGAAAATCCAGCCACTTCCCACATGTACATATACAACTCCGTAAGCGGCAGTAGTATCACGAAACTGTTTTCGACCCATCCACCTACAGAGGAAAGAGTTGAAAAGCTCAGAGAGATGGAAAGGACCTCAAATTTTATGGATAACTGAACTGTTCTATGATTTTTTTTGTAAGGTCGGGTATTTTTTAGCAGTTTGTCCAATCACTCGAATAGATTCGAGCGATTCATGCCTATCACTCGATTGAATTAGAAGCCTTAATAAATAGTAGATGCGGCCGGTGGGATTTGAACCCACGTATCAGGCTTGGAGGGCCCGAGTCTTAGGCCACTAGACCACGGCCGCTCTGTTTGTCTTGTCGTTTGGCGGATTATATTTTTTCCGCTTCGGTTGGAGATTTGTTTCTGGTGTTTATTTATTTTAGGTGGGGAGTTACTTTTTATTTGGTATTGTTAGTTTTTTGAGGGAGTATGTCAAATTATAGTCTGATTTGGTGGTAGTTTGAGATATGAAGACGAGGTAAAGAGTAGGTTTCCGGACCTTAGGGTTTTGACATCTCGAGTGAAGGATGTTCAGGTTCAGAAGAGTTCTGAAAGTTTGGCCGATTTCAAGGATCAAGTGATTTCGCAAGTTCGAGAGAAGAGGGATTTGGACGAGTTGAAGGATGTGTCCATCTTTCGAAAATATCGAGACTTTTTTTGGGACCTAGGGATAGACCCTACCAAGACGAGACCAGCTTCCGAAGCTCTCATCAGAAGGATCCTTCAAGGAAAAGAAATCCCGACGATCAACACTCTGGTCGACGCTTACAATCTGGCTTCCATCAAATCCGAGATACCTCTAGCTGCTTT
>JGI1684J13235_1000766_pt1 | contig 11663 bp, 9 predicted proteins | sample PonA232FremontCA_2_FD_13235 | JGI IMG/M metagenome (IMG submission 13235) | reverse complement strand
GTCTCCGCCGAGGACAATGATATTTTCCGCCATTTTGGTCCTTTCGCTGTTTTTGTGAGGTTCTCCGTTTTCCGTTCCCCGATCCCCGTTCAGGGTTTTCCCTTTAGGGTTCACGGTTCCAAGTTGAAGGGACGGGAGCAGGTTCTTCCGTGTCATTCCGTGGGCTGTTTCAAAGGACATCATCGAAAGAGCAAAGCCTTGCGCAGGCCGAAGAGCAGCAGAAAGATGACCAGATAGAACAGCTTGGAGACCATGTAGTGCAGATGAGCGAATTCCGTGAGCGACCAGATCACCAATTCGTTGAGCACCAGCCCGGCTCCGCCCAGGCCCATGTAAATGCCCATCTCCGCGTAGCGGTTGTTCAGGCTGCGCCTGCTGAAGACCCATTTGACGCTCAGGATGTAGTGTACGGTGAGCCCCAGAAGAAAGGCCAGGGCCGCCGAGAGGAGATAGTACATCCCCGCGAATTCCGTGAGCAGATACAGGCTGCCGTAGTCGGCGGCGAATCCCAGGCAGCCCACGCACAGGTAACGCAGGAACTGGACCCCGATGTGGTCGGTCGGCGAGCCGAAAAGGGTGCGGGTCAGTGTGTTCGTCCGGATCGGGGTGTTCATGGCCTTTCAGTGTCTGCTTCCTTTTCCGCCGTGCAACAGGCAGTCGAACATCGCGGGATTACTAACCGCCAAGACGCCCCGGTTAAATCCTGCTTCGCAGGGCCGGCTTCCCGGCATTTAACCGGGCAGGCAAGGCCGCCAAGAAGATTTTTCTCTTCGGCGGGTGGACGCCGAAGAGAAAGGCTTCGCCTAACAGGCTTGAATGTTTATGCGCTTGACCCTTAAAATTTTTTTTGAACGTCCTGCTTGAAGAGGGCTTTTCCAACAGGCTGTTACAACTGACGAAACGGGTGCTCGTTGGCGACGCGTATACCTCATTGAGTCCATGAAGGCCAGTTTTTGCCTTGCGGCGCACCCCGCAAGGCAAAAGTCTTCTCCTTGGCGTCTTCCCTTGGCGCCTTGGCGGTTCAATCACTCTGGAACAGGTTTCCGGATTCCCCTCAATTCTTCCTGTCGCAGTGTCTCCCGACCTCCTCTCCCTCAGCTGACGCCTGACTGGCATCCATCTGCCTAGTCTGAGTGAAGGAGCTCCCCCCAGAGCGATGTTCCAGGCTGGTTCGGGCCCTCATGGCCATTTCTGCCAATTGTTCCGGATGCTCCAGGAGCTCAAGGATGCTCCGGGCGAATGCGTCCGCGTCGTCCCCCGGAAGGACCCGTCCGGTCTCCCCGGGGATCAGGTTCTCCCTGGCTCCGCCCCGATCACCCACCAGGACGGGCAGGCCCGACGCCTGGGCCTGGAGCACCTCATGGCCCAGCGAGTCCGCGCTTGAGGGATACAGAAAGAGGTCGCTGCTGGCGTAGGCCTGGGAGAGCTCATCCCCGTGGAGCATGCCTGTGAACAGGGCCCTTGTGTCCCGGAGCTCCCTTTTCATCCGATCCAAATAGGGGCCGTCTCCCACGACGACGAGGCGGACATCGCTCCGCTGCCGGCTCACGCGAAGAAAGGCCTCGGTGATAAGCTCCAGGTTTCTCTCTTTGGAAATACGTCCGGCGTACAGGAGCTTGTAGGTATCGCCCTCGGTTCGGAAGCGGTTCTTCCAGAAACCGTTGCGCTTGGCAGGGTGGAAGCGCTGCGTGTCGATGCTGCTGCGGTAGAGCTGTATCCTTTCCCGGAAAACCCCTTTTTGCGCCAGTTTGTCAGCAGCGCTCTGAGTCGGGGCGTAGACCGTGTCCATCTGATTGTAGAACCATGTCATTCCTTTCCAGGCCAGCTCCTCCAGGCCGGTATCTCCGGTGAATTCGTGGATGCGCTGGGGGAATGCGGCGTGATATGTGGCGCAGACAGGCAGGTCCAGGACGCGGGCGACGCCCAGGGCGGCGAGCCCCATAGGGCCGGGGGTTCCGGCNTGTATGCGGTTGAACCCCTTTTCGTGGCAATAGTCCAGGATGCGCAGAAAAGAGGGATAGTGGATCGAAAGACCCGGGCGCTCCGAAAGCTCGAAGGATCCCACGGAAGGAAAGCTGACTGGCGAACCTCCGGTGTCCCGGTCCGAACAGGTCAGAACGGTTACGTCCCGGTCTGTTTCGGGGGGAGTCCGGAGCTGGGACTGCACGGCCTCGACCACCCCGTTTACGTCCAGAAAGGCGTCCGTGAAAAGGGCCACATCCGAAGAGCTCTCCTCCTTCTGGCCGGCCTTTTCCCCTCCGAGGAAATGCTCCCTGCAGGCCTTGGAGAATTCGCGATCCTTGGTGAAAAGGTGGTAGGAAAAAAAGTAGGGGCCCAGCAACGTATACATGGCCCCGGTGGATCCCAGGCTGTCAAAAAAGGTGAACAGCTTGGCCTGGGACAGGTTTTCCCGCAGGGAGTGGGAAAAGGAGCGAATGATACGGTCCGAGACCTCTGCGGCGAATGTGAACCACTTTTCCTCCACGTCCCGGGGGGTTGGATTGGATCTGTGTATCGATTCCGAAATGGACGGATTGCTCGCAAGCACTGACTGCCCCTCTCGTTGCAGCAGCCCGGAAAGGGTGTTGCCGTTCTTGTGCGGCAAGAGTGGGGAGAGCCTGCGCAGGAAAAAGTCCAGTGCGCGGGTGTGTGCAGGGCGGTTGTCCTTGCCGGGCAGGCTGAGGGCGGCGTTGGCGAAGCTGAAGAGGGGGTCCTTGTGGACATAGCGCTGCAATCGGAATTCGGACATGAGGAACTGGTACCCGATGCCGTAAAGATTGTGGGCCAGGGATCTCGGAGTGGCGGGGACCCCTTCGGTCCGGACACGGCCTTCGCGCAGCTCACGGAAGAAGTCTTCCTTGCTCCGGGCGTTCGGTGCCAGGGTGTGGGATCGTGCCACATCCAGTCCGGCGTGGTCGTCTGAGCCCGCTGTCAGCGTCTTGATCCAGGGGCTTTCCCCTCTCGGAGCGAGGTCGTGCTTGTCCGCCAGGCGATGGATGGCCTCCGGAGTGAGGGCGCCGAGTATTTCGGCAAGGATCTGGTTCTGGCACGGATTGCGGGCGCCGTTCTGTTCGAAGTGGGTGAACAGCAGGAGCATCTTTTCCACGTGTTCCAGGCTCAAACAGTGGTTGGTGTCGCACAGGGGATGGGCCACGCTGTGGGCAATGTCCTCTTGGTGCAGATAATCCGCGAGGTCGTACACATTCTCCCTCAGGCGCTGGATCTCCTCGTGATGCTCCTCGTCGATGTCCAGGACCAATACGTGGATCTTGCCCCGATCCTCGGGAAAATGGGCGGAAACCTCCTCGCTGAGGAAGACGCCGTCCAAATGGGCGATCTCCAGGCTTCCGGCAAGGGAGTCGTGGTCGGATACGGTCACGAGATCCATACCCCGGGCACGGGCCATGCGATAAGCGGCAAAGGGGTCGGTGAAGCTTTCCGGGCTCCCGATCTTCTGCAAAAACCACTGCGTGGGTTTGGCGGAATGCCTGGAGTGCAGGTGGAGATCCACTTTCATGCCGTGTTCGTTCATAGCGTTCCTCGATCCGCTTCACGCAGCAGTTCGGCGCGATATCCCTCTCAAGGGGCAAGTCTCAATAAATATATTCCGTTTTGATGTCCTGTTCAGCGGCAATGGTATCCATAACCATTCGCACGGGGAAGGTAAACCCGTTTCTCTGACTCCGGAACCCTGAATAGGCCCGAATGCACATCCCGTCAATGGGGAATCCCCTTGAATTGGGATGTCGTTTTCGGGCAACAGGGAGTTTAGCAGAGTGCGGGGATTCGGCCAAGAGGAACAGGTGTGCTGCGGTGGGCAAACCGGCTGATTTCAGGGATACGGGACCGGCGTCAGGGATATTTCCGCTGCGTTTCGTGCGATGGCATTTCAGGAAGACGATAGCAGCAAAAGCCCGACAGGGAAAGTCACGGAACATATTTCGGATAAGACAAAGGGCGCTTGAAAGGGAGAGGCGGGATGCGTCCCTTGCTGGAAACGCATCCCGCAGAGGCGATCCATGGCTATACCGGAGGAGCGATGGTCACCAGGACCCGCATCCGCGTGCTCGCGCGGATGCCGTGGGGCTCGGCGATCTCGGCCACCGCGACATCCCCGGCCTTGGCGGGATAGCTGGCCCCTTCCGCGCCGAGGAACTCCCCTTCACCCTCGATGATGGTAATGGAGAGCTGCCCTTCCACGTCGTGATTGTGCACAGGGAGCTCCTGTCCCGCCTCGAAATTGAAGTTGATGATCTTGAAGTAGGGGGAGTCGTGGACCAGATTCTTGGCTGGGCCTTTCTCCTTGAATTCGGCCTCGTAAATGTTTGTCGTCTGCATCGCGATCTCTCCTTGTTGTTGGGGGTTGGACTGGCAGTCCGGGTTTTGCGGGGTGGTACGTTTTCGTTTCGTCGCGGGAATTTCCCGCTGAATCATTCGCCTGAAGTCTAACGCTTTGCCTTCCGGAGCGCTTTGATCCGGATCAAGAAAAGCAGGGATTCGTATTCGTGGTGCTTTTGGTGCCTTGGGAGCTCAGAATATATAAACCGCCAAGACGCCCCGATTAAATCCTGCTTCGCAGGGCCGGTTGCCCGGCATTTAACCGGGCAAGCAAGGGCGCCATGAAGAGCGTATTGTGCCCTGCTGGGTGAACAGCAGGGCACAAGGCTTCGCCTATCGGCTGAGCTGTCATCTTGGCTATCGATAGTATAGGCAGGAATATCACACTTTCCAAGAATCTTAGCACGCCCTGTTTTAAAGGGATGCCAGTTTTGGCCTTGCGGTTCACCCCGCAAGGCAAAAGTCTTTACCTGGCGTTCTTCCCTTGGCGTCTTGGCGGTTCAAAAAGACGGCTTCCCGCATGCGCCCCCATTTTACCACAAAAGCGAGAAGTGTCCCGCAACATCAGGCCAGGTCGTATTTCTCCCGCAGGCGCCCGGACAGGGTTCGGATGCGCTGGAACGCCTCCTCCACCGTGCGTGTGCCGTCCGGATTGACCAGGCAGCATGTGGCCGGGGAGAGTAAACTTCGGGAAAGCAGCAGGTCTCTGTCGATACCCTTTGCGGCGAGGCGGTCCCAAAGCCCTTCCAGGGTCTGTTGCAGGGTGTCCAGGTTCTGTTGCTCGAAGGGCTCCACATTTGTGGGCACTATTCCCCAGATGAGCGTGCCGCCGCGGTCCAGGAACTCCTGGATGGAGCGGATGTACGCGGTGAAGCGCTCCCCGTTGCTGAAAACGTCCAGGGAGAGCACGTCGAGATCCTGCCGCAGGAGGAAATCCCAGTCCGGGTTGCCGCACAGATGAATTCCCCTGGGCCGCTCGATCAGGGAAAAGAAGTATTCCAGGTCCTGTCTACCCTGAACGTCGCCGTATCCGGACATGGCGTTGAAGATGAACTCCAGGCCGGGCTCGTCCACGAACATGAAGGCGTTTTCGTTGCGCTTCCTGAGGCGGGAAAGCTGGACATTGACCCGCTGGGCCATGAACTCCAGGAGGAAGGGCCGGACGGTGTCGTTGAACAGGATGGGGCGATCCTCGTCCCGGTCCTGGATGTTGAAGCCGAAGCTGATGGGCCCTTCCAGCTGACCGCGGATCGCCGGCCTGTCGGCCAGGTCGAGCTCGAGGAAACGATGATACACCGTGGAATACCCCGGGCTGATGTCAAAATAGTCCGGTTCCTGGAAGTGGCTCATGGTTTCCTCCACCTCCTCCAGGAACTTCTGCGTGGAGAAGGCCAGGCGTCGGTTCTCCGTGTCCAGGATGATTCCCGGAAAATGCTCCGCCGCCTGGACGTACATGTCCTCGTAGTAGGAATATAGGGGAAGCTGCGGCCAGAAGGGGATGTCCAGGCCCAAAGCCGTCTCCAGAGCTCTGTCCGGGTCCTTGTGGGGCATGACCGCCATGGCCGTGGTGTGGAGGTTTCCGGGGATGCCCATGCTGTGCTCCGTGGATGCTCAGAGTGTTGTTGCGGGTGCTAGTGGTAATCCTGTTTCAGGGTGCATATTTCAGCTTATCAAAGATGGGACTTTTGTGCAGCCTTGCTCGGAGATTGTCAGCACGGTGCGGTTGGAGTAATATGGATTCAAATTGAACCGCCAAGACGCGAAGGACGCCAAGAAGAGTTTTTAGCCCTGCTGGGTAAACAGCAGGGCTAAAGGCTTCGCCCAATGCTGAGGGCAACATGCCTTTCATCAAGCGAGGTACAGGGCAATTGGTGAACAACCTTGGGACATCCCGTTAGGGATGCCAGTTTTGGCCTTGCGGTTCACCCCGCAAGGCAAAAGTCTTCCCCTGGCGTCTTCCCTTGGCGCTCTTGGCATCTTGGCGGTTCGTTCACCCGAAAAAGGTCCGACACAAGCAACACCCTCGGAGGAGAGGGAAACCATGCCGGAAAACAAGATCATTTCCATAGATAGCGAAAGGCGGATCAGGGAGAAACTGATTGCCGCAACCGGAAGTGTCCTGGCCCGAGAGGGTTTTGGGCGTTTGGATCGGGAGCGAGTGGCCGAAGAGGCCGAAGTCGGGGCCGGCAACATCATTCGCTGTTTCGGGGGTCTGGAGGGACTCGTGGATGCCTACGGACAGTCCGAGGCCTTCTGGCCCTCGGCCAGGGAACTTATGGAAGAGGCGCCTCAGGGGTTCGCAGAGCTCACCCCGGAGCAGCAAGTGGCGGCATTCTACAAGAGCCTCCTCGCCGCTCTGAGACGCAGGCCGGAGACCATGGATATCCTGGCCTGGGAGGCCGTGGAGCGCAACGACTATTCCCGCAGGCTGGAAGAGATCAGGGTGCGCGTCTCCCTGGAATATTTCGAGAACCTCCAGGGCGAGATCCCGGAAGGAACCGACCTTTCGGCGATCGTGGCTCTCCTCGCCGGAGCGATCCAGTTTGTCGCGGCCCGCTCCCGCAGGTCCTCGAGCTTTGGCGGGATCGCCTTGAACTCGGAGAAGGGCTGGCAGCGGATCGATCGCGCCATCGAGGCCCTCATGAGCGGCTCCTTTGCCGCATCGGCCCGCAACGGTACCCTGGAGTCGTCCATAATCTCCGGGAGGACCCCGGGAAGCTCGTGAGGCCGGAGGCCCGGTGGTCGGTGTATCAGTGGGTCAGTGTGTCAGTGCGTCAGCAGTCGGAAGTCGGCTGTAAGAAGGGATCTTTGAGTGGTGAGTTGAACTGAATCCTGCAACGAGTTGCGCGCATGTATACGATCCTTGCCTTCGGCAACAGCCTCACCGCTGGATTCGGCCTGGCTCCGGACCGATCCTTCGCCGCCCTGCTGGACCGTGAGCTTCGCGGGGAGGGTTTCGACGCACGCGTGATCAACGGCGGCATCTCCGGGGATACGACTTTCGAGGGGTTGCGCCGTCTGGAAGACCTTCTGCGCCACGACCCCGATCTCGTCCTCGTCGAGCTCGGGGCCAACGACCTCCTCATGAGTCTGCCTGTGGAGACGGTACGGGCCAATCTGGAGCGTATCCTGGATACGTGCCTGGAAACGGGAGCGGATGTGGTTCTGGCGGGAGTTCGATNACTGGAAGGGATGGACGGGGACTACAGCGAGCGCTTCCACGCCGCGTACTCCGAGCTGGCAAGCTCGAGGGACATTGCCCTCATTCCGGACTTTCTGCCCGGAATACCCGGCGATCCGGAATGCACCCTGCCCGACGGGCTCCACCCCAATGAAGCCGGTGTGGAGCGTATCGTCCAGACGGTGGTGCCCCATCTGCGCCCCTACATGTCCGGATAGCCCGTCCCGGACCTCGAGCGAGTGGTTGGATACGGATGGCACTGCCAACCATGCCCTCGGTCGTGGAAGGCCTGGGACCTGACCTCTGATTATTCCTGCTTTTCTCCCGTCTCCGGACCCACGGTCTCCACGCGCACCGGCGCCGCCTGATCCTGCCTGTCCCTGTCGAAAGCAACGGTCCTGTGGGGGTAGGGGATCTCGATACCCGCTTCATCGAAACGCTTCTTGAGGCGCTTGTTGAACTCCCGGCCCACGTACCACTGCATGGTCGGCTTGGTTGTGGTGCGGGCTTGGACGACAACGCCGGAATCTCCCAACTCGTTCACCCCCAGGATCTCGATGGGGGAAAGGATGTTCGGGGCGTATTCCGGGTTCTGGCGCAGGTCCTCGTCCACCTGCCTGACCTGGTCTATGACCTCGTCCAGGTCTTCTCGATAGGCCACGCGTATATTGAAGACGTAGCGGGAGAACTCCTTGCTCATGTTGGTGAGGATGTCCACCTCGCCGTTGCGGACGTAGTGCACATTTCCCGACAGGTCCCGCAGGATGATCATCCGCAGGTTGAATTTTTCCACCAGGCCGGTTTTGCCAGAGGCCTCCACCACATCGCCCACTCGGAGCTGGTCCTCCAGGATAAAAAAGACTCCGCTGATTATGTCCTGCACCAGGTTTTGGGCCCCGAAGCCGATGGCCAGGCCCAGGATTCCGGCGGAGGCGATGATGGGGCCCATGCTCACGCCCAGTTCTCCCAATACGACCATCCCCCCCACACCCAGCACAACAAGACTGAAGGTCAGTTTCATGATGCCGCTGAGGGTGTCGGCCCGCTTCTGACCTTCCTCGTCCCGGGCCCTCATCCGACTGAGGATCTTGTCGGGCAATATGCGGGCCAGCTTGTTCAGGACTAGGATGAGGATCAGGATGAACGCCAGGCGAGGGCCGTTGGCCAGGAGCCATTCAACTGTCATCTCCCAGAATGTTTGCCAGAGTGCTTGTGCTTCCATACGAAGCTCCTTGGGAGGTTGGGGTGTCGACTCCCGGAAAGGGTGTAACGGAAGAATATGGGCAATTTAAGCATCATATCAAGGGTTGGCCTGGATGTCAGCGGGAAAGGGAAAAGGAAGAGGGCGAGCCCACGAAATGACACGAAAGAGCACGAAAAAAAAGAATTGGTAAGCATTCAGAAGATGAACCGTCCGTTCGTCCCGCTTACTCGACATGGGGACCTAGGCGGACGTCATTCAAGAGTTTTGCCCACGGAACACCCCAGTGAAATGGAACAGGATTTCACGGGGCAAGTACGGAAAAATACGGAAAAGAGAGGCCATGGCTGACAGGTGATCAGTCAGCCATGGCCCCTGATCTCTTTATATCCGTGTCCTTCCGCATCCTTCCGTGGGCAGCCTTTTTCTCTTTGTTCTACCTGTGAGCTAAACCACCATCCGCTTGTAAACCTCGAAGAAGCTATTTGCCCACGAAATGACACGAAATAACACGAAATAGCTATGGCTGACAGAATCCTGTCAGCCATGCTTTTATTTTTTCGTGCCTTTTCGTGTGTTTCGTGGGCAGTATTCTTCTCTTCTTTCCTCTCTGGGTCCCTGGAAGTTCCTCTATCCGCATCCTTCCGTGGCAACTATCTTCTTTTGTTCTGTTTCCTGCCTTTCTGTGGCTTCTTTTTTTTTACCAGTCCCTTCGCTCCGTTCCACCGCCCTGGACTCGAATCATTTGTACTAGGGCATGGAAGAACTCGACAGACCACAACTCCAATTGATCGATGTCTCGAACAAAAGGCTGGACATCCTGCTTAGCCGCCTCGATATCGAGATCGGTTATGGCCTGTTTGAGCTGTTGCTCCCAATCCTCTCCAGATAGAGGCCTCTCTGAGTCCCAGTCCTCTGTCTGACGCATTCTTGCGGTCAAATGATCCAGGTTGAGCGGGATTTCCTGTCTGGCGAACCAGACCAGGTCATACCAATCCCGCCCTTTGACCCTGCGGCCCCATTTCCGGCAGAGCACGGCGTGCATTTTCCCGGCGAAAAGGTCTTCGGGCCTGTAAGTGAGTACGCTGTGTGGCACGGGCTGCAAGAGATAGCGCGTTTCGGTTCCGAAATCCGGCGGCGGATCAACGTCGACTTCGAGCTTGACCTTGAGCAACTGATTGCTGGGCACCTGGTTGGCCAATNTTTCCGGAAGGCCTATCCGCAATCGGTGCAGCCTGGTGTTGGATTTGACAAATGCAGCGGTCACAGGGCTATGGGTCCTGTCTTTTTCCGTAATCTCCGCTTCAAAGCCAAAGCCTTGCAGCTCACGCTGCAAGGCTTGAAAGTAGGGCTGCATGCGAAAATCCGGGTTGGGGCGCAGCAGGGAGAAATCGAGGTCTTCGGAAAACCGATCGAGACCGTGCAGGAGCCGCAGAGCGGTCCCCCCATAGAAGGCCGCGTGTTCGAAGAAGCGCGCCCGCCAAAGCCCCAAAAGACAGATGCGCTGGATGATTTCCTTCAAGGCTGTGTCGTAGTCATCCAGGCTCTTCGGACCGTAGCGCTGAATCATTTGGAGAACGATGTCTTTCATGTCTCATCCTCGAGCAGTTCGGCCAAAAGCCGCAGGGAAGTCTTGTTTTCCATAGCGGCCAATTCCCGAATGAAGCCGGTGTCCAGTTGGGTGACCTCGTCCTTGTTCAGGCGAAGATCGGAAAAGAGGTACTGCTGCATATCCGTCTTGGATCTTAACCCCCGGGAGAAATAGACCTTGTCCGCTATGGCCTTCTCCGGTCCGGCAATGAGAAATCCGCGACCATCCGGCAGTATCCGGGCTGTTATGCCCGGGCTATAATACTGCGCTTTCACATGCTGGTAGGTGAAACGGCCGAGAGGGGTGGAAAAGGACTTCGACTTGTGGGTGGTGACCGAGGTTACGGTCTCCACGCGTTCCGGAATGAGCTGGTGCCAGGACAGGGCGTAGTCCAATGAGAGATAGGAGGGGCCGTAGAGCAGGTTGCCCAGGATTTCCCGGCTTACAGCCGTTCCTTGCCGAAGATGCGGGCCGAGAACATAGATCCCCTTTTTGACCCGAACGATTTCCCCACGGCGCAAGAGCTTGGTTACCTTGTCCCGCGGCCTCTTGTAGTCCTTTAAAGCCCCCATCAAGGCGAGGTAGTCGAATTCGATTCCCGGAAGGGGAGCAAGCCAGCTTTTTATGTCCATTATGTCGACATTGTGTCGACTTACTAGACATGTGTCAAGAGGGCTGCCCACGGAATACCCCAGTGAAATGGAACAGGATTTCACGGGGCAAGCACGGAAAAAACACGGAATAGAGTGCCCATGGCTGACAGGCAGTCTGTCGGCCATGGGCTCTGATTTTTATGTTTCCGTGTCCGTCCGTGGGCCAATATCTTTTCTTCTTTCTTCTCTGGTCTTTTGGAAGTCCTACTGTCCGTGCTATTTCGTGCCTTTTCGTGTGTTTCGTGGGCTGAATCTTCTCTTTTTCCGTGCCTTCCAAGGGCAGCTTTTCTTCATCCGCGCAGATTCGCGCTATTCGCGGGCAGTCTGCTCCTCACGCCATTCTCTGAGCCACCTCTCCCTGGCAGACAATAGGCCAGAACCAGCACCGTCAACACACCGCTCGCCCCATTGACGAATACATCGTGCCAGGTGAAGCTTCGGTTGGACAGAAAATACTGGATAAGCTCGTCCAGCGCGCCTGCGGCCATGCAGAAGAGGATTCCCGCGAGAAGGCCTCGGCGATCGCTTTTCGCTCGGAGTCGGGGGCGGTCCATCGCGTAATGCACGAGGATGCCCAGGAGCGCGTACTGCAGCATGTGGATCTTTTCCCCGGGGTTGTCCTCCAGGCCTCCCATGGCAAAAAGGAGAATGCAGAAGCCGGCGTAGGCGAGGTAGGTGCGGAGTGATCCAACTCCTCGA
>JGI1684J13235_1000764_pt1 | contig 11689 bp, 8 predicted proteins | sample PonA232FremontCA_2_FD_13235 | JGI IMG/M metagenome (IMG submission 13235) | reverse complement strand
CCCGCCAGCTCGCCGAGCGGCGGGTGGACAAGGAATATCTGGCCCTGGTCCACGGCCGCCCCGAGGCGGAAAGCGGTGAAATCACCATTCCAGTCGGCCGCGATCCGTTCCGGCGATACAGGATGCGGGCCACCCGCCGGGAAGGCAGGGAGGCCCGTACGAGCTATCGGGTCCTGCGCGTCTTTCCGGACAAGGAGATCAGCCTGCTCCGTGTCCGGATCCACACCGGCCGTACGCACCAGATCCGGGTTCACATGGCCCATCTGGGGCATCCCCTCCTCGGCGACCGGACCTACGGCCCCCAGGCCTTTGCCGCCTTCGGGCGCCGCTTCGGCGGCACGGTGGCGAAATTCGTCCCCAGGCAGATGCTGCACGCCTGGCGAATCGGATTCACGCCAGTTGGCTCCGGCGAAGCGATCGCGTTCACGCAACCCCTTCCCAAGGATTTCTGGCGGGTGCTCCTGCATCTGGAGAGACGGACCCAGCGCGTGGGAGTTACCGGCGTTCTGGGCAGCGGCAAATCCGCCTTGACCGGTCTGCTTTCCGGGAATACGATACCCACGTGGGATGCGGACGAGAGCGTGGCCAGGCTCTATGCCCCCGGGGAGCCGGGATGGGAAATGCTCCGCCGCAGTTTTGGACAGCGCTATGTCCCGGATGAGCAAAGCGAAGTGGACAAAAAGCGCCTCTTCCGCGATATGTGCGAGTCCGAAGCTCTCCGGCAAGAGGTGCAGGAGCTCATTCATCCCCTGGTCATGCGGGATCTGCAGGACTTTTTCCAGCGCTGCCGGGACCACGGAATGGCTCTGGCGGAAGTGCCGCTGCTATCGGAATCCGGCGGGCGTTTCAGAGAGCTCTTCGATGCGGTCGTCGCGGTCTATTGCCCGGATAGCCTGCGCAGAGGGCGTCTGCGGGAGAAGCGCGGGCTGGATGCGGAGACGATCCACTCTATGGAGTCCTGGCAGGCCTCCCAGGAAGAAAAAGTGCGAAACGCGGATTTGGTTCTGACCAATCCCGGAGACTGGCAGGGCCTGGAACGGGCCGCGGAAGACCTGCGCAAGGTCCTGGCCCGTCTGCGACGGCGCAAACTGCGCCGCTTTCTGGATTGGCTCAGGCAGTATCGCCTGTTCTGAAAAAAATTTTTGGCACATCCCGCTCTGCTCCATGCAGAGCCCGCCGGTTCGGATCCTCCATGTTTCCCATCAAGGACTACATCCCCCGCAGATACACGCCGCTCGCCCTTTGGGCGATCCTAGCCGCCAACGCCCTGGTCTTTGTGTTCGAGCTGAACCTGCCCGAGGATCAGCTGAATCAGCTCTTTCACATCCTGGGCGTGGTTCCAGCCCGCTACTTCCAGCCGGAGTGGGCGGAGTGGGCCGGTTATCCGGATACCGGGGTGCTGCCCTTTGTCGCGCACATGTTCCTGCACAGCGGCTTCTTTCATTTTCTGGTCAATATGTGGATCCTGGTCGTGTTCGCGGACAACATCGAGGACGTGATGGGGCCGCTGCGCTTTGTTCTCTTCTACCTCTGCTGCGGCCTGTTGGCCCTGCTCGGACACATGGCCTTCTTTTCCCAGTCCACGGTCCCGGTTATCGGCGCCTCCGGAGCCATCGCCGGAGTGATGGGGGCCTATATGCGCCTCTATCCCCAGGCCAAGGTGCTGACCCTGATCCCCATATTCTTCTTCCCCCTATTTATCAATCTGCCCGCGCTCATCTTTCTGGGGCTGTGGTTCCTGATGCAGTTCTCCTCGGGAGTCGTTGCGGCGGTGGGAACGCAGGGCGCGGGCGGTGTGGCCTGGTGGGCCCACGCCTTCGGCTTCGTGGCCGGGCTGCTCCTGATTCCCTTGTTCAAGGTGGATGCTCGGTGTTACTACTGCCATCCCAGAAGCGGGGGAGGGGACGATTTTCATTTTATGTAGGTTCCCCGTTCGGCGTTCAACGTTCCCCGTTGAGGGTTGGGGCTCGGGGAGTATTTCAGGTTTTTGGGCAGGGTTGCCGATTGGAGGGTGAGTATAGGCTTTACTCTTCCACGCCATACATCCAACGATGGAAGAAGGACCAACGCTCGGTTGATGTGTTGTTTGCGGAGTTAAGGGCATGAACCAACGTTTCTTCAAGGGAAGAGCAGGCGAGGCAATACGCAAGACCCCAAGCCTTCAACCATTAACCCCAAACGTTGAACGTTGAACGCTGAACGGGGAACGGACAACGGGGAACGAAAATTCAGAAAAAGGACGATCTATGCTGCAAATCAAGGATCTGCACGTCAATGTCGGGGGCACTCGCGTTCTCAAGGGAGTGAACCTGGAAATCGCGGAGGACGAGACCTTCATCCTCTTCGGCCCCAACGGCTCCGGAAAAACGACCCTGCTCATGACCATCATGGGCTTTTCGGGATACGAGGTCACCCAGGGCTCCATCCATTTCCGGGGCAGGGATGTGACCCATATGCAAACCAACGAGCGGGCCGAGCTGGGAATGGGGCTTTCCTTCCAGCGGCCGCCGACGATCAACGGCCTCAAGACCAGGGAAATGGTGCGCATCTGCGCCGGCGAGCGGGATGTGGACATCGATGAGCTGGCTCGCGAGGTCAAGATGGAGGACTTTCTGGAGCGGGACATCAATTCCGGATTTTCCGGAGGGGAGCTCAAACGCTCAGAGCTGCTGCAGCTCATGGCCCAGAACCCGCGGTTGGTTCTCTTCGACGAGCCCGAATCGGGAGTGGATCTGGAGAATATGGCCCTGATCGGCAAGATGGTGCGCAGGCTCCTGGAACAGGATCTCACTCCGCGCAGCGACATGAGCATGAAGGAGCAGAAGCAGCGCAGGCATTCCTCCGGATTGATCATTACCCATACCGGATACATCCTGGACTATATCAACGCGGACCGCGGAATGGTCATGTACAACGGCGCCCTGTGCTGCGAGGCGCGGCCCAGGGATATTCTGGATCACGTGAGTACTTATGGCTATGAGGAGTGTGTGCGATGCATGAGGTAAACAAGAACAAAAAGAATGCGGGCCAAGGCGAAAACACGGAGGACGTGGACCTCTCCCGCTTCGACTTCCANGGGGGCTCCGGGGGGGTGACCCTCGAGGATCTGCGCTCCATGAGCGAGGGGGACAAGCAGCAGCTCCTGATGGCCGGTGTGGACGTCTCGGAGAAGGATCGCAGCGGGACCTATCTGCACATGGACCACTCCAATGTGGAGTGCTCCACCTGCAGGGAAGGGGTCGAGGTCCTGGACATCAAGCAGGCCCTGCAGCAGTACGACGGCCTCCCGGAATACTACTGGCAGCTGGTGAATCCGGACAAGGACAAGTACACCCGCGAGGTCGCGGACAATCTGCACGGCGGCTACTTCATCCGCACGGAAAAGGGCGCCAAGGTCACCGATCCCGTGCAGTCCTGTCTCTTCATCAAGGGAGAGAATGTGGGCCAGAACGTGCACAACATCATCGTCGTGGAGGAGGACTCCGAGCTGCACATCATCACCGGCTGCGCGGTCTCCCACGAGGTGAACACGGCCCTGCACCTGGGCATCTCCGAGTTCTACGTCAAGAAAGGGGGCAAGCTCTCCTTCACCATGATCCACAACTGGGGCGAGGGCGTCCATGTCCGGCCCCGCTCCGTGGGGACCGTGGAAGAGGGGGGGGTGTTCCTGAACAACTATATCCTGCTCAAGCCCGTGGAGTCGGCCCAGCTCTATCCCTCGGTCTACCTCAACGGCCAGGGCGCGGTTGCCAGGTTCAATTCGGTCATCGCCACACCGCCGGGATCCTATGTGAACAGCGGCAGCAGGGTGGTCTTAAACGCCGAGGACAGCCGGGCGGAGATCATCGCTCGCACCATCACCACCGGCGGAACCATCATCAACCCCGGGCACATCCAGAGCAACGCCACGGATACCAAGGGCCATCTGGAATGCAAGGGGCTCATCCTCCAGGACGGGGTCATCCACGCCATTCCGGAGCTGGACGGCAGGGTTTCCGGAGCGGATCTCTCCCACGAGGCGGCAGTGGGCAAGGTGGCCCAGGAGGAGATCGAATACCTCATGGCCCGGGGCATGGACGAGGAGGAGGCGACCTCCACCATCGTGCGCGGCTTTTTGAGTGTGGACATCCCCGGGCTGCCTCCGGATCTCAGGGAGACCATCAACCAGACCATCCAGGAGTCCGGTGAGTCCATGTTTTAGCCGGGATTGGACGGGGACTTGGCCATCTCCATCGTTGCTGCGTAATTTTGAAATCCTCATGTATTTCTATACACTTCGGTTTCAAAATTTCTTGCGCCTCGCATATGGCCAAGTCTCCGTCCAATCAAAGCTTTGGCTTCAGGCAAACGAAATTCTTGATGCTTATTTCAAGGACGCGAGCAGATCTCCGATCTGCAGGGAGCGCGCTCCGTCGAGCCCGCTCTCGTGGAGCAGATTGTGGCCGCGCAGGTGTTCCATGCCCTGGCGCACGAACTCCTCGTGGCCGACATCGGGGTTGATTCCCGGGCAGTAGTCCTGGGCCATGTGCCAGCTCGACTCGTCCTCGAGGTTGCCTCGGAAAAAGGGCCAGGCCAGGCAAATGTCCGGTTTGACCGCATGGACGCCGCAGCCGGAGCCGGGATTGAAAAAGACGCAGCTGCCGTCCTCCCTGGTGGCGAGATAAAAGGTGCCGGAATCCGTTTTGAGGGTATAGCGTTGTTCAAACTCCCGGCGTGAGATGGCGAACAGCTCGCTCAGACGCTCCCGCTCCGAGCGGGAGACAACGATCCCCCCCTCTCCGTCGCAGCAACGTCCGCACATGTGACAGGTAAAGGCTTCTTCCGCCATGGTGTGTGGTCCAATCCCTTTTTGGGGTCCGTTGCAGAAAGCTTTATTCTTTTTCCAGGCGCAAAACGTGTTGTTCGGGGACTACTTGCCCCGCTTGAACATTTTCTCCAGGTCGGCGGAGGTGAGCTGGCCGCTCACCGGTCTGCCGTGGGGGCAGTACTGCCTTTCCGGACATTCCAGCCAGACCTGCAGCAGCTGGACCGCCTCGGTCAGGGCCAGGGACTCCCCGGCCTTGACCGCGTTCCTGCAGGCCATCAGACACCACAGCCCCTCAAGCCCCTGTTCGCCCTGTCGCAGGACATCGCGCAGGAACTCCCTGGCGTCGGAGCGGTCCAGGTACTGCGGGATGCCCTGGATGGACAGGTTTTCCCTGTCCTCGCGCTGAATGGCAAAGCCGAGCTCGCGCAGATTCCTGGCTGCGCCGTCCAAAACACTCTGCTCGCTGGGATGCAGACGAAGCCGCAGGGGCAGGGCGAGCCTTTGCGTTTGCTGTCTCTCCCAGTCCTGTGTGTATCTGGTATAGAGCACACGTTCGTGGGCGGCGTGTTGATCCACGAACAGGAGCTTGTTCGCGGAGTGCAGGATGAGATAGGTGGCCTCGAGCTGGCCCACATAGGTCAGATCCGGGGTGATCCGCGCCGTGGCGGAGGTTGCCTCGTCCTCCGGATCGCGGGAAGAAGGTGGTGTCGGCGTTGGTCCGGACTGCGGTCTTTCGCCGCCGTCCGGGGACGGTGAGGCATATGTGTCCGTCCGCTCTCCGAGCTCGGTTTCGGGGAGGCGCGGTTTCCGGGGAGAGCCGGTTTGTCCGGGGGGAAAGCTGCTAGGGGTTTGTGGGGCCGTCTCCGGCCCAGCAGCGGTCAACGAAGACTCGGCATCGGTGAGAACGGTTTGGACCGCGTTCACGAGCAGGGAATAGACCGCCTTTTCCTCGCGGAATTTGACCTCGGACTTGGCCGGATGGACGTTGACGTCCACCTCCGAGGGGGGCAGCTCCAGAAAGAGCACGGCCTGGGGATATTCCCGGGAGAGGAGCCTCCCGGCATAGGCCTGCTTCAGGGCGCTCAACAGGAGCTTGTCCTGGACCGGGCGCTGGTTGACGAAGAAGAGGATCCGGTCCGCTCTGCCCTGGGCCCTGTCCGGATGGCCCACGTACCCGCTGATCGAGGCGCCGTCCTCTTCCCGGTGAACGGGAAGGAGCGAGGTGGTCACCTGTTCGGGCCAAAGGGTCTCCAGGCGCTGCAACAGGGTCTGATTGCGCTCGAAGTCCAGGACTTTTCGGCCGCCGGAGGTCAGACGAAAGGCGCAGCCGCGATGGACCAGGGCCAGCCGCTGCAGCACGTCCTGGCACTTTTTGGCCTCGGTGCTCTGTTTTTTCAGGAATTTGAGCCTGGCCGGGGTGTTGAGGAAGAGATCCCGCACCTCGACCCGTGTTCCCTCCCGAACCGGAGCGGGGCGGGGCTCGGAAAAGGCCCCGAACTCCACCTCCAGGCTGTTTCCCTCGCTCCCGCCTCGTGGCAGGGAGGAGATCCGAAACCGGGATACGGAGGCGATACTGGGCAGGGCCTCGCCGCGGAACCCGAAGCTGGACAAATGCAACAGGTCGTGGACGGAGTCGATCTTGCTGGTAGCGTGCCGGGTCAGGGCGGAGGCCAACTCCTCCGGGGCAAGGCCGATTCCGTTGTCCTGGACCCATATCAGGCCCTGCCCCCCGGATTCGATGCCCGCCTCAACACGGTCGGCACCGGCGTCCAGGCTGTTCTCCGCGAGCTCCTTGAGCACGCTCGCGGGGCGTTCCACGACTTCACCCGCGGCGATCTGGTTCTGGAGCTCGCTGGGCAGAACGATGATTCCGGCGCGTTCCTCGGCTTCGTTCATAAGCGCCTATTGTTCCTGGGCTGCGACGCCCTGTTCCAGTTCTCCGAAGGGTCTCAACCCGATGGTGAGGCTCACTCTCTTTTCTTCCGGCTCCTCGGTATAGGTCAGCCCGAGCTTCCAGCACTGATCCAGGTATCCGAGGCGGGCCTCGCGCTCGATGAGCTGCGAGCTCTCGATATCACGCTCCTCGGAGTAGCTCAGCTGCCATCCGGGATCGGGCTCCAGGCTTGCGCCGTACCTAACGATGGAGAGATCCTCCTGATTCTTGCGGTGGACGTCATGTTCCAGCTCCCTGAGGTAGTCGTACCCGTAAAAGGCGGACAAGGGCCCGTGGGAGAGGTCCAGCATATGCTGGTGCTCGGTGATTTCCTCTATGTACGGGGAATACCAGGTAGTGCTCCGGAGCGAGATCCAGGTTAAGGGGGATATTTCCGATTCGAGCCGGATGTCCGAAAAGGGCCGTCTGGGGTAGGTATTCAGGTCCTCCGAGCGCTGCGCCTCGTTGATGTCGTAGCTTTGCTGCAGTTCGAGGTCAACAAGCTCGCGATAGCTCTTGGTCCGCTTAGTGCGTGTACCGTTTCCCGTAGCTGATGCGACGATCGTGTCCTTGCGCAGGGTGAACAGGTTGGTCAGGGAGTAGGTGATCTCGTTCCGCGCCGCGATCCGGTCCACGGAATCGTAGTCCGGCAGCCTGGATTGGTCCTGCTCCGGAATGTAGTCGTAATTGACCTGGGGCCGGAGCGTGTGCTTGAGCATGCTCCACTGCGAGGCCTCGCGATTTTCGGGGATTGCTTCGAGCCTTTCCGCCGGATTGAGCTCAAAGACCCGAAACAGCTCTGTGGTCGCCCTGCTGGAGAAGTCCCAGATGCCGCGCCGCTGGAATCGTTCGAGCTGCGGTCGGCCCTGTGATGTTTCCGGCGTGTAATAGACGGTCTCCCGCCAGCCCAGGCTGGGGGTAAGCGTGCCGTATGCGGACTGAAGCGGGAGGCTGACCCGGGGATGCATGTCCAGTCTGCTCCCCATGGTGGTGTCGTCCTTGCGGCGCCAGAAATAGATCGCCTGGTTCTGGGCCTCCCATTCCAGGGGGGTGTCCAGGAGCTGGGTCTGATGGAGGTCGAGATCGACCTGGGGCAGGCGCTGCAGGGTGGGATCCTTATTCGGATCGGTATTGAAGTAATTCAGATTCTGATTGTATTCCACCCGGGTCTGTAGCCCGACTCTCGCCCAGTTCCGGCTTATGGAGAAGACATTTTGGCGGATGGGATCGTCCCGATCGTTGATGTCTCGGCCGAAGCGCTCCAGAAAGGCCCGCCTGCTGTCTTCGAAGCCCAGGATCCCGTAATCGAATTCCCGCAGATAGAACTTGTCCGAGGCGAAATCCAGGTCCAGCTTGGTGCGCCACTGGGGGGAAATCAGGTATCCGTTGTACTTGCTCCGCAGCCAGAAACGGTGCGGACTGGGCCGTTCATAGTTGTCGAACTGCTCCACATCCTCCTCGTCCTTTTGGTCCTTGAGCCAGTCCACTCGGGCGAGGCCCTTGCTCAACAGATCGGGGGTGAATCTGTATTCCGCTCCCAGCATGGCTCCGCGCTTGCTCATGCCGTGTGCGGTAAGGGTCAGGTCCCGCTCCTGATCGATGACCTGATAATAGGAAAGGGTCACGGATTGCCCGTCCTGGGTGCTGGTGCTGAGATTGGGGACGAGGAATCCGGATTGGCGCGTTCGCTTGGCAGGGAGGAACATAAACGGGGAATAGAGCATAGGGTTGTTCCTGAGACGGAATCTGGGATGCCACATGCGCGCGTGTCCATCCATGACGAATGTGCCATGGGAACTTTGCAAAGACCAGTCCGGCACCTCTCCGTCGCATGAAGTGAGCGTGGCGCTTTTGAAGGAGTAAGTATCCGTCCCTGTTTTGCGGATCTCGCTGCCGGTAACGTAGATGTGCGGATCATAGAGGAAGAACTGGGCCTCCCGGAAGGAGCCGGTCTGCTCGGTGAAGTCGAGAAAGGCGTCCTTGGCCCGCGCGGAGTTTCTTTCCATTTTGAGCCGTACATTGTTCTCCATCCGGAGTTGTTCCTGGACCCAGTTATAGCGTGCGTATTCGGCCTGGAATCGCGTTTCCCCCTTTTTGACCACGATGTTGCCAAAGGCGTGCAGAGTGTTTTCCTCTTGCCGGATAACCAGCCGATCCGCCTGGAGTTGCCAGGGGTCTTCGGAGGTCGGGGAAAGGGAGAGAGAGGTCTCCTGCGCTGCATGCACCGGAAGGGAAATTCCAGGGAGCAGAACGGCCACGATGGCGAGGAGCACGAGCAGGGCAGCTGGAGATGGACGGATCTGTGCCACGGAGTAGTCCTCCCGGAGGATCGGTAGCTGTGTGTCCTTGCTGGTTAAAACGGGTCTCAACAGTCCGCGGTGCTGTTCGGAGGTTCTGTCCGCCGAGAGCCGGGCTGGCCCATAACAGATTGTGCCATTGTTTCCGGGCCTCGCCAAGGAATTAGGGTTGTAGCAGATCCCGCGGGGCGAGGCAAAGACGGCTTGGGGGTCCTGGAACCGCGTTTGGGGTATATGCGGAATGTAAGCCTTCACGGGGATCATCCTGCGCTTCTGCGACAGGAAGAGCACCCACCACAGAGGCACGGAGGATGCGGAGGAAGAAGCCTTATCCTTTGCCCTGAGACGGGGCAAAGAATAACAGGGCTCCGCTTGGCTCGAGTCCTGATTCGCTTTTACGCCGGGCTGAGCCCTTTGACTTTGCGGTAGCCCCGCATAGCCAAAAATCTTCCCTTGGCGTCCTTGGTGACTTGGCGGTTCAAATACAAACAGGTGCGATTGAACCGGTTGAACCGGAGTAACGCCCCGCTGTGGTCTCGTTGCGCTTTGAAAAAGCAGGCAAAAGAGGAGGAAGGTGGGGGAATGGCTTCTTGACAAGGCAGGCCCATGCGTTTAGGTTTGGCAATGCGCGGAGAGGTGGCCGAGCTGGCTGAAGGCGCTCGCCTGCTAAGCGAGTAACGGGGTAATACCCGTTCGGGGGTTCGAATCCCCCCCTCTCCGCCATCCATACATCGGCTTCTTGGCGGAGCCGTTTTTTTGTGTTGCTGAATTGAGCGTTCATCTTCACGGTTGCTTGACAAAGTGTCTGAGCGCATATACAAGTTCTGATTCGGCGAGGGAAAAGACCGACCCACTCGGATTTTTTTCCGTTGCTTGATCCACGATGCTTGATTCGGAGAGGTGGCCGAGTTGGACGAAGGCGCGCGATTGGAAATCGCGTGTGCCGGCAGCACCGGCACCGAGGGTTCGAATCCCTCCCTCTCCGCCATATTTGTCCGTCCCCTGATACAGCCGCAGCGCAAGAAGCAATCGGATAAAGGGCTGTGTGTTCCGTTCAGGGGGAGCCGGACGGCAAAGGACCTGGTAACCCCGTCAGGCCCGAAAGGGAGCAGCGGTAACAGGTTCCTTTGGGTGTCCGGCTTCCCTAGTAAGGGCGTAGCGGCAAGCTACGCCCTTACTTTTTTCTGAATGAATGAGTTTCTTCGCGGGATGTAAGTATGCTCGACCTGAGATTTATCCGCAAGAATCCGGACCTTGTTCGGGAGGCCCTGGCCAAGCGCGGCGAGGAGTTGTCCGTGGACGATTTCCTCGAGATGGACGAGGAGCGCCGAACCGTGATCCAGGAGGAGGAAGAGCTGCGCAGGGAGCGGAATCAGGCTTCCGAGGACGTGGCTCGGCTGAAGAAGAACGGGGAGGATGCCTCGGAGTACATCGATCATCTCTCCAGGATTTCGGACCGGATCAAGGAACTGGAGACGACGAAGAAGGACTGCGAGGAACGCCTGTGGAAGATCAGGGTGGCTATCCCCAATATTCCCCAAGAGGACGTTCCCACCGGCGATTCGGACGAGGACAATGTCGAGGTCCGGCGTTGGGGCGATCCGCCCGAGTTCGGCTTCGAGCCGAAACCCCATTGGGAGCTGGGCCCCGAGCTCGGAGGGCTGGATTTTGAGCGGGCCGCCAAGATCACCGGGAGCCGCTTTGCGGTATANTGGGGTTGGGCCGCCAGGCTGGAACGGGCCCTGATCAATTTCATGCTCGAGCTGCAGACCCAGCGCAATGGTTATACCGAGATCCTGCCCCCCTTCATCGTGAACAGCGAGAGCATGCAGGGTACGGGACAGCTCCCCAAGTTCGAGGATGAGCTGTTCAAGCTCGAGGAGTGGGACTACTATCTGATTCCCACTGCGGAAGTCCCGCTTATCAATCTGCACATGAACGAGGTCATCCCCGAGGACGATCTCCCCCTGGCCTATACCGCGTTCACTCCCTGCTTCCGGTCCGAAGCGGGTTCCTACGGCAAGGACACCAAGGGGCTCATCCGGCAGCACCAGTTCAACAAGGTGGAGCTGGTGCGCTTCGCCCATCCCGAGGACTCGGAGAACCAGCTCGAGATCCTCTTGCGGGATGCGGAGTCTGTCCTGCAGGAGCTGGAGCTGCCCTACAGGGTGGTGAACCTGTGCTCCGGGGATCTGGGATTTTCCGCAGCCAAGACCTACGATGTGGAGATATGGCTTCCCGGGCAGAACGCCTTCCGGGAGATCTCCTCCTGCTCCAACTGCGGCGATTTCCAGGCCAGAAGGTCCGGGATCCGCTACAAGTCCAAGAACGCCAAGGGGTCGGAGCTCCTGCACACCCTGAACGGTTCCGGAATGGCCGTGGGCAGGACCCTGCTGGGCATTGTGGAGAACAACCAGCAAGAGGACGGCTCCATTGTCATCCCCGCGGCGCTTCGGCCGTACATGGGCGGCACGCAGCGGATCGATCCCTCGGGCGCGGAAAAGAAATAGCGATTTTGTAACTATTCACCAACTTGCGAAACCGTACTCTTCACGGTTCATCCGATTCAAGCCTACTTGCATGTTTTTGAACCGCCAAGTCGCCCCGGTGAAATCCTGCTTTGCAGGGCCGGCTTCGCCGGCATTTCACAGG
>JGI1684J13235_1000762_pt1 | contig 11717 bp, 8 predicted proteins | sample PonA232FremontCA_2_FD_13235 | JGI IMG/M metagenome (IMG submission 13235) | reverse complement strand
CTGCCCTCGAGGCGGGCGCGCAGCAGGGCGAGGCGGCGCTCGGCCTGGGTGCGCGCCTCCGCGGCCTCGGCGGAGGCGTCGGCGTAGAGGCTGTCGATGAGGTCCTCGAGGCTGCGGATCTCCTGCTGCTGCGCCAGCTCCGGCGGTATGCAGTTGGCGTTCTTGAGGATGCGGTAGGCCGTTCGCAGGTGCTCGGGGACCATGGCGTCGTCGTCGAGGGCCAGGGGCTGGCCGGCTCCGGGCAGGTCGTCGAGATCCCCCCGCTCGACGGCCTCGTTGATACGCTGCTCGGCGATACGGTCTATGAAGTCCATGGCTGAGCCTCCCAGAAGGCGCGCACGTCGGCCGCGTCGCGCGTCAGGGGCATGGCCGGGAGGCTGTCGCGGAACAGCCGCCCGTAACCCTTACCGATCAACCGCGGATCGGCGATCATGAGCACACCGCGGTCGGCCTCGTCCCGGATCAGCCGCCCGGCCCCCTGCTTGAGGGCGAGCACCGCCTCCGGGAGCAGGATCTCGCGGAAGGCGCTGCCGCCGGCGTCCGCCACCGCGCGCTGCCGGGCGGCGGTGACCGGGTCCCCCGGGGCGGCGAAGGGCAGGCGGTCGATGATCACGGCCGAGAGCGCCGCGCCGCGGACATCCACCCCCTGCCAGAAGCTCGCGGTGCCCAGGAGCACGGCGTTACCGGCCTCCGCGAAGGCCTCCAGCAGCCGCCCCTGCGGGGCCTCGCCCTGGACCAGCAGGGGCCGGTCGAGCTGCTCGCGCAGCCGCTCGCGGGCCAGGCGCAGGGCGCGGTGGCTGGTGAAGAGCAGGAAGACGCCGCCCGGGGTCGCCTCGATCACCGTCAGCGCTCGCTCGATCACGCCCTGATCGTAACCGGTCTGGTTGGGCAGGGGCAGCCCGGTGGGGCAGTAGAGCAGCGACCGGTTGGCGTAGTCGAAGGGGCTGGGCAGCTGCAGGGTCCGCACCGATTCCGGCAGCCCCAGCCGGCGCCGGAAGGCGGCGAAGGAGTCGCCCACGGTCAGCGTCGCCGACACCAGCACCCAGGCCGCGGCCTCGCGGGCCATGCGGCGGCGGAAGGGGGTGCCCACATCCAGCGGGGTCAGGTGGAGGCCGAAGCCGCGGCCGCGGGCCTCGAACCACTGCACCTCGTACGCGTCCTCCGGCTCCCGGAACCGGGCCAGGCCCTCGCTGAGCTCCCGCGCGCGCCGGTGGCACGCCTCCAGCTCCGGCCCCCGCTCGGCGATGGCGCCCAGCACGCGCTCCAGCTCGGCCACGCCCCGCCGCAGCTCGGCGGCAGCCGCATCGGCGCCGGCCTGCTCGGCGACCTCGTGCCAGGCGCCGCGCTGATCGCCCGCCCCGAGGGCCTGGCGCAGCCCCGCCACCGCCGCCTCGACCGCGTCCACGGCACGCGGCAGGGCGGGCATGTCGCCCGCCTCGCGCTGGTCGGCGCTGCGGGTATCGCGTAGCAGCTCGCGCACGGCGCGGGCGGAGACGGTGTGGCCGAAGAACCGCGCCGCGGTGTCCGGCAGCAGGTGGGCCTCGTCGAGGACGACGGCCTCGGCCTGGGGGAGCACGGCGCCGTAGCCGGCGTCCTTGACCGCCCAGTCGGCGAGCAGCAGGTGGTGGTTGACCACGACCACGTCCGCCTCGTGGGCCCGGCGACGGGCCTCGTAGAAGAAGCACGTGTCGTAGGCCGGGCAGCTCTGGCCCAGGCAGCGCTCGGGCGTCGCGGTGATACGCTCCGCGATCGCCTCCACGCCGGCCGGGGCCTCGGCGAGGTCGCCGCTATCGGTCCACTGCGCCCACTCGGCGGCGGCCCGGATGCGGTCGGCCTCCTCGGGCGCGGTGAGCGGCCCCTCCGCCTCGGCCCGCTGCAGGCGGTAGCGGCACAGGTAGTTGGCGCGGCCCTTGAGCAGCGCGAGGCGCATGGGCTGCTCCGAGCCCTGCTGCAGCGCCGCACGGACCCGGGGCAGATCGCGGTGGAAGAGCTGGTCCTGCAGCGTCCGCGTCCCCGTCGAGATGATCGCCTGGCGGCCGTCGAGCAGGATCGGCACCAGGTAGGCGTAGGTCTTGCCGATGCCGGTGCCGGCCTCGGCCACCAGCATCTCGTCCTGCTCCAGGGCCTCGGCCACCGCGGCGCCCAGGCGCAGCTGCCCGGAGCGCGGGGCGAACCCCTCGACGGCGCGGCTGACCGCGCCGCCGGCGTCCAGCTCGGCGACCGCGCGGTCGGCCAGCGCCCCGGCCTCGGCGGGACTACCCTCGCCGGCCAAGGCCGTCGCTCCAGGGGGAGCCGGACGCCAGCGCAGCGCCGGGCGGGGTACTGGGTAGGATCATGGGTCGCGTGCGCCTCCCTGCCTGCACCGAGCGAGGCTCCCCAAGATACCAGAAGCGCCCTGGCCGGGGCGTACCATGCCCCCACGCCTGCTGCCGGCCTGGCGCCGGCATCCCCGGGCGGGGCGGCGCGACCCGCCGCGTGCCTCGTCGACGGCGGGCCGCGTGCAGCGATCAGGCGAAGAGGCGGCGGACCTTCTCCAGCGCCGCCGCCAGCGACGCCACCTCCTCGTGGGTGTTGTAGATGCCGAACGAGGCCCGCGCCGTGGCCGGGACCCCGAAGCGCTGCATCAGCGGCTGGGCGCAGTGGTGCCCGGCGCGGACGGCGATCCCCTGCTCGTCGAGGAGCGTGGCGATATCGCTCGGGTGGGGCCCCTCCATGACGAAGGAGACCGCCCCGGCCCGCCGCTGCGGCCGGCCGATGAGCTGCACGCCGGGGACGCCCGCAATGGCCTCGGCGGCGTGGGCGACCAGGGCCTCCTCGCGCGCGGCCACGGCCTCGCGGCCGAGGCTCCTGAGGTAGCGCAGCGCCTCGCCGAGGCCGATGGCGCCGGCGATATTCGGCGTGCCCGCCTCGAAGCGGGCCGGCGGATCGGCGTACTCGGTCCCCTCGAAGGAGACGTTACGGATCATGTCGCCGCCGCCCTGGTAGGGGATCATCCCGGCGAGGAGCTCGTAGCGGCCGTAGAGCACCCCGATGCCGCCGGGGCCGTAGGCCTTGTGGCCCGACAGGGCGTAGAAGTCCACCCCGAGGGCCTGGACGTCCACCGGCAGGTGCGGCGCCGCCTGGGCGCCGTCGAGCATCACCGGCACCCCGCGCTCGCGCGCTATGGCCGTGATCGCCTCGACCGGATTGACCGTCCCCAGGGCGTTGGAGACGTGGACCACGCTGACGAAGCGGGTGCGCTCGTTGATCAGCCCGCGCACCGTCTCCGGATCCACATCGCCGTTGTCGTCGATGGGCGCGACGCGCAGCGTCGCCCCGGTGCGCTCGCAGACGAGCTGCCAGGGGACGATATTGGAGTGGTGCTCCATGTGGGTGACCAGGATCTCGTCACCGGGCTCCAGCCGCGGCGCGACGAAGCTGTGGGCGACCAGGTTGACCGCCTCGGTGACGCCGCGGACGAAGACCACCTCGCGCTCGCTCGGGGCGTTGATGAAGCGCTGCACCTCGGTGCGCGCCCCCTCGAAGGCCGTGGTGGCCTCCTGGGAGAGGGTGTGCACGCCGCGGTGGACGTTGGCGTAGTAGCGCCGGTAGCAGTCGAGCTCGGCATCGATCACCGGCTGCGGCTTCTGCGCGCTCGCCGCGCTGTCGAGGTAGACCAGCGGGCGGCCGTTCACCTCGCGGCGGAGCACCGGGAAGTCCGCCCGCACCCGGTCGACGTCGATCTGCTCGCCACGGGCTGTCTCCTCGACGACGCTCATCCCTCGAGCTCCTCCAGTTGCTCGCTGCCGGGCAGGAAGCGGCGCAGGCGCGCACGCTCGTAGGCCGCCGCCGGCTTGCAGCGCACCGTGTCGATCACCTCGGCGGCGAAGGCGAAGGTCAGCAGGCTCCGCGCCGTCGCCGTGTCGATCCCCCGCGAGCGCATGTAGAAGATCGCCTGCTCGTCGAGCTCGCCCACCGTGGAGCCGTGGGTGCAGCGCACGTCATCGGCGAAGATCTCCAGGCGCGGGTTGGAGTGCGCCAGGGCCCGCGGGGCGAGCACCAGGTTGCGGTTCTCCTGCTCGGCGTCGGTCTTCTGCGCCCCGGGGTGGACCTTGATCAGGCCGTCGAAGACGGTCTCCGAGCGCCCCGCCAGCACCCCCTTGAACACCTGCCGGCTGCGGGTGTGCTCGGCGTCGTGGTGGACCCACGTGTGGTGGTCGACGAACTGCGCGCCGTCGGTGAGGTGGACGCCGGTGAGATCCCCCTCGGCGTTGTCGCCGCCGGCCCTCGCCTCGAGGTCCAGCCGGATCCGATCCCCGCCCTGGACGAAGGAGTGGGCGGCGACCCGGGCGTCGCGGTCGGCGGTGCCGCTGACCGCGCCGACCTGGCAGCCGGCGTCGCCCTCCTCGCTGATGCGCACCAGGTTCACCTGCGCGCCGCGGTCGGCCACGAGCTCGGTGACCGGGCAGCTGAGGTAGGCCGCCTGCGGATCGCCGCTGTGGTGCTCCACGACGTGGACCTCGCTGGCCTCGCCGCCGTGGACGATCACCCGCGGATAGACGGCGTGGCCGGCCGTGGCGGCCGTCGTGTAGCAGGCGACCAGGATGGGGGTCTCCACCAGCGCCCCGGGGGCGACATCGATGGCGACCCCGTCGCCCATCAGCGCCGTGTTGAGGGCGATGAAGGGGCTATTCTCCGGATCGGCGTGGGCGGCCAGGTGCTCGCGCAGCCACGCCGGCTCCGCCTCGACGGCCTCGCTCAGCGGGGTGATGGACACCCCGGCCGGCGGCTCGGCGAACGCCGAGCGCTCGCGGTCGAGCTGGCCGTCGACGAAGATCAGCCGCGGCGCGCTCCCGCGCGGCAGGAGCGCCTCGAGCCGGTCCAGGCCGTCGCCCACCTCACCCGGCGCCGACGGGGTCGCAAAGTCGCTGCGCAGCACCGGCGTCAGATCGATGCGCCGCCACGCCTCCCAGCGCTGGGTCGGGAAGCCGTGGGCCTCGAAGGTCGCCATGGCCGCCCGGCGGCGCTGGGCCAGCCACTCCGGCCCCAGCCCCGGCAGGCCGTCGAAGACCGACCGGGGGACACTCTGCAGCTCCTCGACAGCACCCATCAGGCCGCCTCCTCGTCCTCGAACAGCTCGTAGCCCGTCCGCTCCAGCTCCTCGGCCAGCTCCTTGCCGCCGGAGCGCACGATGCGCCCGTTGACCATGACGTGGACGTGGTCCGGCACGATGTAGTTGAGCAGGCGCTGGTAGTGGGTAATCACCAGGAACGAGCGCTGCTCGGAGCGCATGCTGTTGACCCCGTCGGCCACGGCGCGCAGGGCATCGATATCGAGCCCGGAGTCGGTCTCGTCGAGGATGGCGAGCCGGGGCTCGAGCATGGCCAGGTGGAAGATCTCGTTGCGCTTCTTCTCGCCGCCGGAGAAGCCGGCGTTGACCGGGCGGTTGAGCAGCGACTCGTCGAGCTTGACCCACTTCGCCCGCTCGCGGGCCATCTTCAGGAAGCTCACCGGGTCGATCTCGGCCTCCCCACGGGCCTGGCGGGCCGCGTTCACCGCGGCCTTGAGGAAGTAGCTGTTGCTCACCCCGGGGATCTCCACCGGGTACTGGAAGCCCATGAACAGGCCGGCCCGGGCCCGCTCCTCGGGCTCCATGGCGAACAGGTCCTGGCCGTCGAGCTGCACGGAGCCGCCGGTGACCTCGTAGGCCTCATCGCCGGCGAGGATCTTGGCGAGGGTGCTCTTGCCCGAGCCGTTGGGGCCCATGATGGCGTGCACCTCGCCGCCCCCCATCTCGAGGTCGATGCCCTTGAGGATCTCGGTGTCCTCGATGCTGGCCTGCAGGTGGTCGATCTTCAGCATGGTCGTGCTCCTGGTATTCGGGTTGCGAGATCCGGGCCCCGCGCGCAGCGCAGGGGGCTTAGCCGACGCTGTCCTCCAGCGTCACCTCCAGCAGCTTCTGCGCCTCCACGGCGAACTCCATGGGGAGCTCCTGGAAGACCTCCTTGCAGAAGCCATTGACGATCATGGAGACCGCGTCCTCCTCGCTGATCCCGCGCTGCTTGCAGTAGAAGATCTGGTCGTCGCCGATCTTCGAGGTGGTGGCCTCGTGCTCGAGCTGCGCCGACGGGTTCTGGATATCGATGTACGGGAAGGTGTGCGCCCCGCAGCGGTCGCTCATGAGCATGGAGTCGCACTGCGAGTAGTTGCGCGCGTTCGACGCCGTGGGCAGCACCTTCACCAGGCCGCGGTAGCTCTGCTGGGCGACGTCCGCCGAGATCCCCTTGGAGACGATGTGGCTGCGCGTGTTGTTGCCGATATGGGTCATCTTGCTGCCGGTATCGGCCTGCTGGTGGCCGCGGGTGACCGTCACGGAGTAGAACTCGCCGATCGAGTCGTCGCCCTTGAGCACGCAGCTCGGGTACTTCCAGGTGATCGCGGAGCCGGTCTCCACCTGCGTCCAGGAGATCTTGGAGCGCTTGCCGGCGCACATGCCGCGCTTGGTGACGAAGTTGTAGACCCCGCCGACGCCGTTCTCGTCGCCGGGGTACCAGTTCTGCACCGTGGAGTACTTGATCCGCGCGTCATCGTGGGCGTAGAGCTCCACCACGGCGGCATGGAGCTGGTTCTCATCGCGCTGCGGCGCCGTGCAGCCCTCCAGGTAGGAGACCGAGCTGCCCCGCTCGGCGATGATCAGGGTGCGCTCGAACTGCCCCGTGTGCCCGGCGTTGATGCGGAAGTAGGTGGACAGCTCCATGGGGCACTCGACGCCCTCCGGGATGTAGACGAAGGAGCCGTCGGAGAAGACCGCCGAGTTGAGCGCCGCGAAGAAGTTGTCCCGGCGCGGCACTACCGTGCCGATGTACTGCCGGACCAGCTCCGGGTAGTCGCGCAGGGCCTCGGAGATGGAGCAGAAGATGACGCCGTGCTTGGCCAGCTCCTCCTTGAAGGTGGTGGTCACCGACACCGAGTCGAAGACGGCGTCGACCGCCACATTGGCGCGCTCGGACTGCCCGGCCTCGCTGCCCGACTCCACGCCGGCGAGCATCTTCTGCTCGTGCAGCGGGATGCCGAGCCGCTCGTAGGTCTCGAGCAGCTTCGGGTCGACCTCGTCCAGGCTCTGCGGTCCCTGCGTGGGCGCGGCGTAGTAGGAGATGGCCTGGAAGTCGATGGGCGGGAACTCGACGTTCTGCCAGGTCGGCGTGGCCATCTCGAGCCAGCCGCGGTAGGCCTCGAGGCGCCACTCGAGCATCCACTCCGGCTCGCCCTTCTTCGCCGAGATGAAGCGGATGGTGTCCTCGTTGAGCCCCGCTGGTGCAAACTCCTGCTCGATATCGGTGACGAAGCCGGCCTCGTAGCCCCGGCTGGTGAACTGCTCGATGGTCTCGTTGCTACTCGCCATAACGCCCAAGCCTCCGGCTTGTCAGTCCTCGACTACCTGCTGACGGGGACAGAGGCCCGCCAATTCGCTCTCCGGGTCGCCCATCTCCGCCAGGCTGGCCGACGCCAGCGCCTCCCGGACGACGGCGCTGATCCGCGACCACGCGGCGCTGGCCCGGCAATTCTCCGCATGCATGCAAGAATCGGTCCCCTTCTCGACGCACTCGGTAAAGGCGATGGGGCCCTCCAGGGCCTCGATCACCTCGACGACCGAGATCTCCTCCGGGGGCCGGGCCAGGCCGTAGCCCCCCTTCGCGCCCCGGTAGGAGCAGAGCAGCCCGGCATGGACCAGCTGCTTCATCACCTTGCTGACCATGGGCTGCGGCAGCCCGTGGGCGGCGGCCAGCTGCGCGGCGTTGAATCGCGCCTCCGGCTGCCGGGCCATGGCCGAGAGGATGACCACACTGTAATCGGTCTCGCGATTGATTCGAAGCATTGCATTTGCTCTCGCGCAATCTGTACTCCAATCGTACGCTTTGCGCAGCGGCGCGTGAAGGATTTTTTAGAAAGGCTATAGGGAGACGCCCCGCCTGGGGCTGCCGCGGCACTAAGGGGGGGGTTGCCGCAGCACCGAGCTACCCCAGCGGACAAGATGCACCGCTAGCGGGCGAGCCACCCCGGCGGGCGGGCTCTACCGCTGGCGGGCGGGCCACCGCAGGCGGGCGCGGCGACGGCCACCGGCGCCCGCAAGCCCGGTCAGCCGCCGTCAGGAGGCGGCCTGCGAGGTACCGCTGCCGAGCACACGCTCCTCGATCTGGCGCGCCTCGTCGCGCAGGCGCGCTGCCTCCTCGAACTCCAGCTCGCGGGCGTGCTGCTGCATGCGTTTCTCCAGCTCACGGATGCGCTTGACCGCCTCGGCGGGCGAGAGGTCGGCGTGCTCGTCGGCGGTGGCACCGGTCGCCGGGGTTTGGGCCTGCGGCTGCCCCGGCGCCGGGACGCCGCCGCGCTCCATGATGTCCGGGACCTCCTTGCGGATGCTCTGGGGCGTGATCCCGTGGGCCTCGTTGTGGGCGATCTGCTTGGCGCGGCGGCGCTCGGTCTCGTCGATGGCCCGGCGCATGGAATCGGTGACGCGGTCGGCGTAGAGGATCGCCCGGCCCTCGACGTTGCGCGCGGCCCGGCCGATGGTCTGGATCAGGGAGCGGGTCGAGCGCAGGAAGCCCTCCTTGTCGGCGTCGAGGACCGCCACGAGGGAGACCTCGGGGATGTCGAGCCCCTCGCGCAGCAGGTTGATGCCCACCAGGACGTCGAAGTGGCCCAGGCGCAGGTCGCGGATCATCTCGGTACGCTCCACCGTATCCACGTCCGAGTGGAGGTAGCGGACCCGGACCCCGTTCTCCTCGAGATACTCGGTCAGGTCCTCGGCCATGCGCTTGGTCAGGGTGGTCACCAGCACGCGCTCGTCGCGCTCGGCCCGCTGGCGGATCTCGCTGTAGACGTCGTCCACCTGCGCGGTAGCCGGGCGCACCTCCACCTCCGGATCGACCAGGCCGGTGGGCCGGACCACCTGCTCGGCCACCTGCCCCGAGTGCTGCTCCTCGAAGGGGCCCGGCGTCGCCGAGACGTAGACCGTCTGCGGCGCCAGGCGGCGGAACTCCTCGAACTTCAGGGGGCGGTTGTCCAGCGCCGAGGGCAGGCGGAAACCGTACGTCACGAGGGTCTGCTTGCGCGAGCGGTCGCCCTTATACATCCCGCCGATCTGCGGGACGGTGACGTGGGACTCGTCGATGAACAGCACCGCCTCCGGCGGGATGTAGTCGAGCAGCGTCGGCGGCGGCTCGCCGGGGTCGCGACCGGAGAGGTAGCGGGAGTAGTTCTCGATGCCGTTGCAGTAGCCGAGCTCGTGCATCATCTCCATGTCGAAGCGCGTACGCTCCTCCAGCCGCTGCGCCTCCACCTGCTTATCGGCGGCGCGCAGCTCCTCGAGGCGCTCGCGCAGCTCCTCGCCGATCTGCTCGACGGCCTTTTGGACCCGCTCCTTGGGCGTGACGTAGTGGGTCTTCGGGTAGATGGTCACCCGCGGCACCCGGCGCTGCACCTCCCCGGTGAGCGGATCGAACCAGGCCAGGTCCTCGATCTCGTCGTCGAAGAGCTGCACCCGCACCGCCTCCTCCGGCGACTCCGCGGGGAAGATGTCGATGACCTCGCCCCGGGCGCGGTAGGTGCCGCGGGTGAGCTCGGTATCGTTGCGGGTGTACTGCAGCTCCGCCAGCCGGCGCAGGATATCGCGCTGGTCGATGCGCTCGCCGCGGACCAGGTGCAGCAGCATGGACATGTACGCCTGCGGATCGCCGAGGCCGTAGATGGCGGAGACGGAGGCGACGACCACCGTGTCCTTGTGCTCGAGCACCGCCTTGGTGGCGGACAGGCGCATCTGCTCGATATGCTCGTTCACGGAGGCGTCCTTCTCGATGAAGGTATCCGACGCGGGGACGTACGCCTCGGGCTGGTAGTAGTCGTAGTAGGAGACGAAGTACTCCACCCGGTTATCCGGCAGGAACTCGCGCATCTCGCCGTAGAGCTGGGCAGCGAGGGTCTTGTTGGGGGCGAGCAGGACCGCCGGGCGCTGCAGCCGCTCGATGACGTTGGCGATGGTGAAGGTCTTCCCCGAGCCGGTGACGCCGAGCAGCGTCTGGTCAGAGAGCCCGTCCTCGATGCCCGCTACCAGGTCGTCGATGGCCTGGGGCTGATCCCCGGCGGGCTGGAAGCGGGCATTGAGCTTGAAACGATCGGACATGGCACTAAGCACTGAACGATAGGCCTATACCCCTTATCATACGCGCACCGCTTACCAACAACGGAGTCCATACCATGGAATTGCAGCTCGCCGATCGCGTCCAGCGCATCAAGCCCTCGCCGACGCTCACCGTGACGGCCCGCGCCGCGGAGCTGCGCGCTGCCGGCCACGATGTCATCGGCCTCGGCGCCGGCGAGCCGGACTTCGATACCCCGGCCCACATCACCGAGGCGGGCGTGCAGGCCGCCCAACAGGGGCAGACCCGCTACACCCCGGTCGACGGGACCCCCGCGCTCAAGGCGGCGATCGTCGACAAGCTCCAGCGCGATAACGGGCTGGCCTACGAGCCGAGCCAGATCCTGGTCTCCACCGGGGCCAAGCAGTCGCTGTTCAACGCCATGGCCGCCGTGCTGAACGAGGGCGACGAGGTGGTCATCCCCGCGCCCTACTGGGTCTCCTACCCGGACATGGCGCTGGTCTTCGGGGCGCAGCCGGTCTACATCACCGCCGGGGCCGAGCGCCGCTTCAAGGTCACCCCGGAGCAGCTCGAGCAGGCCCTGACGCCGCAGACGCGCATGGTCATCCTCAACAGCCCCTCCAACCCCACGGGCAGCGCCTACACCCGCGACGAGCTGGCGGCCCTGGGGGCGGTGCTCGAGCGCTACCCGCAGGTGCTGGTGGTCACCGACGACATCTACGAGCACATCCTCTGGCGCGACGAGCCCTTCGCCAACATCGCCATGGCCGCCCCCCAACTGGCGGACCAGACCCTGGTGGTCAACGGCGTCTCCAAGGCGTACGCCATGACGGGCTGGCGCATCGGCTATGCGGCGGGGCCCGAGCCGCTGATCGGCGCCATGAAGAAGGTGCAGTCCCAGAGCACCTCCAACCCGGCCTCCATCTCCCAGGCCGCCGCCCTGGCGGCGCTGAACGGCGACCAGGGCTGCATCCAGCCCATGGTGGACGCCTTCAAGGCCCGCCACGACCTGGTGCTCGAGCGGCTGAACGCCATGCCCGGCGTCAGCTGTGCGCCGTGTGACGGCACCTTCTACTGCTTCCCCGAGATGTCGGAGGCGATGGCCAAGCTCGGCGCCGACGACGATGTCGCCTTCGCCGAGCAGCTGATCAACGACGCCGGGGTCGCGCTGGTGCCCGGCTCCGCCTTCGGCCTGCCCGGCTACGCCCGCATCTCCTACGCGACCAGCACGGAGAACCTGGAGCGGGCCATGGACCGGCTCGAGGCCGCATTCAGCGGCTGAGCCCCGGGCCTGCCCCGGCTGGAAGCCCCGGAGGATAGACCGGTGAAGGCAGCGGAACAGCTTGCGCGGGGCCGGCGACTCATCCGCGACCTCCGTACCCGCCTCCAGGGCGACCCGGCGGGCCGTAGCGCCGCCAAGGTCACCCTCGGTGCGGGCCTGACGGCCCTGGGTGTGCTGTGGGGCGTCGGCGACGCCGCGACCCTGCTCGTCGGCGGGCTCATCGCTGCCGGCCTGGTCGTGCTCGGCCGCCAGCTCGAGCCGGCCGACGGCCTACCCCCGCTGAGCCTCCGGCACGGTGAGGG
>JGI1684J13235_1000761_pt1 | contig 11725 bp, 5 predicted proteins | sample PonA232FremontCA_2_FD_13235 | JGI IMG/M metagenome (IMG submission 13235) | reverse complement strand
GGCGGGCTGCCGGCGGGCGCCCACCTGCCCGAACTCGAACTCGCCCGCCGCCACGGCGTCGCGCGCAGCACCGTGCGCGAGGCGATCACCGGGCTGGTCAACCGCGGCCTGGTCGTGCGCCGACACAACGCCGGCGCCCGGGTATGCATCCCGTCGCGCGGGGAACTGCGCAACCTGTACGAGCTGCGCGAGTGCCTGGAGGGGATGGTCTGCCGCCTGGCGGCGCAGACGATGAGCGACCGCGCCATCGAGGGCATCCGCGCGCTGCTGTCCGACCATGAGAACAGCGCCGCGCTGCGCGAGGGCACCGCCTATATTCAGGGCGAACATGACCTCGACTTCCACTCGCGCCTCGCCGCCGGCAGCGGCAACGCCATGCTGGAGCGCCAGCTCGACGGCCAGCTCTACGACAAGCTGCGGCTGTACCGGCGCCAGTTCGGCATGGTCGGCCCGCGCGCGCGCCCGGCCTGGAACGAGCACCAGCAGATCGTCGACGCCATCGCCGACCGCGACCCGGAGATGGCCGAGATGCTGATGCGCCGCCACATCCGCGCATCGCTGAAGAACATCGAACAACGCATGGCCGCGACCGAATCGCCGGCCGAGGAGACCTCATGAGTACATCACCAGGCGGGCGCTTCCGCAGCGAGCTCGCGGCGCACGAGCCGCTGCCGATCGTCGGTACGATCAACGCCTACTGCGCGGTCATGGCCGAGCGCCTCGGCCACCGCGCGATCTACCTCTCCGGCGGCGGCGTCGCCAACGCTTCCTTCGGCCTGCCCGATCTCGGGCTGACCGACCGCAACGACGTGCTGGAAGACGTCCGCCGCATCACCGACGCCTCGTCGCTGCCGCTGCTGGTCGACATCGACACCGGCTGGGGCGACGCGCTCGGCATCGCCCGCACCATCCGCGGAATGATCCGCGCCGAAGCGGCGGCCGTGCACATCGAGGACCAGGTCGCGCAGAAACGCTGCGGCCACCGGCCCAACAAGGCCTGCGTGAACACCGGCGAGATGGTCGACCGCATCAAGGCCGCGGTCGATGCCCGCACCGACCCCGAGTTCTTCATCATGGCCCGCACCGATGCCTTCGCCCGCGAAGGCCGCAATGCCGCCATCGACCGCGCCTGCGCCTATGTAGAGGCCGGTGCCGACGGCATCTTCGCCGAGGCGGTCGCCGAGGAAGATGACTACCGCGCGTTCCGCAAGGCGCTCGGCGACGTGCCGCTGCTGGCGAACATGACCGAGTTCGGTCGCACGCCGCTGCACAATCGCAGCGACCTCGCCGCCTGGGGCGTCGACATGGTGCTCTACCCGCTGTCCGCGTTCCGCGCGATGAACCGCGCCGCCGAGGCGGTGTACTTCAGCCTGCTGGAGAACGACAGCCAGAACGAGGTGGTCGATCTGATGCAGACGCGCGAAGAACTCTACGACTACCTCGACTACCACGCCTACGAACACAAACTCGACGAACTGTTCGCGCGCGGCCAGGGCCGCGGCAACAAGAGGGAGAAGAACCAATGAACAAACAAGCCAACGCGAGCGCCGGCCTGCGCGGCCAGGTCGCCGGCCGGACCGCGCTCTCCACGGTCGGCATCGAGGGCTCCGGCCTGACCTACCGCGGCTACGACGTCAAGGAACTGGCCGAGCAGTGCATCTTCGAAGAGGTCGCGCACCTGCTGCTCAAGGGCCATCTGCCGAACCGCCGGGAACTGGACGCCTACAAACAGCGCCTGCGCGAGCGCCGCGAACTGCCGGCGCCGCTGGCCGAGGCGCTGGAGCGCATCCCCGCCAGCGCGCACCCCATGGACGTNATGCGCACCGGCGTGTCGATGCTNGGCACGCTNGAGACCGANCAGGACTTCAGCGANCAGGACGAGGTGGCCGACCGCATCCTCGCGCTGCTACCGGCGATCGTCTGTTACTGGTACCGCTACAGCCACGACGGCGTGCGCATCGACACCGACGTCGAGGCCGACTCGATCGGCGGCCACTTCCTGCGCATGCTCCACGGTGAGCAGCCGGACCCGGTCCACGAGCAGGCAATGCACGTATCGCTGATCCTCTACGCCGAGCACGAATTCAACGCCTCGACCTTCACCGCCCGCGTGTGCGCCTCGACCCTGTCGGACATGCACAGCTGCATCACCGGCGCCATCGGCTCCCTGCGCGGCCCGTTGCACGGCGGCGCCAACGAACACGCCATGGCGATGATCGAGCAGTGGCGATCGCCGGAGGAGGCCGAGCGCGAGATCCTCGGCAAGCTCGAACGCAAAGAGAAGATCATGGGCTTCGGCCACGCCGTCTACCGCGAATCCGACCCGCGCAACGCCATCATCAAGGGCTGGTCGAAACGCCTGGCCGAAACGGTCGGCGACGAGACGCTCTACCCCGTATCGGAGCGCTGCGAGGGAGTCATGTGGCGTGAGAAAAAACTCTTCTGCAACGCCGACTTCTTCCACGCCTCGGCGTACCGCTTCATGGGCATCCCGACGAAGCTGTTCACACCCATCTTCGTCATGAGCCGCCACACCGGCTGGGCCGCCCACGTCTTCGAACAACGCGCCGACAACCGCATCATCCGCCCCTCCGCCGAATACACCGGCGAGGAACTGCGACCTGTGCCGGCTATCGACGAGCGCTGATCTTTTTTAGAACCACGAATGAACACGAATGGGATTGGGGTTTGCGGATCTTCCGGGAGCTTCACTGATACCGGAATGAGTATCGGAGATCGTTACATTCAGGAACCACAGATAGACACAGATGAACACAGATAAAGGCGGATTTGCGATTTTGACTTTATCTGTGTCCATCTGTGTTCATCTGTGGTTCTAAAGTGCACTTCAATTTCCCACGACATCTCAGCGGTAGCTCCCAGGAGCGCCACCAATACCCGGGAAACATTCGTGTCCATTCGTGTCCATTCGTGGTTCCTGATTTCTGATTCCACTCCCCCTGACTCCGGAAAATCCCCATGAGCACAACCGAGACCAACATCCGCCCCGATTACGACGACGAGATCCAGGCGATCGCGGATTATGTCCGCGACACCCGCATCGACTCGGACCTCGCCTTCGATACGGCCCGTCACTGTCTGCTGGATACGCTCGGCTGCGGTCTGCTTGCGCTGGGGTATCCGGAGTGCACGCGGCATCTGGGGCCGCGGTTTTCGGGGATGGAGATCCAGCACGGCGCGCGCGTCCCGGGCACGGAATTCGAACTCGATCCGGAGAAGGCGGCCTGGGATATCGGCTGCATCATCCGCTGGCTGGATTACAACGATACCTGGCTGGCCGCGGAGTGGGGGCATCCCTCGGACAACCTCGGCGGCATCCTCGCCGTGGCGGATTTCATCTCGCGGCGCAGTGTCGCCAAGGGCGTCGCGCCACCGACCATGCGCGCGGTACTCGAGGCGATGATCAAGGCGCACGAGATCCAGGGCGTGCTGGCGCTGGAGAACAGCTTCAACCGCGTCGGGCTGGATCACGTCGTGCTGGTGAAGGTCGCGACCACGGCGGTCGTCGCGCACATGCAGGGCGCCACGCGCGAGCAGCTCCTGTCCGCGATCTCCCACGCCTGGGTGGACGGCCAGGCCCTGCGCACCTACCGCCACGCGCCCAACGCCGGCCCGCGCAAGTCTTGGGCGGCGGGCGATGCCACCGCGCGCGGCGTGCGCCTGGCGGATATCGCGCTCCGGGGCGAGCCGGGGATCCCGGGCGCGCTGTCGGCGCCGCAATGGGGTTTCTACGACGTGCTGTTCAGCAAGACCAACCGCGACCAGGCGATCAAACCGGAAGGCGAGCGCCGTTTCCGCCGGCCGCGCGAGTACGGCAGCTACGTCATGGAGAACATCCTGTTCAAGCTCTCGTTCCCGGCCGAATTCCACGCCCAGACCGCGTGCGAGGCGGCGGTCACGCTGCACGACGAGGTGCGCGACCGCATCGACGATATCGAGCACATCGCCATCACCACCCACGAATCCGCGATCCGCATCATCTCCAAGACCGGCGAACTGGCGAACCCGGCCGACCGCGACCACTGCCTGCAGTACATGACCGCCGTCGCCCTCCTGCTGGGCGACCTGCGCGCCGAACACTACGCCGACGACTTCCACGCCGATCATCCGGCGATCGACCGCCTGCGCGAGCGCATGGAGATCAGCGAGGACGAACGCTACACCCGCGATTACCTCGATCCGGACAAACGCTCCATCGCCAACGCCGTGCAGGTGTTCTTTAAAGACGGCTCGTCCACCGATCGCATCGAGGTCGAATACCCCATCGGCCACCCGCGCCGCCGCGACGAGGGCATCCCCGCCCTGCTCACCAAGTTCCGCCGCAACGCGCGCACGCGTTTAGACCAGCACCAGTACGAAGCCCTGGAAGAGATCTGCACCGACCCGGCCCAACTCGACGACATGCCGGTCAACGACTTCATGAGCCAGTGGAAACCGTAGGCGCGCAACCCACGTAGGCCGGCCTTCCCGCAGCGAAGCGGAGGGAATGCCGGCAGACGAGGTCCCCATTGCCGATACGCGTAATCGCGGCCGCGCGTTTGCCGGCATTGACCGGCGCCCAACCGGCGCACCGATCCGACGCCCAGTCCAAGGCGCCGGGCAAAACCGGCCTACATCCACCGCACCAACCGAACGCGCTCCCCCCGCATCCCTGCCGGCACACTGCAGGAGCGAGCTTGCTCGCGATCGTGCCCGCACAAGGTCCGGAGCGCACCCCGCTCGAAAACGCCCCAATGGCCAAGTCGCTGCCTACCAAGGGCCGCCACGATCCCGCCAACCATCGCGAGCAAGCTCGCTCCTACAATTCCCTGCCTGGCTCAATCGGATTCCGGAAAATTTTTCGCTCTACCCCCTTGACCACAATAAGCTGTGCCACCGACTCGGTAGCCCCACTGACACACCGATCAATCCAACCCGCCCAAACCCCCGCCACGTCGCGATTTCTGCCTCGCAAACGGCGATAGCGACTGCAATCCACAAACAGCTTATCCACAGGCTATACACATCATATTGTGGTCGAAATCAAATCCAATAACAATTTGTTGTGGTTTCTGTTGACCACTCACGGGGCGAGTCCTACACTTCGATCACTGGGCGCGAGCACTGACGCCGCCCGACCCGCCAACGGCGCACGGCCGTTGCCCAAGCGGGTTTTACGAGGGAGCCGCCGCCCCGGCACGGCACCGATGAGCGAGAAACCAAGAACAGGATGACTGCCCCCATGGATTTCCAGCCGATTTCAGACGACGCATTCCAGGAAAAATACGCCAAAGACGGAGAAGACCGCGTCGCGCAGCGCGCACGCGTGGCCAAGGCACTGGCCTCGGTCGAGAAGAAGAACAAGAAGGACTGGGAGAAGAAGTTCGCCGGCGCCCTGAAGGACGGCTTCGTCCCGGGCGGGCGCATCCAGTCCGGCGCCGGTACCGGTCTGCAGGTGACGCTGATCAACTGCTTCGTCCAGCCGGTCGAGGACAGCATGAACGGCATCGCCGAGGCCCTGCGCCAGGCCATGCTGACGCTCAAGGCCGGCGGCGGCGTCGGTTACGACTTCAGCCCGATCCGCCCGAAGGGCGCGCTCGTGAAGGCCGTCAACGCCGAGGCGTCCGGCCCGATCTCGTTCATGCGCGTGTTCGACCGCGCCTGCGAGACCATCGAGTCCGCCGGTTACCGCCGCGGCGCCCAGATGGGCGTGCTGCGCGTCGATCATCCCGACATCCGCGAGTTCATCGACGCCAAGTACGAGCGCGGCCAGCTCTCGAACTTCAACGTCTCGGTCGGGGTCACCGACGAGTTCATGCAGGCGGTCGAAGACGACGGCTACTTCGAGCTCACCCACGAGTCCGAGCCCTCCCCGCGGCGCAAGGAAGCCACCGACGTCTACTACGACGCGGACAAGGGCAAATGGGTCTACGAGCGCGTGCGGGCCCGGGAGATCTGGGACTTCGTCATGGAGGCGACCTACGACCACGCCGATCCGGGCGTGCTCTTCCTGGACCGCATCAACAACGAAAACAACCTCTGGTATGCCGAGCACATCCAGGCCTGCAACCCCTGTGTCACCGGCGATACCTGGGTACACACCACCGACGGCCCGCGCCAGGTCAGCGAACTCGTGGACCAGCCGACGGAACTGCTGATCGACGGTAAGGCGCATGCGTCCACGGAAGCCGGCTTTTTCGTGACCGGCGAGAAACCGGTCTTCCGGCTAACTACGCGCGAAGGCCTCAGCCTGCGGTTGACGGAAGACCATCCGGTCCTTCGCCGGATCCAGGACACCCGCGGCAGCCTGCCGCGCACCGAATGGGTCAACGCGGGCGATCTGCAGCCCGGCGATCAGGTCGTGCTGCATGACCACGGCGCCGACGTGAACTGGCAGGGCGCCTCGGACGCGGATGAAGGCTACCTGCTCGGCCTGCTGCTGGGCGACGGCACGCTCAAGCAGCAGACGGCCACGCTCTCCGTGTGGACGGACGCCGAGGCGGCGACCGCCGACGGCGGCATTCCGGCCCATCCGGTGATGCGCGCGGCCGAGACCGCGGCCCGCGCCCTGCCCCATCGTGCCGATTTCGGCGGCTGGTCCGCCATCGCCGGGCGCAACGAGTTCCGCCTGAACTCCACCGGCCTGCGCGACCTCGCGGGCGAGTTCGGCATGGCCCCCGGCGCCAAGGGCATCACGCCCGCCATGGAACGCGCTTCGAGCGAGTTCTATAGCGGCTTCCTGCGCGGCCTGTTCGACGCCGATGGCAGCGTGCAGGGCACGCAGCAGAAGGGCATCAGCGTGCGTCTCGCGCAGTCCGACCTCGCCACCCTCGAAGCCGCGCAGCGCATGCTCGGCCGCCTCGGCATCGCCAGCACGATCTACGCCGAGCGCCGCCCCGCGCGCACGGCCGAACTACCCGACGGCAAGGGCGGCCATGCCGAGTACGCGTGCAAGGCGCAGCATGAACTGCTGATCACCGGCGGCCACCTGCCCCGCTTCGCCGAGCGCGTCGGCTTCACCGACACGGCGAAGGCCGAGCGCCTGCGCCATGCGCTGGCCAGCTACAAGCGCGGCATCAATCGCCCGCGCTTCCACGCAACCGTGGACTCACTCGAGGCCGACGGCACCGAGACCGTGTACGACGTGCAGGTCCCCGGCGTCCACGCCTTCGACGCCAACGGCCTCTACGTGCACAACTGCGGTGAGCAGATGCTGCCCGCCTTCGGCTGCTGCTGCCTCGGCTCGATCAACCTGACCGAGTTCGTCGAACAGCCGTTCGCCGAGAACGCGTACTTCAACAAGGAGCGCTTCGGCGAGGTCGTGCGCACCTCCATCCGGATGCTGGACAACGTCCTCGACGCCACCGCCTGGCCCCTGCCCGAGCAGGACAAGGAAGCCGAGGCCAAGCGCCGCGTCGGCCTGGGCTACCTCGGCCTCGGCGACGCGCTGATCATGCTCGGCATCCGCTACGACAGCGAGGAAGGCCGCACGATGGCCGCCGAGATGTCCCGCGTGATGCGCGACGAGTCCTACCGGGCATCGGTCGAACTGGCGCAGGAGAAAGGCGCGTTCCCGCTGTTCGACGCCGACAGGTACCTCGAAGGCCATTTCGTCGCGCGCCTGCCGGAGGACATCAAGGCAAGCATCCGTGAGCACGGCATCCGCAACAGCCACCTGATGTCGATTGCGCCCACGGGCACAATCACGCTGGCGTTCGCCGACAACGCCTCCAATGGCATCGAGCCGCCGTTCTCCTGGACCTACCGGCGCAACAAGCGCATGCCGGACGACACCACCCAGGCGTTCGATGTCGAGGACCACGCCTTCCGCGTCTGGCGCCAGCAGGGCAACGACCCGGGTCCGATGGTCCAGGGCCGCTACGAGAACCTGCCCGACGCGTTCGTCTCCGCGCTGGAGATGAACGTCGAGGACCACATGCAGATGATCGCCGCGGTCCAGCCCTACATCGACTCNGCCATCTCCAAGACCTGCAACGTCCCGGCCGACTACGACTACCAGGGCTTCCGCGAGCTCTACTCGCGCGCCTGGCGNGCCGGCGCCAAGGGCCTGACCACGTTCCGCCCGAACGACATCACCGGTGCGGTCCTCGAGACCAGCCACGACAGCCAGCAGCCGTCGGAGTTCGACCAGTCCGACGCCGACCGCCGCCTGCGCCTCGACAAGGCCCCGCAGCCGGCGCTGGCCAGCCTGCGCTGGCAGAACCGCCCGAGCTTCCCGGACGGGAACCCGGCCAAGACCTATATGGTCAGCCACCCGGGCGGCAAGTTCGCGGTCTTCGTCGGCTACGTCGAGAACGGCCCGAACGGTGACGAAAAGCACCCGTTCGAGGTCTGGGTGAACGGCGCCGAGCAGCCGCGCGGCGCGGGCGCGATCGCCAAGGCGTTGTCCATGGACATGCGCACCCGCGACACGGCGTTCCTCAAGGCCAAACTCGACAGCCTCGCCAGGGTCCACGACCAGGCGTTCGATCTGCCGATGCCGCCGAACGGCGAGCCGCAGCGCGTGCCGTCGGCCGTCGCCGCCATGGCCATCCTCGTGCGCCAATGCTGCGAGGAACTGGGCGTGTTCGACCGCAACAAGGAAGACACCCCGGTGCTCGACGCGCTGATGTCACCGAAGGAGCCGAAGACCGGCGCCAGCGGCACCATGTCCTGGACCGTGGACGTCCTGAACCCGAGCACGGGTGACGACTTCGTCCTCGGCCTCAAGGAACTGAGCCTGCCGGACGGCGAACGCCGCCCGTACAGCATGTGGCTCGCCGGCGAATACCCGCGCGCCCTGGACGGCCTGTGCAAGGTCCTGTCCTACGACATGCGCGTCATCGATCCAGCCTGGATCGGCTCCAAGCTGCGCACGCTGGTGGACTTCCCCGAGGCCCAGGGCGACTTCCTCGCCTGGGTGCCCGGCGCCCACCGCCAGGCGGTACAGCCCAGCACGGTCGCCTACATCGCCCGGCTGATGATCCACCGCTACCACATGCTCGGCATCCTCGACGAGGACGGCTTCCCGGTACAGCCGATGGACGTCATGTTCACCGACACCGGCGCCGCCCACGACGGCCAGAGTGACAACGTCATCCCCTTCGAGGGCATGCGCGCCGCCGGCGCCAACGAAGTCACCCCGGGCCGCCGCTGCAGCGAGTGCGGGAATTACGCCATGATCAAGCGGGATGGGTGTGATTTCTGTACGGCTTGTGGGGCTCAGGGGGGGTGTGGGTAAGTCGACTCCACTGCGCCAGATTAAGCGCACCCACGAACCCGAAGGGGCGGTCACACGGCCGCCCCGCCATTATCGCCACGCCGCGCCCAGCGCCGCGCCGCCTACTCGCGAGTCGAAGCCACTGTGCCCACTTGGCTCCATGAGTTTATTGAATCAATTCCATTTTATTTTGCGCTGCCGCTCGTCCTTGGTTACCTCACCTTCCGGCTCACGCGCACCATACTCGCAAGCGAATGCCCAGACGACAGCAGCCTCCCGGTGATCTCAGGCACAGCCAGTGCATTACGCACAACAAGAATTTACTACATCCGTGGACTCCGAAACCTCATCTCAACTGTCGAAGCACACCTCGCACCCTCAGCCTTCGGCCCCCGCCCCCCGAACGAACGACCGCATCTGCCCCCTGTCAGCTTTCGCGGAGCCTTTAACCACCGCTCCTATCAGTTCTGTCTCCAAGTCGCGCTCGCTTACCCTCTCGCCGCGATCCTTATGCTTTGGCTAATTACCGGCTCGACTGAATTCGCTGGCTTGGTTATTTCCAGCGAGCCTACACCCCTTTGGGATCGCGTCTGGACGTTGATTGGCGCCTTCGTGGCGGTGGACCTCATGATTCAGGGCGGATGGAAGACACCCAAAAATGTCTCCGCCCCAAGAATCGTCGGTGCGCAACTGCTCCGCATTCTCGCTTTGATTGCCGTCATTCCCCTTATTGCTAAGAGCGGCACCATAGAAACTTTTTATTTAGCATGGTGCTTCATGATCGCCCTATTTGTACTTCGTCTCCATCGTCCCGGCGTTGCGCTCAACCTAGCTATCTTGGTCGGCCTACTTGCCCTTGTGAGCGGGATCACAGACCCTCCTTGGCGAACCCCGTTAACAATTACGCTCTTAGTCGCCGTACTCCTCGTCGTGTGGCGGACGGATTTTCAACGTGCCGCGCGGTCATTCGGTCCAATTTACGACATGGCTCAATGGTTTCTTGCACTATCTGCGGTACTCGTCGCGTTGCATTACTCTTCAGTTCTCGGCGACTTAGCCCACGCGTTACTCCTTCCGCTGAGCATATTGGTTCTGCTGCCCCTGATAAACGTCGTCTTTGACTGGATCTCTCTTGGGGTCACGCGATACACAGCGAGCCGAACATATCACTCCCTGAACGCCGGACGCGATGGACGTGCACTTCTATGGGCAATTCTAGACACCACTCTAGCCGTTGGTTTTCTTCTTGCGCTCAGCTGCGCGCTCGTGAACTGTATGGCCGCGCTATCGAGTATCTCGGTTACTCCGAATGGTGCCCCCGTTTTTAGCTCGCAAACCCTCCTAGACCAGCTAAACCACCTACAGATGGAGACATCGGTCTGGTTCTTTGCCATGCTTGCTAGCACGCTGGTCCCTACACTTGCACACATTGCTGCAGCATTGCTTGGCGTGGTATGCCTCGGGGCTAACCTTGTCGGCAATATCCTCCATGCAGCCTTACGGATCAGATCTACTACGCGCGCTGGCCACCACGACACGATCGTACGCGTTTGGGCCCCGACGGCGGCTGGTGCGTTCGTGAGCGTTTTTTTTGCCGCTTTTGCCGTCGCGATTACGCACACCGAAAAATTTGTCACGGGATTTGTCCGCTTAATCGCAAACGTGGTGCAGTTGACACTAATATAATCTTTCCGGCGATTCACCGTCGATATTCAAGGTCAGAGTATGGTCTCGCCGACTCGCAAGATTACCCGGAGGTCATTAATCTGACCCTCGACTAAGGTTGAAAGCGTCGATGAAAAGCTACACTAGGCAAGCTAGGGACACGCCTTGGGCCAGCCTTGGACGACAGACAGTTCTTTATCGAGCCGGACTAAGCCTCTTGCCCGTTGGGCACGTGCCGTATGAGCCGCATGCTCCGCCTTCTCCGGGCGATCCGTTACCCGGAATCAGCAGCTCCGATCCAGATTTCGAGAAATACTTGATCGAAATCGTCGGAACGGCTATTCAAGTTGGCGACGGTAAACTCGCCACATGCGCTCATGTGGTCGACGCAGTAAATGACGGTGCCAAGCAGCGCTACCTACTAACAAGGGATTGGGACGGAGACACGTACACCTTCATTAGGTGAATGGGGTCAGAACAGAGTTCTGGCGGATCCGGATAGGGCGACGTCGAGTTCAGTTCCCACATCCCACAATTTGAACGAAAACCTTCGGTATCAGCGTAACAACCGATCGTACCCGGGCTGTCCGGCACCACCCTTGACGGGCGACTTCTGCGATACTCAGCTTTAGACACGACTTCTCGGTCAGCAGAGGAGAGTCCATTGTGCCCCGATGCTTCGAGACCGGGACGCACCGGTAATCCCGGCCGTCGCGCAATCGTCGTATCGGTTGGCATCGAGGCGATATCCGACCGACTGGAAAGCAACGGCGAGGCCACGCGGGGCGCCAAAATCAGGCGTGCAAAAGCAGGACGTGCGCGATACGGTATCGGGAAATA
>JGI1684J13235_1000760_pt1 | contig 11734 bp, 11 predicted proteins | sample PonA232FremontCA_2_FD_13235 | JGI IMG/M metagenome (IMG submission 13235) | reverse complement strand
GCTTTGAAAATAAATAACTATTTAAACGCTTGATGTTTGATGTTTTATCAACTCTTTGATTTTATTTCTTGATCCAGTTGGTCAAGATTGCCCGAATCTCGATATTTGAATCTCGGATTTTAAATTTGTATGGATTAAAAAATCAAATATATACAGTAAATTGAACTCTAGAACAAAAAAGCCGTGACGAATCCCGCTGAGAAGCTCACATATGCCTTCCGCTGTTTTATCCGACCCGCTTCTTTTATAAAAGCTTATGATCGCCACATTTTCAAAATAATCCAGGCCAATTTAGTAAATAGATTAGCTGGTGACTTGAAAAAAACTGAATGAGAAGATAAAAGCAGATATTGAAGATGCAAGCGAGGGAGAGGATTAGTAAAAAAGGTGTTGCAAACAAGAGGTTAAGCCTTTATTGTTGAAAGTACTGTAAAGGGGAACCCTTATGAATATTACAGAAGATGTTGTCAATGAAATAAAACAGCTTCCTGAGCCTCTACAGAGGGAAGTTTTGAATTTTGCTCATTTTCTGAAACAAAAGGCTAATAGGGCAGAGTTAGATAATTCAATGCATGCTCAGCATTCTAGTATGGAGAATATATGGTACAACAAAGAGGACGAGGTTTGGAATGATGTACCAATCAGGTAATGTTCTTCTTTTCCTTTCCCTTTTTCCAATATGCAGACTAGCAAGAAAAGACCAGTCCTTGCGCTTACTACCACGGATGGTTTTAATGATCTGGTATGCTGAGCCATAACTTCTCATCCTGGGGAAAGTTCAGCATGAATAATTTTTTTGAATTAGTGCTGTTTGTGACGTATTATATAGATTATCAGTGTTACTCTACTAGGCAATATGAGTATGAAATCCTGTCCATTTGTTTAAAAAGCGACAAAAAGCTGTTAAATATTAAAATAATGGGCTTAAGTTAACGTCTTACCATGAGCGATACAAGTTTTTCTTTTCACTATCTCCCGGAAGAGGACCGCATAGCCCTGACTTTTTCCAAGGAACAGGGAGAAGTCCCTTCTCCGGTACTGCTTACCCGCAGGCTGGTCAAATTACTGGGCAATTACCTGCGGCACTATATAGAAAAGAATACCAATCTGCCGGATACTATCTGCACGGACAACAAGGAGGATATATACCAGTTCATGCACCACAGCGAACTGGAGACAAATTATCCCCAATGGGACTCAGGCAATCAGAAACAGGAAAAGGCAAAGGAGTTAAAATCTGCCCGGGTGGCCAGCAAAGTGGACATTAATCATACTGCAGAAGCAGTCAGCTTGAAGTTTTATAAACAAAACACCCATTTGGTAAGTTTGACCCTGGGCTGGAAGCAGATCCACAGTTTCCTGTATTCCCTGGCAGAAATGTCCAGAAAAGCGGAATGGAACTTGGAGAATATATTCGAGTGGTCCGGGAAGCCCCTGAATACACAAAATCTGGGGCAGAGTCAGTAATCTTTTATTCGAAAATATTTATCACTATAAAAACATTTAAAGGAGTATTCTAATGCAACTATTCGCAGACCAAATTCAAAGTGTAACCCTGTCCAATGGCAACCTGCGCATTCAGCTAACCCAGCGCGGAGCAGAAAACGAACAGATCGATGCCGGGACACTTATCATTCCCGCTAGTCAGGCTAATAATTTCGTGAACGGCTTGGCCGGAAGCCTGAAAAACCTTGATGAAAAGATCAAGGCGCACAGAGAAGCTTCAGAGGGAGAGAATCAGTAAAATTAGTATGCCAGTGGGGGTTGTGCCCTACTGGCTTAATTTATAAACTTAACATGTTGCTTTAGAGATGTAGAAAGTAAGGTATTTAATGGGATGGCATCTTCTAAAGCAATTCTAATTTTGATTTTTTAGTGGTAGATATCATGTTAATATTTTTAACATAACAGTGTAAGTTTAAAATACGATCATTCTTGTCATTCCGACCCTCGTATCGGAGTACGGGGTAGGCTTTGAGCCGGAATCTAGTTTTTTTTAAAAGGGCTTGATTTTTGTCTGGACTCCTGCTTTCGCAGGAATGACGGATGTAAAAAAATCGTTACCCCTGTAGCTTAATATAAAATTTTCGCTATAGTGTTAAATTTTTTAAAATTGCTGCTTTTAAAGCCATTTCTATAACTTCTCGTATGTTGTTTAAAAGTTCGTCAATAGTGTTTCCTTGGGAATAACATCCCTTTAGGGACGGAACTTCGGCAACATAAAAACCGTCCTCATCTCTTTCAATTACTACATAAAATTCTTCATCTTGGTTTCGATATTGCTTCAAATGCTTGGATATCTACTTGAAATCCGGGATAAGTATGATAAAACTACTCAAGAGATGAAGCTACTTTGTCTTTGGGTTGGACAGTTGGAAAGGAAAAAGCCCTGGTTTCAAAAAAAAACTTGAATAAACAAACTGTTCAGAATTCAGCTTGACTCGAATTTGACTAAGTTCCAATGATAGATTCTGGTAAAAAATATGCTACAAAGGGAGCTCACTAATGCCCAGAGCATTGCGTAATATTTTGGTTACCGGAGGTTGCGGTTTTATAGGAAGTAATTTCATAAGACATAGTCTTTTTCAAGATAACTTTTCCGGAAAAATCATCAATCTAGATGCCCTAACCTATGCCGGCAACCCGGAGAACCTGGAAGATTATCAGAATGATCCCAGATATGTCTTTGTACAGGGGAGTATAGAAAATGCCCAATTAGTGGATAGATTATTTGATACTTACGACATTGATACCGTGATTAATTTTGCAGCTGAAAGCCATGTGGACAGGTCGATTCATGGGCCTGCTCAATTCATGCAAACCAACGTAATGGGTACCTTTACGCTGCTTGAGACTGCAAGGAAATTCTGGGCGGAGCGAAATGACACCCTGTTTTTACATATAAGTACTGATGAAGTATACGGCTCACTGGGTTCAAGCGGTTATTTTACCGAAGCAACTGCCTATGATCCCAGAAGCCCCTATTCCGCGAGCAAGGCATCTTCCGACCATGTGGTCCGGGCATATTACCATACCTACGGATTGCCGATTACACTCACCAATTGTTCCAATAACTACGGTCCCTACCAGTTCCCTGAAAAGCTTGTCCCGCTTATGATCCTTAATATGCTGGAAAAAAAATATCTTCCGGTATACGGAGACGGGAAAAATGTACGAGATTGGCTGTATGTACAGGATCACGTGCTGGCGATCTGGACTGTCCTGGAACAAGGGGCCCTGGGGGAATGCTACAACGTGGGGGGTGATAATGAATGGAGCAATATTGGATTGATTGAGACTTTGTGCGATGTTGTGGCACGGGAAACCGATCAAAAGAGTTCCGAGTTGAAAAATCTGATACATTTCGTAAAGGACCGGCCTGGACACGATCAAAGGTATGCTATAGATTGCCAGAAGATCAAACACAACCTGGGTTGGAAACAAACCGTTTCTTTTACCGAGGGTTTGCAAAAAACAGTTCATTGGTATTTGCACAACATGGATTGGGTTAAAAGGGTTCAAAGCGGAGAATACCAAAACTGGATCCAATTGAATTATCAGAACAGATAGACACTTTTCTTGATAACTTTATAACAGTACGGGCAGGCTGGGATGGCTTGAAATTGTCCGGTATTTTAGCTCTGAAAGAGAGAGACGCATACTGATATAAATTTGTATAAACCGACAGGAGATCCAAATTGAAAGGAATAATATTGGCAGGTGGATCTGGAACCCGGTTGTACCCTGCTACATTAGCGGTTTGTAAGCAGCTTCTGCCCATATATGACAAGCCCATGGTCTATTATCCCTTATCCACCCTTATGCTTGCCGGCATAAGAGAGGTACTGATAATTTCCACCCCGGAGGATACACCGCGTTTACAGACATTGTTCGGCGACGGTTCTGAACTTGGGTTGTACATAGAGTATGCTGTACAGGATTCGCCCAAGGGGCTTGCAGATGCGTTTATAGTCGGAAGGGAATTCATAGGGGATGACAGCGTCTGTCTTGTGCTGGGAGACAATATTTTTTACGGCCACGAATTTATCGATTTGCTAAAGAATGCTTCCAGAATAGAACAGGGAGGTGTTGTTTTCGGCTACCATGTCCAGGAGCCGGAAAGGTACGGGGTGGTTGAATTCGAGCAGAACAGCCAAAAGGTTCTGTCTATAGAGGAAAAACCGACGCAGCCCAAATCAAATTATGCAGTTGTGGGGCTATATTTCTATGACAACGACGTGGTGGATATTGCTGCCAACCTAACCCCCTCGGATAGAGGAGAACTGGAGATCACCGATGTGAACAGGGAATACTTGAAAAGAGGTACACTATCTGTTCAGCTAATGGGCAGGGGTTTTGCCTGGCTGGACACAGGCACGCAGAACTCGCTATTGGATGCAACCAATTTTGTGAAGGTGATCGAGGAAAGACAGGGCTTCAAAATCGCCTGTCTGGAAGAAATAGCCCTAAGGCAAGGTTTTATCTCAGGAGAAATGTTCAAAAAACACATACAACGTTTTTCCAAGTCTGTATACGGGGATTATCTACGCAAGATTGCCAAAGAGCTGGGAGTATAATCCAATGCCTTTTGAATTTGAACAAACCGCCATACCAGAGGTTGTACTTGTTAAGCCCAGGGTGTTTGGAGATACCCGTGGATATTTTCTGGAGGGCTATAAAAAAAGCGATTTCTCTAGTGCTGGAATCGATATGGAATTTGTCCAGGATAATCATTCCTGTTCCAATCTGGGAGTGCTAAGAGGGATACATTATCAACTTCCCCCGTACGCCCAGGCCAAATTGGTCCGGGTAGTCACAGGGGCTGTGCTTGATGTGGCAGTGGATCTTCGCAAAAGCTCTCCAACCTTTGGTAAGTGGGTAGCCCACGAGTTGAGCGATGAAAATGCTAAGATGCTTTATATACCTGAAGGGTTTGGACATGCCTTTTTGACTCTGCAGTACAATACCCATTTTCTGTACAAATGTTCAGCTGAGTACTCTAAAAGCTTAGAGGCGGGAGTACATTTCAATGATCCGCATTTGAATATATCTTGGCCGGATATGGAACTTGTAGTCTCGGACAAGGACAGAAATTTGCCCGGGCTTTACGAGGCGGAGGTGTTTGAATGAACGTGTGGCTGGTAGGTTCGAGGGGCATGCTGGGACAGGCAGTGGAAGAGCAGTTGCAAAGACGGGAGATTGAATACTTTGCAAGCAACTCGGAAATCAATATAACCGACATTGATTCGGTCCAGGATTTTTTAGCCGGCTGTGAACTGGACTGGATAATAAACTGTGCTGCATATACTGCGGTGGATAAATGCGAGGATGAGCAAGAGTACGCCTATCGCGTGAATGCTCTGGGACCGCACAACCTGTCCAGTATCGCAGCCCAAAAAGGTGCCTCCCTGGTGCAAATATCCACGGACTATGTATTTGACGGCACAAAACAAGGCGAATATTTTGAGGATGATATTCCCAACCCGCTAAGCGTTTATGGACGTACAAAATTACAGGGCGAGAAGTTTATATCCAATAATATGAAGGAATTCATAATTATTCGTACCGCTTGGCTTTACGGACATTCTGGCCAAAATTTCGTTTACACCATGCTCAAGCTTATGAACCAGAGACAGGAGATACAAGTTGTAAACGATCAATACGGTAATCCGACCTATGCTCCGGACCTTGCCGAGGCCATAATAAACATGATCAGTTGCTATCAACCAGTGTACGGAATATTTCATTTTTCCGGCAGCGGGGAGTGTACTTGGTACGATTTCGCCCGGGAGATTTATCGGCAAGGCAGGGATTTTGGGCTTATAAGCAATGAATGTGCAATACAAGCAGTTTCCAGTACCCAGTTTTTGCAAAAAGCTCCCCGTCCACAAAATTCCCGGCTATCCAAGAACAAAATCGCGGATTCTCACTTAGTGACTATACCGCAATGGGACAAGAGTCTCAAAAGGTTCATGCTGCAGGAAAGAAAATAGGTAGTAAGCCGTTACGTGACAATTGTCAAACAAAATTAACAAACCGAATCCAATCTTCCGCGGATAGCCCATTATCTGTCCGGGTCTGCGTATTCCAGCCCCTGCTCTCTTATCTCCTCCAGGACGTTCTTTAGTTCACTTTTGTATGCGTTGCTGCGCAGGATAGGTTCCAGTTCCCACGCATCCAGGAGAGCCGGATCACCTTGATCTTGTTTCTTTTCAGCCACCTGCAGGGCTTCCTGCATGATGGTCTGAACGAGTTGGGCTGGTGTTTCCGAAAGTGCAATCTCCTTGGTCAGGGGCACCAGAGCGGACCAATGCAGACTCAGTTGTTCGTAGGCCCTTTTTATCTCCTTGAATTTTTCCGGGAAATGTTCCGGAGGATACCTGCGGGTAAGCCTTACGTAAGCCTCCCTAACTTCCTCCATTTCTGCACCCCTGTGCAACCTCAAAGTCTTCAAGGCCTTCTCGAACATGGCTATTCCCCCTTCTTGTTATTCCTGCGCTCCTCCAGGGTTTCCTGCAGGAGTGACTTTTGCTTGGGAGACTTTTTCCCGCTTTTTTTGCTTCGCGCCTTGTACGCCAAGGGACGAAGCTGTTCATACGCCACTTGAAAATCTTCACTGTCCCGCAGGCTTTCCATCAATCCATTCACGCTCCAAATATCCCAAATACGACGGGCCAGATCCTTGTCCTCCATCAGGGAAACCTTCTCTGCCAGGTCACTCCACAGCTCGTTCCGGGTAGCGTAATCACTAAGACGCCAGATAACACTTTCGAAAAAGGTATTGCTGTAACTGCTTTTGGGCCAGTCGAACATCCAGAGGAGTATCTCGTACAAGTAGGGCTCGGGAGTAAAATATTGCAAAAAGATTTGGGCTTGTTGTTCATTGCCGGGCATAGGGTAGGAGTCAGGTGAGCTCCGAAAGGTGAGCTCCAGTAGACCCCGCAAGGGAAATTCTTCACTGACCTGAAGCGAGAGTTCCCGCATCAGTTCCCTGGAAATATTGAACCAGATTGGTCCGTCATCAAGAAAGGGGTCTGGCTCGTGCTCGAGAGATTCCTTGTACAGCTCCAGCAGTATGCTTTCGGAAAGGGCGGTGAGATCCGGCTGTTCCAGGCAGCCTCTCCATTTCTGCAGGGTTTGTTCCGGATTCGACTTGAGCAGGAGATCCTTGAGGGAGTGGATATCTTCCTGGCTCAGCTTCAACAGGCCCCTGGACTGATAAATATGCTCCTTCAAGGCATTCAAAAACTGGAGTTCCTCTTCCGCACCCTTGTACAACAAGTACAGGTACCTGGCAGAGGTCAGGGGCTGGGCGAGCATCTGTTCACACAGCTCGTGCCATTTCTGCTTTGATATGTCCAGGGGAGCGAGATCAACACACCTTTCCCAGAGCTGTTGACAGTTTTCCAGGGCTGCAGTCCCGGTCAGTCCCAATTGCCGATGCATTCGAAATACTTCCAACAGGCAATCAGTGGCTTGTACTGCCTGGTTTTCCAGTTCCCTGGCAGCCTCTCCAGCCACTTTTTCATCCAGGAAAAACCTCATCAGATTGTTCATCAGTTTATCCGAGTTTTGGGCCATGTGCTTGAGCCAGCTAATAACCAGCACATACCTCTCCCGCTGAGTCCAGATATCCTGGTCTGTTCTCAACATGGCCTTGAGGCTGTTGCTCAATTCCGATTCATTCTCGTCCGAAGGTCTGTTCTTCAAGCTATTTTGCACCACAATCTGTTTTTGGGCGTATTCAGGCAGTCCCTGCAAGAGCTGGGGCCAAAAAGAGCTCAAGGATATACGCATTCTCTGTTCCCAATCCCCGCCGTAATAGTACCTGCCTATCTTGAACACCCCGTTTAGCATATCCAAGATCAGGGTGTGGTTGTTGAACTTGAACCTGTTCTGCTGCAGGAACAAAATTAATTGCTCCTCCCGGGCATAAAGCCAGGGATCTTTATACATGCTCCGCATGAGATCCGCCAGGATGGCTGCATCCCGCAGGACCCATTTGCCCTCTCCCTGGCCTGCCAGCAGTTGCTCCAGTTCCTCGACTGTCTTTTTGAGCTGGGTAAAAGGGGTGACTGAAGAAGGGGCGAACTCCTGGTCCAGCAAGGACTTGAACTGTTTCTGCATCCTTCCGGCAAGTGCATAGGGCTTTTCCCCTTTTTTAGCCCGTTCCCGGGTTCCTTGCAAATATTCCCGCAATCCTGAGGATTCTTTCGTCCTCTCCGGCAGGTTGGCCAAATGATCCCTTAGCCTCCTGAATGGCCCTGAGGAAACCAGGGGCAGATTGCGCATTTGGCTATGGTCAGCCTTGGAATACTCCAGATTGTAGGCAACCCGGGCTATTTGCACACATGCCCGGTTGTCTTCCGAGAGCTCCTCCCTTGTCTTGCCTATTGTATTCAAAAGGGAGCTCAACAGGCTGAAATCCCGATGCTCAAAAAGGGCCTGGAGCAGGGAGTTGTATACAGCTGCCTGGAAATAGCGGGCTGCATCAGTCTCCTTTGCCTTTTGCCAGTGGCGTTGATACAGGGTCAGGTACTCCCCGTAACGCCCCCCTTTCCAATAGGATTCCAGCTTGGCTCCTATACCTTTTTTTGAGGAAGAAGCACTGCCGGACTTGTCTTTTTTCTTCTTTTTATTGCCTTTGCTTTGCTTGCTCATTGGTCATCGTCCATGTCTATTTGTTCCATGAAGTCAATCAAGTCCTCTTCTGTGGAGTCTACCTCGTCCTCGTCATCAGAGGCAAGGGCCTGTTCATAGTTGTGGATCAACTCCCGCAGTTTTCCGGAGATTTCCGGGTCTTCTGTTTCCTGCAACCGATTGCGGGCCTTTTGCAGGATAAAGTTGGTCAGGACTTGATTGTTTTCTGCTTCCAAACCTTCCTCAACAGCTGTGTCCGGCTCCTCCGGGTCGTCCATATCTTTTCCCAGGGATACAAAGACCTGATCTTGCTTATAGGCGTTCAGGTCTACTTCCCTTTTCCTGCTGTATCCCTTTTGCTCCACCTTGACGTGAATAATTCCGTTCAGGTCGTAGCTGTATTCCACTATCACCGTGCTTCCTGCAGGCGCTGGGACCAAGTCCAGATCCAGGGAACCGATAAAGCTGTTTTCTTCCGGCTCACGGGACTCACCCTGGTAGACCTTGACTTCCACCCTCTCCTGATAGTCACTTACGGTGCAAAACGACTCCGAGCGCGTCACAGGGATCTGGGTGTTCCTGGGGATTATGGGCACGCATTGCAACTGGAAGTTGAACGGATCCACCAGGGCCTCTGTACTCAGAGTGTGCGAGGTAACATCAATCAGTACCTGGTGTATATGCGAACCCTCGATGATACCGGCCTGAATAGCTGCACCCTTGGCCACTCCCAGGTCGGGATCTACCACAGGCATACGGGATTGCCCGAAATCTTCCTCCAATAGCTGAATTACAGCCGGCATGCGCGTAGTGCCTCCCACCAGCAGGACCTTGTCTATCGTCTCTGCCTGCAGGTTGGCCTCCTTGAGCGCCCGGTGCACTTCCAGCCTGGTTTGCCTCAAGTAATCGGAAATCATGTTTTCCAGGGCGGGCCTGTCCAGTTCCAGATTCAGGTCCAGGAATTCACCCTGTGGTGTGGGGATCATGGTTTCATCCACTTGGGTGTAGGCATGAGTGGAAAGCTGGATCTTGGCCTTTTCCGAGGCATCCTTGAGCCTGGCCTTTGCCGGGCGGTGCCCGTTCAAATCAATTCCCCGGTTATCCAATATATGTTCCAGCAGGTAATTGACCAGCAAATTGTCGAAATCATCCCCTCCCAGTTCTGTGTTGCCCGTGCTGGCCAAAACCTCGGTCAATTCCCCCATCCTGAGCACGGAAACGTCAAAGGTCCCCCCGCCCAAGTCATAAACCAGTACCTGCTGTTCCCCATCTTCACTGTCCAGCAGTCCGAGTTGGTTGTAAAAAATGGCAGCAGCTGTAGGTTCATTGAGGATCCTCTCCACCTTGAGCCCGGCCAATTCACCAGCTTTCTTCGTGGCCCTGCGCTGTGCATCGGAAAAATAGGCGGGTACAGTGATCACCGTGTGCTCCACAGTGGTTTGGCAGGCCTGCTCGGCTTGTGTCTTTAGATAGTTCAGTACCATAGCCGCAATATCCTCAGGGGTATAGGATTTACCCCGGATATGAAAACCGGTGTCCATCCCCATGCTTCTCTTGATGGAGGCCATGGTATCCTCGGGATAAAGCAGGGCCCTGTTCCTGGCCCTTTGTCCCACAATTGTCTCCTGGTCGGTAAAACTGACTATGGAGGGTACAATAGGGGAACCATCAATACTGACAACTTCGGGGTTGCCTTTGTTCAGCCTGGAAATGCAGGAATTGGTGGTCCCGAAATCTATACCGAAAATATTGGACATAACAACTCCAACAGATAAATGGTTTTCAAAAAATACGGATCAAGCCTGTTTTTCAAGGGAGGATTGATTAACTACTACCACAGCTGGCTTCTTGATCTGATCATGAAGCTTGATCCCGGGCTGAACCACATCCAGGATCACTCCCTCGGGGTGCCCCGGGTCAAAACGAGTGTCGCAGGCTTGGTGCCTGGAATCGTCAAATGCTTTGTTCCGGTCCAGAATGATCTCTGCTCCCAAATCTGCGAGCATGGTGTTGAACTTGTGCCAGAGCCGCTCCAGTGCAGGGTCTTGGTCACTGTGCTCCTGTGCATACAGGGCAAAACCAAGTGCGAAATCGTAAACTGAATCAAGGGGAAACTCGGCGTCAATCTGGTTCTGGAGATTATTCAGCTTAGCAGAGAATTCCTCGTACATGGCTTCCTGAAGTTGAGTGTGCCTTCGTTCCCTTTTTTGCATTTTGCCCAGCCTCTCCTCTACGTCCTCTATCTTCTGCAGGCATTGATATATCGGCTCTTGCAGTCTGTTTTCAGAATTTCTTGTAAACAGCCATTTTATCTTATCCCTAATCCCCATTTTTCTCCCCGGGCATATTTTTATTATTAGCCGGTTTCTCCGGAAATAAAATTACCTTTTCACCTCTGCGAGCAGTTCAAAACATGGTGTCTGCTACCTGTGAGCTAGACTTTAGCAGTGAACAATCATCCTCGCAACAAAAGTTTTTTCGACTTAACAATTCTAATTTTAAAAAATGTTCATTTTGGTCCAGCAATTCTAATTTTGGAATTGTCCCAAGATTGGGGGTAAGCATAAAATAATCTTAGTGCTATAACGAAAGTTCATTTTTTTTCCGTCATTCCGGCGCAGGCCGGAATCCAGTTTCTTTTTCTAGATTCCTGCCTTCGCAGGAATGACAAGAATAGTTGTAATTCAAAATAGACCCGGGTTGTCCCAGTAACTTAATACCAAATGTTTAAAATTAGAATTGCTGGTGTTAGTGCATAGAAAATTTGATTTTATAGGTTTATATGCTACTATGGATCAATATTATTAGTAGCTAAGATACACTATAAAGAGGCTTGATGCCTATGATGGAAGAACAAAGAAAAATACTAAGAAAATTTGCTGAACAACTACGTAGGATATATCCGAAATCTCGTATTTGGGCGTTTGGCTCTTACCTTCATAATACGGAAACGGCTGAATCTGATTTTGACGTATGTGTGGTTCTTCCACAACTTAGCCCCGAAGATAGATTCGCTGTCAGTGATATAGCTTGGGAGGTTGGTTTTGAACATGATATTCATCTTTCCACAATTGTGTTTTCTGAAAAAGAATTC